>ERZ773046.848-NODE-848-length-18788-cov-3.370790_pt1 | contig 18788 bp, 21 predicted proteins | sample MGYA00580634_ERZ773046 | MGnify/ENA primary metagenome ERZ773046 (study PRJEB29015, sample SAMEA2738127) | human oral metagenome | biome: human oral; feature: human-associated habitat; material: saliva | place: China | collected 2159 ... | reverse complement strand
AGGGTCTACCGCATGGTAGGCCTTTTTCTTTTTGCTAGTAGTGAACTGATTATCTACTGAGAGCCGTCATCAGCCAATCTTGTCAGAGTATTATTTCTGCTGTTAGAAGAAAGGACGGCCTAGTCCGCAGAGAACCCCGTTTATAGGAGCAAAGCGAAGCATAAATGGGAGTGAATCGCGGAGTTCGTCGCGTAAGGTTTTACTGAGTAAAACTCACAGCGACGAACAGCCAGCATAGCTAAGGGAAGAAGGATGCATAAGGATACACTGAATGGTATATATTTTATCGAACATAAGATTTCGTAGCGCGTAACCCACAGAGAAGATGCTCTGCTTTCATATGAAAAAAGCACATCCTAGGATGTGCTCATTTTCATATAAGAGTGAGTGATTATAAATAAGAGGCAATTGAATTTATTATATTAATTTAGGCTTTAATGGCTCTTTCAAAGGCTGTTTTTAAGCTCGTATGGAAGTAGATAAGGTAGCCTAATACAAGACCAATCATAGCTTGTAAGATCTCAAATGGAAGTTTGGTTACAGCTACTGCTGGAGAGGCATAGACAAAAGCTCTTCCTAGGGTGTAGCCAGTAGTCATAATAACGGCACCTATTAGGATACATAGGAGGACTTTCCATTTGGACTGTCGGCTATGGCCGACTGAGCTAAGGCTAGCGATAACAAAGGCTTGCAGGCCATGGGTTACCAAGGAGACAAACATAGGGGCAGGATAGAAAAAGTAATCACCTAGGAAGGCGCCTAGACCGCCGATAATGAAGGCCTCACGAGGTTTGAAGAGGAGGGCTGCTAGGACGATAACTGTATCATTGAAATAAAGATGGCCACCTGGGACGGGAATTGATACAGTAGATAAAATGATGACAAGCGCCATAAATACGGCAGCTAGAGTCATCGTTTTTAAGTTGCTTTTCATAGGTGCTCCTTTAATAAGGGATTGAAACTAATACTTAGATTATACATAATTTTTTATAAGATATCGAGGGAATCTCTGATTTATGGTAAAATACAAATGAACACTGTCTATAGAATTAAAACAATAGAATAGAGGTTTATCTAATGTATATGTTAATTCAAAATATTCGTTTATTTTTCTCCTCTGCCATGGCCGGGGGGACTTGTCTTTTCTTGGCCGCTATAATCGGGGTTATCATCGCCAATACAGGCCTAGCAGGGGATTATTTTGCTTTTCTACAATTCCCTTTGGGCCCTCTTCATGTAGATGAATGGGTTAATGATGTTCTCATGGCTGTATTCTTCCTCTTGGTCGGTCTTGAAATCAAGCGGGAAATGCTCGTAGGGGAACTGAATACTAATGCTAAGCGTCTTATGCCTACTATCGGTGCTTGCTGTGGTGTTATGGGGCCAGCTATTATCTATTACTTGATTGCTGGTTCTGTCGAACCAAGGGGCTGGGCTATACCTACCGCTACAGATATCGCCTTTGCGATTGGCGTTATTTCCCTTTTGGGTAATCGCGTACCAGTGGGCTTGACTGTATTTTTAACGGCCTTAGCCGTTATTGATGACTTGATTGCTGTATTAGTCATTGCTATTTTCTACACGGCAGAACTTCATTTAGGTTATTTAGCTATTGCAGGTGTCATTGTTGCTATTATGGTGGCCTTTAATAAGACTAACCGTACTAACCCTCTTTTCTATTTAATTCCGGGTATCTGTCTCTGGCTCTGTATTCATGAATCTGGACTTCACTCTACCATGGCAGGTGTTATCACCGCTATGACTATTCCTTCTACCTCTTCTGTGGAAGGTAAAGAAGCACCTTTGGATGTCTGGGAAGGGGCCCTTTCTAAATGGGTAACCTTCCTTATCTTGCCACTTTTCGGCTTTGTAAATGCGGGCGTTTCCTTCGGTGACTTTGGCCTTAAAGATTTTGAACACCCTGTTGTTATCGGTGTTGCCTTGGCCTTGTTCTTAGGTAAACAAATCGGTGTATTCTCCAGTGTATTCGTCATGGTTAAGACTGGCCTTGTACCGATGCCTAAGCATGCTTCTTGGGCTCAAGTTTACGGGGTATCCCTTGTATGTGGCGTTGGTTTTACCATGTCTCTCTTCGTATCCCTTTTGGCCTTTGAGCCTGGGGTAGCTCAAGAACATGCTAAGGTTGGGATCTTTATAGGTTCTATTATTTCTGGCCTCGCTGGTTATTTTTTACTTCGTATTTTAAATACGAGGGAGAAATTTCAACCAGTAGATGGCGATTAAGGAGGCGCTATGCGAAAAAAAATTCGCAAACACTTATCTACATTTATTGAATCACCTTCTACTTCAACGATACTTTTATTAGGGGCTACTGTATTAGGCTTAGCCTTAGCAAATTCTCCCCTCGCTGACCAATACCACCACCTCTTGGAAGAACACATAGGCTTCTTCACGATTGAAGAATGGATTAATGATGTGCTTATGGCCATATTCTTCCTCTTGGTAGGGCTGGAGGTAAAACGAGAAATTCTCTTCGGAGAACTCAATACGAATAGCAAACGTATCTTACCTGGTGTTGCTGCGGCTATGGGGGTCGTCTTTCCTGCTTTGATCTACTACCTCATTGCAGGCGCTAATCCTAACTATAGCCATGGATGGGCCATTCCAACGGCTACTGATATAGCCTTTGCCTTAGGGATTGTAACGGCATTGGGCTCTCGGGTACCAATGGCAATGAAAGTCTTTTTAACAGCTCTCGCTGTAATTGACGATTTGATTGCTATTTTGATTATCGCTATATTCTATACGGCCTCTATTCAATGGACCTACTTAGTGGGCGCATTGGTTATTATAGGAATCTTGGTTTACATAAACAAGAAGAACTATGCTCGTCCCATGTCCTATATTCCCTTGGGGATAGCCCTCTGGTTCTGCGTATTCCAATCTGGCCTTCATGCCACCATGGCAGGGGTTATCCTTGCTATGTGCATACCGGGGACTGCCTTCATAGGAAAAGAGGAGGTTTCCCCTATGGAAGATTGGGAGCATGCCCTGTCCAAATGGGTTAGCCTCTTAATTGTTCCCGTATTTGCTTTTGCCAATACGGGCGTATCCTTAATGGGGTTCCAGGTTTCTGATTTGACCCATCCTGTCGTTTTGGGTGTGGCTTTGGCTCTGGTTTTGGGTAAGCAAATTGGTATCTTTGGTACTGTGTGGCTCTTGGTGAAGACAAAAATCGTACCTATGCCGGCTCAGACTCGGTGGATCCATGTTTATGGTGTATCCGTTGTCTGTGGTATTGGTTTTACTATGTCCTTGTTTGTGACTCTCTTGGCCTTTGATTCCAGTCAGGTAGATAGTATCAATCGAGCTAAGGCTGGTGTCTTCTTGGGGTCTATGGTAGCTGCTGTGATAGGGTATTTTATCCTACGCTTTACCAAGGTGACCAAAGGTGATTCCATGTTGACTCAGTCTTTATTACAAAAGAAATAAGATAGAAAAAAAGAGGCTTTCACGCAAGAGAAAGCCTCTTTTTTGACGAATGGAGTAGAATAGGATAAAATTTTAAACAAGTGAGGTGACTATGATAAAAAAACCGATCATTACAATGCTAACGATTACTCTCTGCTGCCTTATGGGTACAGTAGTAGGGGCTAATACATTAAAAAGTGGGTCTTCTGGCTACGAAGTGAGACAATTGCAAGATATGTTGGTAACCCAAGGCTATCTAATTGATAACGTGGACGGTGTCTTTGGTAATAACACGGAATATGCGGTCCGAGTCTTTCAGGCGGAGCGTCATATGCCTGTAACAGGTATTGTGGATAGCAAGCTTATGGGCCTTATTCGTAAGAATAATGAACGTTTTGCTACGCGGGCTTTGGCAAATGGAGCGCCTAGCCAATATAAAAAGGTTATGACCATGGAGTCTTCCGCTTATTCTGCGGCTGATTCATCTGGCTACACGGCTCGTGGTAATGCCTTGCGGCGGGGCTTTGTATCTGTTGACCCTAGCGTCATCCCCTTAGGAACAGAACTCTTCATTGAAGGCTATGGCTTTGCTATCGCTGATGATACGGGTGGAGCTATCCAAGGACACATGATTGATGTAGCTATGGATTCTCACTATGAGGCAATCCAATGGGGCCGTCGAACTGTAAAAGTATATGTTCTTAAATAAAGACGCATCCTTCAAAATTCGAATTTTCAGAAGAATTTTGAAGGATGCTTTTTTAATGTTCGGGAAAAATGCTATAATAGACTGATTTATAAAGGAGGCTGACATGGAAAAAGTACGCCGCGTGGAACGAATTGCGGCTCTTACCAAAATGCTGGTAGATTCGCCACAAAAACTTATTTCTCTCAATGAATTTTGCGACTACTTTGGTATCGCCAAATCGACTTTGAGTGAAGATATAGCTAGCCTTAAACGGGCCATGAATCATTTTGAATTGGGAACGGTAGAAACTGTTGCCGGAGCTGCAGGGGGTGTGCGTTTTATACCTCACCGTCGTGGGGCGCAAGCTAATCAGGTATTGCGGGATGTGCAGGCCCGTATGCAGGAGCCGGACCGTATTATTACAGGTGGCTTTATTTATATGTCTGATATCCTTTACGATTGGCATATTATGAGCCGTTTAGGGGAAATTATGATGAGCCGCTTTGCTGACCGCCAACCGGATTATATCTTGACGGTGGAAACCAAGGGTATCCCCTTGGCTGTTATGGTTGCAAGGGCCTTTAATAAACCCCTTGTTATTGCACGCCGCGATTCTAAGGTGACGGAGGGATCTTGTATCTCCATCAACTATGTGACTGGCTCCAGCAAGCGCATTCAAACTATGACTCTTACTAAACGAGCCATACCGCCTAATTCACGGGTCCTCATTGTCGATGATTTTATGAAGGCTGGTGGTACGGCTAAGGGGATGGCTGAATTGGTGGCTGAAATGAATGGTGTAGTAGTTGGCACAGGGGTATTGGTTGCTACTGAAGAGCCAAATCCCAAGTTAATTGATCATTACGAATCCTTGTTTACCTTCCATAACATTAATGAAAGAACTAAGGAAATTAATATCGAACCTGTATGGGAACCAGAAGGAGAATAATATGGCACATATTGCATCTGTTGTACTAGCAGCGGGTAAGGGTACCCGCATGAAATCCAAATTGCCAAAGGTTTTGCATAAGGTAGCTGGTAAAGCTATGGTAGAGCGGGTCCTAGAAACGGCCTCCTCCATTGGCACAGAACGAAATGTAGTCATCATTGGATTTGGTGGTGACGCAGTTAAAGAATACCTAGGTGATCGTGCTGAATATGTGGTTCAAGAAGAACAAAATGGTACGGGTCACGCTATGAAGCAAGCCTTTCCTGCTTTAGGAGACTTTGATGGGACCATCTTGCTTCTCTGTGGGGACACGCCGTTAGTAACTAAGGAATCCTTAGAAAATCTTGTGGCAGACCATGAAAAGAATCAAGCAGCTGCTACAGTTTTAACCGCTCATATGGATGACCCTACCGGTTATGGCCGAATCATTCGTGACGACTCTGGTAAGGTAGTCCGTATTGTGGAACAAAAGGATGGCAAGCCAGAAGAATTAGCTGTAGAGGAAATCAATACTGGCATGTACGCCTTCGACTCTAAAAAGTTGTGGCCTTGTCTAGATCTCTTATCTGATGATAATGCGCAAGGGGAGCTGTACATTACAGACGTAATAGGCATTTTAGTAGGACAAGGAGACCGTGTTGGGGCCTACATGATGGAGGACAATGAAGAATCTTTGGGCGTTAACTCACGCGTCCAATTAGCACAAGCTGAAGCTATCCTCAAAAAACGTAAGAACCGTCAACTCATGGAAGCAGGGGTGACCCTTATTGATCCAGCTACTACCTATGTGGCACCGGAAGTAACCGTAGGCTCAGATACTATCCTCTATCCAGGCACTGTGTTAGAAGGTAATACAGTTATTGGCAGTCAATGCCAAATCGGTCCTCATACGCGCTTGACCAATGTTCAAGTAGGGGATAATAATACCATTCACTTCACCTATGGTCACGACTGCCAAATTAAGGATGGCACGGATATTGGACCATATGTTCACCTCCGCCCTAATACGGTTATAGAAAATGATGTTCACATTGGCAATTTTGTGGAAGTTAAGAATTCTAATGTGGGCCAAGGAACTAAGTTCCCACACCTCTCCTATATTGGTGATTCCGATGTGGGTGCTGGTGTAAATATCGGCTGTGGTACCATTACAGTTAACTTTAATGGATCTACCAAAAGCCGGACTCGTATTGGCGACCATGCCTTTGTAGGATGTAATTCCAATTTGGTAGCACCTGTGGAAATTGGTGATTATGCCTATATAGGGGCTGGATCCACCATTACTAAGGATGTACCATCTAAGGCTTTGGCTGTAGGGCGAGCTCGCCAAATAGTAAAAGAAAACTGGGTCAATGACGAAACCTTTAAACGCAAATAAGACTCATAGAGTTCTCATTAAAAAGGTGAATACATTTCCAGGAAAATGGTATACAATATAAGTAATCACCTATGTATTCTGCATAGTTCTATTCCACCGTAAGTATAGAGGGGTACTAACAAATGGCATTTGAAGATGGCAAAAAGCTTAAGATTTTCACTGGTAATGCGAATCCAGCCTTGGCGCAAGAAATCTGTGATTATTTAGGCTTGCCTTTGGGAAGAGCAACAGTAGGTCGTTTCAATAATGGCGAAGTACAAATTATGATTGATGAATCCGTTCGTGGCAAGGATGTATTCATTGTTCAACCAACTAGCTACCCAGTTAACGACAACATGATGGAATTATTCGTTATGGCGGATGCACTGAAACGCGCTTCCGCAAGTCATATTACCGCTGTCGTGCCTTATTATGGATATGCACGGCAAGATCGTAAAACTCGTGGCCGTGAACCAATCACTGCAAAACTCATTGCGGACTTAATGAAAACTGCAGGTATTACCCGATTGGTAACCATTGATCTTCATGCTGGTCAAATCCAAGGATTCTTCGATGGTCCGGTAGACCATTTGGTAGGGGCTCCTATCTTAGCTAAATACATCAATGAAAAAAAACTGGACAATATTTGCGTTGTGTCTCCTGACCTCGGTGGTGTAACCCGTGCCCGTGATTTAGCTGATCGCGTAGGTGCGCCGATTGCTATCATTGAAAAGAAACGACCTGAACCAGGTGTGGCTAAAGTTATGAACCTCATCGGTGATGTAAAAGGCAAGCATTGTATCCTTGTGGACGATATCGTTGATACAGCAGGGTCTCTCGTAGAAGGGGCTAAGGCGCTCAAAGAATTCGGTGCTGCATCCGTTATGGCTGCTGTTACCCACGGTGTTTTGACAGATCCTGCTTCGGAACGTATTGCTAACTCCAATATTCAAGAGTTGATTGTTACCAATACCATTCCATTGCCAGAATCTTGCAAGTTACCTAATGTAACACAACTTTCCGTAGCTCCTCTCTTGGGTGAAGCTATCATGCGTATCTTCCATCAAGTATCTGTATCCAGCCTCTTCGATAACAACGAAGAATAATAGGTGGATTCTTGAAATTGGTAGTAGGCTTGGGTAATCCAGGCAAACAATATGAGACAACCAAGCATAATGTGGGCTTTATGGTGGTGGATGCCATAGCGGAATCCACTAGCCATACGCCTTGGCGAGAAGAGCAAAAGGCTGAGGTCTCTTCTATTACGGTAGAAGGGGAAAAGGTTCTCTTGGTGAAACCTCTTACTTTTATGAACTTGTCAGGTGAATCGGTAGGTCCTTTGATGCGTTACTATAAGATTGATCCATCCGATGTGTATTGCGTCTATGATGATATGGACTTACCTGTAGGTAAGCTTCGCATTCGCCCTAATGGTTCTGCTGGTGGCCACAATGGGATTAAGTCCTTGATTCAACATATAGGAACGGAAGCATTTCCTCGTTTTCGTGTGGGAATCGGTAGACCCCTTCCTCAATGGACTGTTGTAGACCATGTGCTGGCTCCCTTTCCTGAAGAACAAAAAGAGGCCATTGATAAGGGTATCAAGGCTGCTGCTAAGGCCCTGTTAGGAACCTTGAAAGTGGGTCTAGATAAGGGAATGAACACCTATAATCCCAGAAAACGACCTCGTTAAGTAAGACAGGAGTCTTTATGGCTCCTGTCTTTATTTTTAATCTGTAGAGGTTTCTAGATTTCGTGCCTCCCTTTAGAAGGAGTTAATTTATGACGAAGAAAAACTATAATCAGGTTTCTATGCCTTATGTAGACCTCTTAAAATCTTATGTAAAAGAAAGATTTATTCCCTTTCACACGCCAGGACATAAGATTGGTCACGGTGCTCCTAAGGATTTACGAGATTGGATGAGCGAAGCCTTACCCTATGATTTAGGGGTTATGTATGCCCTAGATGACCTGCATGAGCCGGAGGGAGCTTTTAAGGAGGCTCAAGAGTTAGCGGCTGACCTTTATGGAGCCAAGGCTGCTTGGTATTCTGTTAATGGTACGACGGCCCTCATTATGACTATGATCATGGCTACAGTAGGGGAGGAGGAATCTCTCATCATCCCACGAGAAGCCCACAAGTCTGTTATGTCTGGTCTGGTCATGTCGGGGGCTAAACCAATTTACCTACCTAGCCGTTTTGATGAAGAGTGGGGCATTCAGCTAGGGGCTAGTTTAGAGGACTTAGTATCCACCCTAGATGCCCATCCAGAGGCTAAGGCTGTTCTCTTGGTATACCCTAACTACTATGGCTTGGGTATCGATATAGAAGCTATGGTAGCAGAATGCCATAAACGGGGTCTCATCGTCTTGGTGGATGAAGCCCATGGACCTCACTTGCCCTTTGATGACCGCTTGCCCGTAGAGGCTTTAGAGGCAGGGGCCGATTTAGTGGCCCAATCCACCCATAAGTCTTTGGGGTCCTTGACTCAAACATCTACACTCTTGGGCCAGGGGGATCGAATCGATTACCGGCGAGTCACCCAGGTTCATCAGATGTTACAATCTACAAGCCCTAACTATATCTTTATGGCCTCCTTGGATATGGCCCGCCAGCAGATGGCTACAGAGGGACCTAATCTAGTGGGGAAGGCTGTTGATTTAGCTTACCAACTGCGGACTGGTATCCAGGCAATTCCTGGCCTAAAAACTATGGATGAAAGTCAACTTGCTAAGAATTTTGATCCTACCAAGGTCCTCATTGATGCGAGAGACTTAGGAATTGATGCGGTTGCTTTCGAGAGGCGCTTGAGAGACCATAAAATCGAGGTTGAGCTGATTCAGGCTTGCCACGTCTTGGTAACCATTACTATAGGGGATAGTGAAGCATCTATTCAGGCCCTTATCACGGCCCTAAAAGAAATTAGTCAAGAGTGCTTGGAAGAGGGGAGATATTCCTCACCTATTCCTTCCTTGGACCAGGTGAATCTGGCCCTCCCTGAACCTATCTTGATTAAAACGCCGCGACAGGCTTTCTATGTTAGTCGTGAGACAATTCATTTAGCTGAGGCTTGTGGCCGCATTTGTGGAGAAACAATCAGCTATTACCCACCTGGCATCCCTCTTATTAGTATTGGCGAAGAAATTACACCAGCTGTGATACAATATATGAAAGATAAACAAGCACTTGGATATGTGCCGAATGGGGCAGCTGATATGTCCCTGGAGACTATTGTTGTGTTAAAGGATTGAATATGGGACGACTGATTATTATTGAGGGTGGCGACGGCAGTGGAAAGGCCACTCAAACAGCCCGTTTAGCCGATCGACTTCGACAAGAAGGGAAGAATGTTAGAACCGTTACTTTCCCTAACTATGAGTCTGGGGCCGCTATGCCTATTAAGATGTACCTAGCAGGGGACTTTGGTAAAAAACCTGGAGATGTAAATCCTTATGTAGCATCCTCCATGTATGCCATAGATCGCTTTGCTTCCTTTCGACAGGATTGGGAGGACTTTTATAAGAAGGGTGGCATTGTATTAGCGGACCGTTATACGACGTCTAACATGGTTCATCAAATGGTTAAGTATGATGATCCTGCTGAAAGGGCTGACTTTCTGGATTGGTTGGAAGACTTTGAATATACGAAGTTTGGCCTGCCTCAACCAGATTTGGTTTGCCTCTTGGATTTACCCCTTCCTGTGAGTCAGGCTCTTATGGCTGAGCGTAAGGGGAAGACTGGTGGCCAGACGGGAGATATTCATGAAGGAGACCAGACCTATCTGAGTGCTGTTCATGCAGCCTATGATGAATTGGTAGCCCGTTATGGCTGGCAACGCATTCAATGTGCAGAGGCTGGATGGACGGATTCCCATAGAGCTATACGATCTATCGAGGCTATTGGAGAAGACCTTTATAAGGCTGTAAAAGAGATTTTATAAGACTAAAAAAGTTAGGGTTTGAAAGTATTTCTAAGAATATAGTATAGTAATAATGAAAGGAGGTATTGTGTGAAAAAGGGGATGCTTTTATTGATTGCCCTAGTTGCTAGTATGACATCATATACGGTTGCTTATGATGTAACTAATACAATAGATTCTACTGCGACCTATATCGATGTACGAAGCATTAATGCTAAGGAGCGCTTGCATGCAGATATAAAGGGTGCTATATGGGTTGATCCACATAGCTTAATGGATATTAATGATTTCTTAAAGTCTGCAGATAAAGACAAAAAATATATTGTCTTTTGCGCATGCCCTCATGATGAATATTCTACTGCTTTTGCTGAATTGATGGATCGTGAGGGTTTTACGAGTGTAATTGTGTTGAAAGATGGCTGGGATGTGCTTTCCAGAAATCATCTTTCTATTAGGAGGGATTTTTTATGAAAAAAATAGCAGTTTTGCTCATGACTATGATGTCTATTAGTTTGGCTTCTTTTGCGATAGCTAATCAAGCTGTTGTTGATAATACATTATTAGTTGCACAACGTGGTTGCTGTTCGCATCATGGTGGTGTTTCTGGTTGCGATTATAATGGTAGAGTTATCTGCAATGATGGTACAAAGTCTCCTAGCTGTGGTTGCTAGTAAAGGATCTGGGCATTATGTCCCTAAGGTTTAGACGATCATTAAAGATCGCGCCGGGAATTCGATTGAACTTCGGTAAAAAGGGTATCAGTACTTCAATTGGTCCAAGAGGTGCTAAAATTACGATTGGGGAAAAAGGTGTAAGGAAAACTGTGAGTCTCCCTGGGACTGGTTTATCTTATACATCATATGAGCGATATAAGCAAAATAATGACTCAGAAGAGATTTCTTGTACACCTTCTTGCCCACGATGTGGCCATCATATGCGTAAACCATGGGCAAATTGTCCTAAATGTGGATATGATTTATTGCAGAATCAGGCCTTACATATGGAGAGATCATCACAAGTAGATAATAATGATAAGATATCAGGGTGTGGTTGTCTATGTATGGTTATTTTATTTGTGATTATATTGATATATTTATGGTAGTACTGTAAGGGGCGGTAAATATAGTGGCCACATTCGGTAGTTAAGCGTATCCATTGGCGTAGGTATTAACAGCTACTTTAAAAACTTAAAATTTGAATTCAATGCTAAGACAATATAAGTCTTAGAAGAAATCTATAAGGATGTAAGACTTATCAGATGAAGTGCAAAAAGGGCCGCCTTTGGCAGCCCTTTTTGTGTTGAAAAGAAAATGAAAATTAGTGTATTCTTAGGGTATAAAGTATTTCTTGGTTGTTTCATAAGGGAGACTTGATATGAACTCAACAACTATCACTATCATTGCAGCTGTAGCAGTTATTTGGATCATCTTATTTATTATCTTTATGAATTTTAATAAGAAGCGTAAGGCTGGTGAAGACCAGTTTAAAAAGGATCATGCCGACCAGGCCCTGTTGCACGTTTATGGAAAGTCCGTCAAGGTTGACGGTAGAGATTTAGACCTAGTAGATCATAAAACGGGTCAATACGGTCAATTAATCTTGGCCTTAAGACCAGGCACTCATACTGTTGAAGCAGTATACCGAACAACGGATAATGTAGGGACCCAAACTAAAAACGCAGTTACCAAACCCGTATCTATTACTATAGATTTGGAGGCAGGTCAAAACTATTATGCGGCTATGTACTTTTATTCCGCAGATCAACGTAAGGACTACTATAAGGGCCAGGTAGATGAACTCGTAACAGAAGTCTCATTGGGCTTGGAATCTGGCTTTACAGCTAATACTCATGCCTATGTAATTGTTTATAAAGAAATTAATTAAAATCTAGGACCTATGACTGAAGGTGTTTTAAGGACGTGTAACCGACTAGCTGGGTTGGAGATATTCACTATATATTACTGATCTGCAAAGGAGAGACTGCCGATGCGTTTTGGTTTGAAACCCTTATGGGATTCTGTAGCTAAACTAACACATAAATCACCTCTGTTGATGTTCTTAATTCTTATTTTCTCCTGCGCTCCTTTATATATGGACGCTAGCTGGTTTAGCTTGGATCCCATTCTCTATGTGGTCTCTTGTATAGGGCTCATTTTACAAACGTATGTGACTAGGAAAAAGGCCTATAATCTAACCTTAACCGCCTTGAGTTTAGTCCTTTTAGTTCTTATTAACTATGGCTATAAGACCTATGAGGACATTGTGGGGCTTAGTTTTGCCCTTGAGAATACCGTCTATCTTTGGCTCTATGCCATGATTACTCTCTATTTCACATCTAAAGGAGCATCTTATATAGGTATTCTTATCGATCGCTTCAAGCGGATTGGTATGACTTTGGTTACATCTATCCTTTATAACATCGTAATCATAGCTATCATTTGGTTTGTGCTCATCATTTGGGGAGAACCATTTTCTTTAACTTCTACGATTCCCAAAATACTTGGGGCTTTGAATATCTTTATATGTTCTACCATGATTTGCTCCTATGAGGAAAGGACAGGGGGACCACCAGAGCCTTCAACCTTCTTTAGGACCGTTTTTGGCATTCTTATTCCCAAAGCCTCAATTATCACAGGAATCTTGGCTAATGTGTATTTAGGTCTCATTTTACTGGGATTGAGGGAGGATGCCCGCTTCCTATATACCTATTACCCTTATGTGGCTATTTTTTACCTCTTTTATCTGGCTTCATTTAGGTCTGGTCAGGCTACTAAGACCCAAAGAATTCTCTGTTTCTTATTCGTTAGCTTGACCATCCTCTGCCTAGCCCTCATAGGTAAGCGGGTTGTTAATGAGCCTGTTCTATGGCTCAATACGGTGTATCTGGTTCTCTTTAATGGGATCTTCCTAGCCCATAATAGCTATACACTCCTTAAAAATTTTGTGCCGGGCCTTCATACATCCCTGATGGCCCTGGCGCTAGGCATGGTTCTCTTTATGCCTGTCCTAGGTTATACATCCTACTATAAATTTACCTCTTATAGGCAGATAGAGGGAACTTGGTGGCCACAGTTTGATATTGCTAAGACCTTTTCGCCTGACTATGAAAGTTATAAGCATGATATTGATTTGGAAAATAAGGCCATCAAAGAGCAGGATGAAAAAAAACGGGATAATTTAGTGGAATTTACTAGTGGTGACTATCAAGGGCCTATGTCTGTAGAGGGGTATACTATACTAATACCAAGTATTACTTTGTATTCCTATGATATGCCTGACAAGGCTGATTCTAATAGCCATGCAGACTACGATGGGATTAGCTTTGACCTAGTCAATAAAGGAGCAGACTTAGTGGTTTCTAGACCTGATGGATCTTCCCATACTATTCATGTCTATGACCTTATGAAAGCAGGAGTATCTACAGAGGGGGCTCCTTATATAGTAGAAGGGAAGGATTTTAAACTCTTCATCTACCGATACTATGCCAAGGATGAAGGAGCGCGGATTCTTTATTTTAAGGCTCTTTATCGGTAAAACTTAGTATTAATTCTACTTTATATTTATCATAGTTATAAGTATAATAAAAGTATGAAATATATATGTATTTTTGGTATAAGGAAGTGCAATTATGGAAAAAACTAACAAACGACCAACTTATCTTTTAATTTCTGGTGTTATTTGCCTTATTATCGGTCTTATTATCATGGTAGTCGCTCCAGACCCAACGGCGGCTAATGTGGAAATTGCTAAGAATGCAACTAATGCGGTGCAGGCAGCCCAACAAATTTCTCATAACAATCAAACCTATATCTGGATTCATACCCTGTCTCAATTCCTCTTGGGCTATGGTATAGCTGCTACCATAGGTGGTTTCTTGGCTAAGAAATTTGTAAAAAAATAAAACTTCCTAATAATATATTTATGGTCAAGGTTTTAGAGGATTCAACTTGAAGGCAAAAAAAGGACTGCTAAATGCAGTCCTTTTTAGTATTTGTAGCTTATAAATGATCGTGAGGTACATGAATATGGTATTCACCCTCATATTGAGAGACCTTCATATCTGCCCGTTCGACTTTATCGAGCATCTTAGATCGCGCTGTTGTTACTTCAGTGTCTCTATGTGGACCACCCCAGAGGGCGTGTTTGGATTTACCCAGGGTATACCGTGCTTCTAAATAGAAGTCTCCAGAATGGTGGAAGGCTTTGTCGTAGCCTGTATTAATTGAAAGTTGAGGGGTAAGATTAATAGCTAGACCTAACTTATAAGCATCAACAAAGTTACTAGACCTACCGACTAGCAATCCAGACGCAGCTAAGTAAGGACCGCCCTTGAGGTTTTGATGATATCTATTAATATAGGCTCGTAGGTATCGAGCATTTTTAAAGGTCCGTTCATAGCCAATATCATAACCAGAGGCTACTTGTCCTTGCCCCATATGGACTAGATTTACATCGGTATCTTGCATGCCACCGAAACCTGGTATTTCGTTAGAATATGCTTCATCCACTTTACTTTCAGAGTAATGCTTGTAGTTAGACCCTAAATCCTTGTAGATATTGGTGTAGAATTTATTTTCTCCAGTAACATATTCAGCACCAAGGCTACCTCGCCTGTAGTGGTCTTTAAATGCTTGATCATAAAAGGTGTTCAGGCCTACATAGCTATGCTGACCTTTGCTCAAATGACGATAGCCTAGGCCAATACTACCAGTAGTTCCAATGGATTCATAGGATTGGTTGAGGCGGTGCAAATAGATATCACTAATTGGTATGCCTTGTTCGGTATAGTCGTTAAGTCGATCAGCATCCCCGCCATGAGATGTAATCTTGCCTTGAAGGAACAAAAGGCCTTTGGAATTTTTGTTATAGTGACTTATAGGTTGTAATGTTTCTACAGCTAATTGAGGCTTACGATTTTCTTGAGCCTTGATGAGTATATCTGTCCGGTCTAGCCAGGATTGGTCTCGACTTTCAGCGTTAGTAGCGAGTGCTATAGGGGCAAATACAGTTGTTGCTAGACTGCAGGCAAGCAGCCCTTTTAATACTTTGTAATACACACTAAACTCCTTTTAAAATACTAGTATTTACATGATTTATTATATATGATTAATTTATGAGGTACAAATTACTTTATGAGGTACAAAATTGATTAATGGCTTGAGTCATTATATGACTTATAAAATGTGGATTTTATCTATATGTAATATAGTTACGTGGGTCTGTTAAAATTTTTAACGTAGGAAGTGAGAGGAACTCTATATTTTTATCATTTATAGGAAACAACTAATGGGGAGGATTGCGGTGAGGAAGCTGACGGTCAAAAAGAGCTTAACTTTTGGGGGATTAGTTCTTTCAATAGTGTTTATGAGTGGCTGCCATCTTATGAGCCATTATGACGATGATGAGGTTAGAGCTTATCTAGATAATTCATATCCTTCTATGAACTATCGCTTGGAACCCCAGGGGGGGCATACTTGGCTTCTTACCTTTGACCAATATCCTGACATGCCTTTTGTGGTTAATGAAGTCCTACATACATCGGCTCCTGTGGTTCCACAGGTTGACCGAATCCTATCCACCTCCATACCAGAAACAACGGTATTTCCTCTCTTACGTGATTATGTGACGGCGTATGAATACGCCTATATAAGTTACTCTAGATCTAGTGGTTATGTGGAAGGGGAAATCCCATTGGATAGCATTGAGAATGGGGATGTACAAGCCTTCTTCAATCGGATTGATCAATTCTGTAAGGCCTATGCTAAAACCTACCCAGCATTCAAGGACCATATCTATCTACGGATGATTGTTGTCCCCGGACAGGGAGAGAGTGCTCCTAATGAGTATAGACGAGTCTTCCGCCTATCACAATATTAGAGAAAATCTTGCTTTACTTAGAATTTTACAAGCCTTACTAGCTGTTGATTGACATAAACAGTACATAGGAGTAGTATGTCAATGTATCCATGCTGGTATAGCTCAGTTGGTAGAGCGGCTCATTCGTAATGAGTAGGTCGTAGGTTCGAATCCTATTATCAGCTCCATATGTAAAAGACCCCAGTGGCACATAGATTGTGTTACTGGGGCCTTTTTAGTTTATGGCTTAGTTTTTGATCAGGACCTGGTCTAGGTCTTTATCTTGGTCAGCTAGGTGGATGACCTCCTATTTTCAATAGTTTCTTGTAAATCCATAGCTACTCTCTTATGACTATAAATATGGTTAGACGGGAATTTTTATATAAATTATAATATATTTACAGAGAAAATTCTCATAACGATTGTAAAGGAGGCTCCTATGTACACTATATTTGACAAATTAAAGCCTTTCTCTTGGGAAGCAAATGGACGCAAAATTTCGATTGATAAGGATGGCATGCTTGCTACGGACAATTCTGGTAAGGTCTTAAGTCAGGTTAAGTTTGATGACGTGAATGAGCTCTTCATTGGGGGTTACCTTAATTCTAACCAATCCTATGGGGTGATTTTTAGGGATCGAAATTGGAAGAATCTTAAGGACCAAGATATTACCTTAGATCAAGACCGCCACGATGATATGCACAACATTCGTGAAACTAAGACCCTCATCGAGGCCTTTGTAGCCAACAAGTTGGGCGATCAATTCCCTCATAACTTGGATAGTTTGGACTTGGGATTGGATTACTCCTTCATGAAAAAACGGGAAATTCGGATTAAGAATGGGGTCATCAGCGATGGTAAGCAGGAGATTCCCATTGATAAGATTGATAAGGTTGTTTGCCGGGCTACGGGAACCATTAATAAGTTGGCTATTCATGTTGAAGGAGAAAAATTATCATTCTTCCAAAAACTCTTTGGCGCTTCTAATCTAGCGGTTACCGTAAATGCACTGACTATCCCTCTTTTGGAAGCGATTGTCCGTCGTAATACAGGTCATGGTATTGACTGGTCCCAGGGTAACCAGTGGGACCAATCCAACTCTCTCTATATTGCAAAACGCTATTTGGACCCAGCTTATTTCTTTGATCAAGGGGGTGCCAATCCTTCGGAAAGCTGGCAAGATCAAGCCTTCCGCGATATCGCTGTGATCACTGATGGCTACGACTTAGTCCATCTGTGGAACTTAAAATAGGTCCAGGTCCTATACCTATAAATAAGACCTGTACTGTAAAAGAAATCACTTTTTATAATCCATTTCTTCTGTAGGATAAATTGTGTGGAAATAGTTTATCCTACAGAAGTTTTTTATAGGAGGTATAGTATATGGTAATGTCGACCTATATGGATTTATTGGGCCTTCACGCCCCTTGGTTTTTGATTTTATTCATGGTTATTCCTATGACCTTGGCTGAACTGATCTTAGCAGCGGAGATTTTCTCTCTTTTGAAGGGGCAGCCTAGTAAGTCTTCTTGGAATGCGTTTAAGAAGATAGCATCATTAGCTTTGAGTCTAGTGTTTATATTCTTATTCCTTTACCTAGTTCTTTGCTTTGTTCCTAGCGTTAGCCTTAAGGGACCATTGGATTCCTTATCCATCTATTCGTATCTCTTGGCTATCCTGCCAGCTATCTACTTGTTGGCTATGGAATGTGGGTTCATCGGCAAGCATTGGAATGAAGAGCGGCAAGTTATTCGTCATGCGGTAACAGTCTTTGTGTTTGTGGCCTTGACCCACTTGGCTATGGTTTTCGGTATGCTTGACCCTCAACTGGGCGGCTATGTGCCACCACAAGATAGCATGAATATGCATATGAACATGGACCATTCTAATATGGGGACTATGGATCATCAGCATATGGATCATAGCGATATGAAAGAGATGGATCACAGCCAAATGGATCATAGCCAAATGGATCACAGCAAGATGAATCATGATTCTATGGATCATAAGAAATAGAGCCAGTTCATATACTCGAAATAGTGATTAGATCGATAAAATAGAACAGAACTTCTAATCGAGCGTAGTGAATGTAAAGAAGATAGGTTTGGTTGGGTGGACGATTTACAATATATTCTGTTGATGGAGGGATCATGCTTATATCCTTGTTTTATTTTCTCCTAGCAGGCCTCTGTGAAATCGGTGGTGGCTACCTAGTATGGCTTTACATGCGGGATGATAAGAGCTCTCTCTACCTCTTGGTGGGGGCGATAGTCCTCTTCCTCTATGGAATCATTCCTACCTTGCAACCAGAGACTAGTTTTGGTAAGGTCTATGCAGCCTATGGTGGTATATTTATTATTCTTTCCATCCTTTGGGGATGGCTAATTGATGGGACCCGACCAGATGCCTATGACATAGTCGGTGGCCTAGTCTGCCTATTGGGGGTTTACATCATTATGTATGCGCCACGGGGCTGAGTGTAAACTAAGTCTAAACTTTTTTTGATAAGATGAAAAAATTTTTAGAAATATTTTAAAGCCTTATAGTAACTGGGCCAGACCAGCTTTTTAGCAAGGGATATAGTTA
>ERZ773046.847-NODE-847-length-18805-cov-10.110293_pt1 | contig 18805 bp, 13 predicted proteins | sample MGYA00580634_ERZ773046 | MGnify/ENA primary metagenome ERZ773046 (study PRJEB29015, sample SAMEA2738127) | human oral metagenome | biome: human oral; feature: human-associated habitat; material: saliva | place: China | collected 2159 ... | reverse complement strand
TACTCTACGATGATTCAAAATATTTAGCGATTCACCCGCGACATATATAACCATTTATCAATAAACAACTCTGTGGATTTTATTCAAAACATTAAAGATATTAGACTTTCGAGTTTACATTTAAAAACTCAACTTCCACGCAGAACCACCCTTAAGAATTGCACCCAAAAAGACTATATTTAGATAACACACAATGACACGCGTCCTATACATTTTGAATAGAACAGAGACCCTTATACAAAACCCGCCCGGCGTCTCCTCATAGAGTACGCCGGGCGGGTTTATAGTCTAAAAATTGCTTATGCTGCGTGCTGGCATGTGGGGCATGCGCAGTCATCACATGCGCAGTTGGCGCAAGAATCATTGCAGTGTGCGCATTCGCAAACCGCATGGTTACAGGTCGGGCAGGTGCAGTTATCGCAGGTGCAGTTGACGCACAGGTCAGAGCAGTTGCCGCAGGAGCATACGTTGCACTCATCGTAGTGTCCTTCGTGCTCGCGGTGTGCGTGCCCGTCATGCAGGTAGTCTACGTGATCTAAGTGAATGACTGCCTGGTGACCACATGCAGGTCCGTGGGTATGTGCATGGCTTTCGGAATGACGGTGGGGTGCAACGGTGGTCATGATCTCTCCTCAGATAAACCGAGCTAATCGCCGGTGTGTTTCGTATGTTCGTGCACATCCTTCACAATGTGACTGATGTGGTGGTCTAACAATTTGTAGATAGTGGTTCTGCCGTGCTGCTCCCCTTCAACAACATGCGCCTCTCGAAGGATGCGCAAATGATGCGAGGCGAGCGGCTGCGAAATACCCAAGCAGGTATGCAGTTCGCTCACACTATGTGGACGCTCCACCAAATGGTGTGCAATCGCAAGTCTTAACGGATTGGCGAGCGCTGAGAAAATTGCTACGGATGCACCGAATTCTTGTTCCCAGTCTCGTGGTTCCGTCTGACCCGAACCGTTATCCATAAACATAATTTTATATAAACGCCTTTTTATATGTCAATACGCTATAAACTTCTCGCCAAATTATGACATTAACGTACTGACTAGGCGTTTTCCTCCTTCACATGAAATATGGGCTGTCCCAAAACGTCACAGTCCTCTTAGACTATGCGCGCCCCATCGTTTCCGTTTATTCTCACTCTAGCAGGCACCCTTCTCCATCAAACCTTAGGTTACTTTTCCTAACGCCCCCTATCGCGCACAAAGGTCTCAGGTCGATAAAAGTACCTGCATCCTCTCCTTTGCATGGGCGAGAATGCAGGCACCTTAAATACAAATCGGGGAACAAACGCGCAGACCATACGGTACTGCACTTTTTTGCAGCGTTTACCCAACCATCTGAATAAACCTTGTCTTATCCGCTATAAGGCTGCGAGCACCTGTTACTGATAGCGCCAATTCCTTCAATGCGGGTTACTAGAGTCTGCCCAGGCTTAAGCCAGTTCCGTGGGTGCAGTGAAAGCCCTACTCCGGCGGGAGTTCCGGTAGCGATGAGGTCGCCAGGTTCTAGGGTCATGAACTGCGAAATATATGAGATAAGCTGTGCAGAAGTAAAAATCATGTCAGAGGTATTACCGTGCTGACGTACCTCACCATCAACTTCGCAGATAAGCTCAAGTCCACGGGTAGGGTCAAGTTCGTCCGTCGCCACAATATAGGGGCCAAACGGTGTCATGCTATCCCAGTTTTTACCCTGGAACCATTCGCTGGTACGTCCCTGCCAGTCGCGCACCGAAACATCGTTGAGAATGGTGTACCCCAGCAGTCCAGCGAGCGCTTCTTCTTCGTCTACCCGGCGCATCTTTTGCCCAATAACAAGGCAAAGTTCGACCTCCCAGTCTATTTTTGTGCTTCCGGTTTCGTTTGCAGAAGGCATCTGAATTTCTTCGTTGGGGCCGATGAGCGCATTCGGATATTTCGTGAAGATGGTGGGATATTTTGGGATTTCGAGTCCCATTTCTCCGGCATGATCGCGGTAGTTGAGCCCGGCACAAAGGACTTTTCCAGGGCGGTCCAGCGGTCGTACGAAAGGTAGGGTATTCCAGAGTTCTTCGCCATGTCCTAGAGTTGTAGCACCGTTTTCGCGGAGGATGCTCACCGCGTTGGCAGGGTTGCCGAAGTTGGTGCGGTAACGGCTGTAGAACTGGAGTAGGGGTGAGAGTTTTGCGGGGAGTTCATAGATGGTTTCTTCGTGCATGCAGACGGCGCGGCGGCCTTTGTCGTCTTGGATTTGTCCCCAGCGCATATGCTCTCCTTGAGGTGTGAGGGCGGTCGTATTACCAGTCTACGGTGAACTTGTCTTTATTGTCTCGCTAGGGGTACCGTGCAGCTGCATGGATTATGTGGGAACCGCCGGCTGTCTTAGCTAGTCATAAGGCGGGAACGCCGCCTTGGTGCATAACGGCTATTTGAAGCCGTTCTGTGCATAAATCTCTAAAATCGCGTCTTCCAGGTCTTCCATGAGCAGAGCGGGGTTTGCGTCTTCAGCGGCACCTACAGTTGCAGGGTTAAGGGGCATGCCGAGAGCATCGTATACTCGCGAGGTAATCTCGCGTAGAGATGCCGAGTTATATACAACGATTCCGGTGCTGAACCACCAGCCACCCTGAATAACGCGCTGTGCGGTCCCCACAAGTTTGATGCGCTCCCCAGAGTGTTCGCCGCCTAGCCGAGCGTATACGGAGTATTCACCCGGGCAGTATTCTTGGGGGATTTCGCCGACTGCCGCATCCACCCCGACGAGTTGCAGGGCTTGGGCGTACATTTCTCCGAAAAGTTTGTAACGCAGGTTGTTGCCGGTTTTTGCGTCTTCGGCGGGCTGAAAATGATCGATGACGAGGCAGCCGGTGTGGTAGGCGGCCGCGTGACCGCCTACTTTACGCACGAGTATGTCGTACCCAAGATCACGGCACGCCTGCGCGGCAGCGGTAAATCCTGGATTGAGCTCATCGCGACGGCCGAAGGCGACGGTAGGGTTCGGTTGGTAGATGCGCAGGGTTGCGGGGCGTTTTCCCGCAGCGACCTCGCGCAGCATTGCCACGGTGTCGTCGTGGTGCATTAGGAGCTCACCGGATTTTGGGCCTTGTTCACGAAGGATTTCCACGGATTTTATTCTACCGGGTTGGCCTATCATTCCCGACTGTTCAGCGAAAGTAAGGGAAACCAAAGCAGCCCTGTGTTTTTGCGGGCAAACCCTTTTCTGAAAGGTGAGTCTAGACGTAAACTTAAAACGTCTGAACGGTATTCCCACATAAACCATCAGATACCAACACATTCACAGCATAAGAACGCTGACGAAACCGTATGCACACTGCACGTGTGCGCCTATCAAGTTTCGTTTCAAAGGAGTACGGACATGAGCCAATCGTCCTCGACATCCGAACCCGATGCCACCGCTCGCAATGAGCAATCGCAACCTCCCGAAAAACCCAAGCAGGCTAATACTGCTCTCATCGTCAAAGTTGCGGTGATTCTCGCGGTTACTGTAGCCATCTGGTTTATTCCCGTACCCCCAGGGGTGGAACCACGTGGCATGCATATGCTCGCTATCTTTGCCGGTACTATCCTAGGTCTTATCTTCCAGCCGCTGCCAACCCCATCAGTGGCGCTTATTGGTCTCGGCGCTGCGATGATCACCGGTACCATGAACGCGAAAGAAGAAGCGCTTAAAGGCTTCGGCAACGACTCAATCTGGATTATTGTTGCCGCGTTCTTTATCGCCGATGGGTTCCTCATTACCGGGCTAGGGAAGCGCATTGCCCTATTGTTTGTGCGCATGCTCGGTAAGTCTTCCCTCGGGCTTTCTTACGGCATGGCGATCACAGACCTCGTGCTTGCACCGGCTACTCCTTCAAATACGGCTCGCGCGGGTGGCGTGATTTACCCAATTATTCGCTCTCTTGCTGAGGTGAATGGCTCTACCAACGAGACCCCCGAGAAACGCCGCAAGCTAGGCTCTTATCTGCTCATGACCGAGGCGCAGGTCAATACCATCACCGCCGCAATGTTCGTGACGGCAATGGCTGGTAACCCGCTGGCTCAAAAATTTGCTCAAGAAAAAGGTCTGCACCTGGACTGGGGCACTTGGGCACTTGCCGCGTTAGCCCCCGGCCTGATTGCCCTTGCTATTATGCCTTGGTTTATCTCGAAGGTATACCCGCCGACTATCAAGCACACCCCTGATGCTCCCGACCATGCGCGCAAAGAGCTTGCCGAGATGGGCCCCTTAAGCGTGTCGGAATGGATTATGCTCGGTACCTTCGTACTGCTGTTAGCCCTGTGGATTGGCGGCACGTCCTGGGGTATTAGCGCGACCAGTGCAGCTTTCTTCGGCATCGCAATTCTTCTCGTGACTAAGGTGCTCACCTGGAAAGATATGGCGAATAACTCCAGTGCTTGGTCCACCCTCATTTTCTTCGCGGTGCTTGTGGGCATGGCGGATCAGCTCAAGAAGCTCAAGGTTGTTGATTGGGTAGGTGACCGCGCTGCACACAGCGTTGCGGGTATGTCCTGGCCGCTCGCCTTCGGCATTCTGATTCTGGTGTACTTCTACATTCACTACATGTTTGCTTCTAACACCGCGCAGATTGTCGCCCTCTATGCTGTATTCCTGGGGGCAGCAATTTCGGCGGGTACTCCCCCAATGTTCGCCGCACTTTTCCTCGGCTTTACCGGCAACCTTATCGGCGGTATCACTCACTATGCCTCTGGACCGGCAGGGGTGTACTACGGATCGGGGTATTTCAGTGTGGGTGAATGGTTCAAGCTGGGCTTCCTGTCTTCGCTCGTAAATATGATTATTTGGGGTGTTGTGGGCACCGCGTGGCTATTCGCTCTCGGATACGCTACACCCTAGTGAGCGCTCGCTAAGCTCTTCCGGTCTATTCAGCCACATAAGCTCCGGGCGCTGAATCCTAGAAAAGGGTTCACGCCCGGGGCTTTTTATTTCTACCGACATTCTGCATGCTGCCTGCACACCCAAAAAGCGCCCGATACAGCGCGGCGTAAACAAAGCCGATACACCAGGGTTCTAGCGTTGAAACTTAAGCCATCTTCCGTAATCTTACTGCTCATCTCTGCAAGAATATGCGCTAAAACTGTTAGGGTTGTTGTACAACAACGGCGATGTGGTCCATCCGCCATATACGTATTCCCCATCTAAGCATTAACTGTCCGCCATCTACGGAAGAGCCCCATGCATCAAGACCAGCATTTCACGCATGACACCCAATCGCTGCCCATCATCAAACCCCACCTGCACGGTGCGTTTCCCCCAAATTTTCTGTGGGGCGGCGCTTCCGCAGCCAACCAATGTGAAGGTGCCTGGGATGAAGGCGGCAAGGGTCCTAGCATCCAGGATGTACTCCCTCACGGAGGGCTGAACCCACGAAGTGCCGCGCCCACGCCCGATAACCTCAAACTTGAGGGCACCGATTTCTACCACCGCTACCCCGAAGACATCGCTCTCCTTGCGGAAATGGGGTTCAAAGTATTCCGGTTCTCCATCGCCTGGTCACGTGTCTTCCCAAACGGTAACGAAACAGAACCAAATGAGGAAGGCCTCGCCTTCTACGACCGTGTGCTTGATGAACTTGAAAAATACGGCATCGAACCGCTCATCACTATCAGCCACTACGAAACACCGCTTTACCTTGCAGAACAATACAACGGCTGGGTAAGCCGCGATCTTATCGACTTCTACGAACAATACTGCCGGGTACTCTTTGAACGCTACGGCCACCGCGTAAAATACTGGCTCACCTTCAACGAAATCAATTCGGTGCTGCATCTACCGTTTATGTCTGGCGGTATTAACACCCCCAAAGAACAGCTGAGTGAGCAAGACCTCTACCAAGCAATTCATCATGAGCTTGTCGCCTCAGCGCGCGCTACCCGTGCTGCCCGTGAGCTCGCACCTCAAGCCCAGATTGGCTGCATGATTTTAGCAATGCCCACCTATCCGCTCACACCATCACCCCAGGATGCGCTCGCCGCCCTGCACGCCGAACACGCGAACTTTGCCTTCGGCGACGTGCACGTTCGTGGAACCTACCCCGGATATTTCCTACGCATGCTCCACGAAAAAGGTATCGAGCTCAACATTACCGAACGAGATCGGGAAGACCTCAAAAATACGGTCGATTTTGTCTCGTTCAGCTACTACATGTCCACCTGTGCCAGCAGCGACCCAAGCCGCGGCGAAAGCAGCGAAGGGAATATTCTCGGTGGAGTGTCTAACCCAACATTGACCGCTTCCGAGTGGGGATGGCAGATCGATCCTGTTGGGCTGCGTATTGTACTCAACCAGTACTGGGACCGCTGGCAGAAACCTCTTTTCATCGTCGAGAACGGCTTAGGCGCACGCGACGAACTTGTTGAGGCCGATGGTGAAATGACTGTGATCGACGATTACCGTATCGATTATCTGCGGGCACACCTGGAACAGGTGCGCGAAGCTATTGCCGATGGCGTGCATATACTCGGTTACACTACGTGGGGCTGTATCGACATGGTTTCGGCGTCTACAGCGCAGATGTCGAAACGCTACGGTTTCGTCTATGTAGATCGTCATGACGACGGTTCGGGGTCACTCTCCCGTTACCGTAAGAAGTCTTTTGATTGGTACCGTCGAGTGATCGCATCTAACGGTGCGGAGCTTGAGAACTCCTAGTAAATCTTGTGAGAAATGCGGGGTTGGTCTTCGGGTAAGTTTCTGAAAGACCACCCCTGTGTTGTGGGCGCTCACTGAAATTCTCTGACTCTCGCCGAAAATTTACGAACTTTACGATGCTTCATCGAGCGGCATATCGTGCATGCTCGTTGAGACAAACTCCCACCATGTAGGGATGAACCCGGCCGCCAAAGCCACACGCTGTGAGAGCACATGCGAAGGGCTGGTCCCATAAAACGGAACGTACCCATCGGCAAGAACCATTCGGGAAAGTTCATATACAAGATGCGCAGCAAGCCCGCGTTGTCGCACCTGTGGCAGCACATCAATACCGATTTGACGCATCAGTGGCGAATCGTCACTTGCACCCGCCATTGCTAGAGGTTTTGCTAAAGCAAGGTCGGCGTCAGAGTCAAACGCGGCAAGGACCATAATATCGGGGCGACGATCGCTAAACCCTAAGGCGTTCGAATACCGTGGATCGCCACGAAAACGCTCGTACTGCTCGGGGTGCAGGAGCTCTATTCGCACCGAGAATTCCGAAACCGCCGTATCATCTTCATCTGCCTCTAAAGCATCTGCCGAAGCGTTCGGTACTACTGTCGTCACCTTGTGAAGACCGCAAATATGTTGCCGTAACGATTCTCGAAGCGCCCCGCTATCTACCCGGCGCATCATACCGATTCCGGGTACCGCACATTTAACCTCTTGCTCCGGAATATCCGGCGGAACCACAGATTCAAGCAGGTTGCGTGAAGGCGTGTAATATACGCTTGTTCCGCTCACCTGCTGGCTGTAAGGGGTCAAGAGTTCATTCAGCTGGCGTAACGGTGCATAATCGCCCAGCCAATTTGAGAGATCCCCACGCATATACTCAGTGGCCGTTTTCAAAACCCGGGGATACTTTGCGCAAAGCAACCCCACGCCCAGATAGTTACCTACCCGAAGTTCCCAGGTATCAGCGTTGCGGCGGCGGGATGCGCTCATCTCTTCCGCTGGAAGCTGCAGTGCACTCAAGACCTCAGCACCCAGATTCTGTGCTTGAGAGATAGCTCCCGCAGGTAAACAGAAATCTGCCTCTAACTGAGCAGCAAGAATATGGCGTACTCTGTCGAGAGTTGTTACAGCACCGCGTATTTGCGCTCGCGGATGATTACCTGAAATATGACTCACACCAAAAGTTCCTTGATGAAACGTCCGGTATGAGACTCCTCAACCTGTGCGACGTCTTCAGGCGTTCCTTCGGCGATTACGGTGCCTCCACCATCGCCACCTTCCGGACCCATATCAATAATCCAGTCGGCACATTTAATGACATCAAGGTTGTGTTCAATTGTGATAACGGTATTGCCCTTATCAACGAGAGACTGAAGCACAGTTAAGAGCTTACGGATATCCTCAAAATGCAGACCCGTTGTAGGCTCATCAAGCACATAGATCGAACGACCGTTAGAACGCTTCTGCAGCTCTGCGGCAAGTTTCACGCGCTGCGCCTCACCACCTGAAAGCGTGGTTGCGGGCTGCCCCAGACGAATGTAGCCAAGCCCCACATCAACCAGCGTGTTCAAGTGCCGAGCGATCGGGGTGAAGGCCGCAAAAAATTCTGCAGCTTCCTCCACCGGCATTTCAAGCACATCAGAAATAGTCTTACCTTTGTAATGCACTTCGAGGGTTTCGCGGTTATAGCGTTTTCCCTGGCAGGTTTCGCAAGGCACGTAAACATCCGGCAAAAAGTTCATCTCAATCTTGAGGGTGCCGTCACCTGAGCATGCTTCGCATCGACCGCCTTTAACGTTGAACGAGAACCGTCCGGGGGTATATCCGCGCACTTTAGCCTCATTCGTCTCGGCAAAGAGCTTACGAATATGGTCGAACACGCCGGTGTATGTCGCAGGATTCGACCGCGGAGTACGCCCAATAGGCGATTGGTCAACGTGAATAACCTTATCCAGATGTTCCAGACCGTCTACCTTCTTGTGCCGTCCTGGAACCTGTTTTGCACCGTTGAGTTTATTCGCCAGTGAGGTATAGAGAATATCGTTCACGAGGGTTGATTTACCCGATCCCGATACGCCTGTGATCGCGGTAAAAACACCTAGGGGGAAGGTAACATCAACATTTTTGAGGTTGTTCTCGCGAGCTCCATAGACCTTTAACACACGTTTACGGTCATGTGGGCGGCGTTTCTTTGGAACTTCAATAGAGCGCCGACCCGCCATATAATCACCGGTTATCGACTTTTTATTGGACAAAAGTTCCTTGTAAGTGCCCGAATGGACGATTTCACCGCCGTGTTCGCCCGCACCTGGACCAACATCGACAATCCAGTCGGCTTCCCGCATCGTGTCTTCGTCATGTTCCACTACGATGAGGGTATTTCCCATATCGCGTAGCTTTGTCAAGGTATCGATTAGACGTCGGTTATCGCGCTGGTGCAAACCTATAGAGGGCTCATCCAACACATAAAGCACACCAACGAGCCCGGAACCAATCTGGGTTGCCAGTCGTATGCGCTGGGCCTCACCGCCCGAAAGCGTGCCAGCGGAACGTGATAACGTCAGGTAATCGAGTCCTACGTCCAAGAGGAATTGCAAGCGTGCATCTAGTTCCTTGAGCACCTGGTCGGCGATCTTAGCCTCGCGAGGGGTCAGCTTTAGGGCGCGCATAAAACCTAAGGCGGTACGAAGCGGCATAGCGGTTACATCCGCAATGGATTTACCCTCAATTTTGACGCTGAGAATAGTAGGGTTAAGCCGCGCACCGTGACATACCGGGCATGCAACTTGACGCATATATTGTTCGTAGCGATCACGCGCAAAATCAGATTCAGTTTCTTGATGTTTACGCATAATATTGGCTTTAACACCCTCAAACCCGGAGGTATAGCGGCGTTCGCGCCCAAAACGGTTGCGGTACGAGACCTCAACTTTAAAATCTTTGCCCTCCAGAATTGCTTTGCGAACCTTGGCAGGAAGATCTTTCCACGGAGTGTTAAGGTCAAATCCGAGCTCTTCGCCGAGACCTGCAAGAAGACGCAGCCAATACTCGGTGGTAGATTTTCCCTGCGACCACGGAGCGATAGCGCCTTCACCCAGAGTCATATCTGGGTTGGGCACTAAAAGATCCTCATCAACTTCAAGCCTGGAACCAATACCATCGCAAGCCTGGCATGCGCCAAAGGGCGAGTTGAAGGAGAAGGCGCGCGGCTCAATAGTGTCCACCTGCAGGGGGTGATTGTTGGGGCAGGCAAGGTTTTCACTAAATGTTCGGGTGCGTTCGGGTGAATCTGCCTGTACATCTACGAATTCGATGAGCAAGCGGCCATCGGCTAGTCTGAGTGCGGTCTCCACGGAATCGGTCAGTCGCTGGTGGATGCCTTCCTTAATCACGATGCGATCTACCACAACGTCAATGGTGTGTTTGTATTGTTTCGCTAGTTTAGGAGGATCCGAGAGTTGAACTGTTTTTCCGTCCACCCGGGCACGCGAATAGCCCTGTGTCACCAAGTCTTTGAACAGATCAACAAACTCACCTTTGCGAGCTGATACCACGGGGGCAAGAACCTGCAAACGCGTACGTTCGGGGTATTCCAGCAGTGCATCGACAATCTGCTGCGGGGTTTGCTTGGTAATTTCTTCACCGCACACTGGGCAATGCGCACGCCCTACACGAGCCCACAGCAGGCGCATATAATCGTAAATCTCGGTGATGGTGCCTACCGTCGACCGCGGGTTTTTTGAAGTAGATTTCTGGTCGATAGAGACCGCTGGCGATAGCCCCTCAATAAAATCAACATCAGGCTTATCTACCTGCCCAAGGAACATACGCGCGTAGGAAGATAGTGATTCAACGTACCTGCGCTGTCCCTCTGCGAAGATGGTGTCAAAAGCAAGTGAAGATTTACCAGATCCCGATAGCCCTGTAAAAACCACCATTGCGTCACGTGGAATCGTAAGATCAACGTTCTTGAGGTTGTTTTCGCGAGCACCCTGCACACGAATGCTGCTAAGGTCATTTGAACGCAAAGGGGCGGTTGCTGATCCAGCACGGGGAGGCATCGAAAATCCTTTCGTCTATCTTCGAATCTACATTCTACGCTCTTTCGGCGGGGATAGCATGCTTTATGATGCGGGTTTGACTCGTGGCGAACGTTTTTCCTGGTGACTTTCATTCCCGTTACCCCCTTATACCTGCCGCTAGAAACGGGATATACACCGCATCAGTACACTGGATATATGGCTACTTATCCCGAATCAACTCTTATCTTCGAAAATCCGGAATTTACGGTACGTGCCCTAAGCGTCTCAGACATGGATAACAGCGTCTACCTGATCACGATTCGCCATACTGGTGAGCAAATGCTGATCGATCCCGCTTATGATGCAGAAGCACTGTATACCTTCACGCTTGAGGCAATCATGCAGGACTGTCCAAACCTAGCCCTTACAGAAGAGAACGACCGCCGAGTGCGCATTCTCGAATCTGAAGAAGATTTCGAGCCTATCCCCCGCCGTGCTCTTGGCGTGACGGGTATTATGGTCACCCATGGGCACTGGGACCACATTCGTGCTCTGCGCGAGCTTGAATCTCTCACCGGTGCCATTACTTATGCAGGATCCGCGGACGCCGAGGCCATTCGTGCGCAAGAAAATTTCACGGTCGAAAACGAGTTAAACGGCGGCGAAGTTTTTGATTTTTACGATACAGAGCTGCAGGTGCGCGCTATTTCCGTTCCCGGGCATACTCCCGGATCCATCGTATATTCTGTGCAGACCACATGGGAAGATGACTCCCCTGCTACCTTGCTTTTCACCGGCGATGCGCTCTTCCCCGGCGGCGTAGGCAAGACCGATTCTCCCGCGCAGTTTGGCGAACTTTTCTCAAACGTTCTTGAAAAGCTCTTTGGAAACTTTGATGATGAAGCGATTGTGCTTCCGGGTCACGGGCGTTCCACAACATTAGGCACCGAGCGTCCGCACCTTGAAGAATGGGGTTCACGGGGCTGGTAGCCCAGTACATCCTGTAGGCTTTCTAGCAGCACAAGTCTGGTTAAACAAAACGACCGCGCTACCATAGCGCGGTCGTTTTATGACACCCGGGGGTATCTATCACTCACTCAAACACAAGCAACTCGAGGACAATTCATGAAACCTTCGATCACTTGATAACTCAAGTTTAGCCTACTTTTGGGTCGGTTTTCTACATGGTTTTTACTCCCCAAACACCTTAGATAAGCTGAGCGCATATTTGTAACCATTCTGTTATTTTTACCCCGCATGAAAGCAGGGCATTTAAATACCAATCGAGATTTTATTGATTTTTGTATGGCATAAATCACTAAAACTTTTTTCTGGAAGTTCCGCGTCATACAGCCATTTTTCAAGGTACACCCCTAAATAACAGTATTGTTAAACCTGCGTAATCATGCGGATTCTATACACCAATTGGTCTGTTTGAATGGTTTTTTCGCAACACACACGAAATCGGTAAAAACTACCCCTCGGTACAGCCCGCGAAGACACAGAAAAGGTGCCGTGCGCATCCCAACATAACGAGGATGCCCACGGCACCTTATCAAGCTTGCCTTCGTCTTTTATGGGCGAAATATGCCCCAGAAACCACTACGAAAGACCGATCATCGTACCGTTTTCATCAAAACCAATACGCTCTGCAGCAGGGCTCTTGCTCAGACCGGGCATGGTGCGCATCGTGCCGCAAATAGCGTAAACATAACCGGCACCTGCGGCAAGACGAACCTCGCGCACAGGCAAAGTCCAGCCGGTGGGTGCACCCTTGAGGGAAGCATCCGAAGAGATCGACAGGTGGGTCTTGGCAATCACCACAGGTAGATGCGAGTACCCCAAATCAGCAAAACGCTTAAGCTGCTTTGCCGCTGCGGGAGCAATCGAGATACCGTCTGCCCCGTAAACCTTAGTAGCAACCTTCTCAAGCTTAGTTTCGAGAGAATCCTCAAGATCATAGGTGTACTCCAGGTTCGAAACGTCGTCGCAAGCCTCAGCAACCACATTTGCCAGGTCAATCGTACCCTTGCCACCCTCAGCAACACCATGATGGATAGCTACGCGAGCGCCAGCCTCTTCGGCAATACGGCGAATAGCTTCATGCTCAGAATCGAAATCGGTGGGGAACGCGTTAATAGCCACCACCGGCTGCACACCGAAGTCACGCACAATCTCAATGTGCTTCTTCAGGTTAGTAGCCCCTGCTTCAACGTCGGCAGGGTTCTCTTCAAGCATGCCTTCGGGCAGAGGCTTGCCCGGTACGATCTTGTACAGCCCAGAGTGGGATTTGAGGGAACGTACGGTGACAACCAGCACAGCAGCATCAGGCTTCAGCCCTGAGATTCGGCATTTAACGTTGAAGAAACGCTCAGCACCCATATCTGCCCCGAAGCCTGCCTCAGTAATCACGTAGTCGGAGTATTCCAAGCCAACGTAGTCAGCGACAACTGAGGAGTTACCGGTAGCGATGTTCCCGAAGGGGCCCGCGTGAATAAGTGCCGGAGTGTGTTCGAGAGTCTGAAGCAGGTTGGGGTTAATGGCATCCGCCAGAATAACAGCCATTGCGCCGTCAGCCTTCAAATCGGCGGCGGTGACTGCCTCACCATCGTAGTTCAGACCGATAACAATCTTCGCCAAACGTTTGCGCAGGTCCTCAAAGGAGGTTGCCAGCGAAAGAATCACCATGATTTCAGAGGCACTGGTAATATCAAATCCGGTCTGTCGGGGCACGCCGTCAATACGCTCACCCAGACCGACTACGATGTTGCGCAGGGAGCGGTCGTTCATGTCGATAACGCGGCGCCACTCGATAGCACGGGGGTCGAGGCGCAGGTCATTACCCTGGTGCAGGTGGTTATCGATCATGGCGGCCAGTAGGTTGTGGGCTGCGGTAACTGCGTGGAAATCACCGGTCAGATGCAGATTTAGCTTCTCCATGGGAACGATCTGCGAGTAACCGCCGCCAGCGGCACCGCCTTTAATACCGAAGGTTGGTCCCATGGCAGGCTGGCGAAGCGCCAGCGCAGCTTTACGTCCGGTCTGGGCGAATCCCTGTGCTAGCGAGACAGAGGTTGCGGTCTTACCTTCGCCGAGCGGTGTGGGAGTTACAGCGGTAACGACAATGTACTTGGAACCGCGCTTTTGGGCGGTTTCTGCGTTGGTGCTTTCGTCGAGCAGGACCTTGGCAACATATTTACCGTAGGGCTCCAAACGATCTTCGCTGATGCCGTTCTCGGCGGCTATTTCGGTGATGGGCTTAAGCTCAGCAGCGAGAGCAATTTCGAGGTCGGAAGGGAAAGGCTTGTTCGTCATCATTGTCCTTAACAAGTAGAAACCAACAGTTCCATATCCCATTCTATGCTCTAGCTCACGGAATGTCACTCATTTCTGCCTATGCTAACGGACTCTCAATACCTTTCGATATACAGAGAGAATACTTATCAGTGGTAACTTTATAAGCCAGTGTTCCATAGGATTCTGCCACGTGTGATCACCCTGAGAGTGTATAAGGCGGGGGACATTTGCAGCGGGAGCGTGATCTTCGAGCCGGTGCTCTCTAAGTTCAAAGAAACTATATACAAACTGAACGAGTTTCTTGAACGTCTTTACATCTGCTATCGCCCTAAGAAAGGACGGAATCGCTCGTACAGACCTCGGGTTGCTTTTTCGACACGTTTCTTTGTGCGTGCATACGCACTCTTTGTAGCACCAAACCGGCGCATTTTTGGCAAAATTTTTGGGAAATCAGTTCCAGTTGTCTTGAATTCTCCTGTCTCAAAGGCCCTGTCCATAAACAGTTTAGTTTTTTCAGGGTTTAGTTTCTCAGTTTTGATCAGCTCTTGCTCTTCGTTTTCACGAATGCCAGACGCATAACGGATTAGTCCTTCAGCCGTATCAGTGTAAACATCCGGGTTCTTTACCACTTCTTCTACGTATCCCTGAATAATATCCTCACTGGGGCGTAACTCGGGGTTTGCATGTACCGCGCGGTTGATGGAGCGGCGAATGGTATCGCGTTCCTCCCCATCTTCCGCACCGTGAAGTCGCGCAACGAGTTCTAGGATATAATCAACATTCACTTCTTGGTGCTTCACCAAGTCGATTTCAAAAACAAGCTGCTCGAAAGCCTCAACAGTTTTTTGAGCTTCGGATACTTCCTCGTCAGTTGATGCTGCGAATTCGTCAGGATCCTCTAAAATAATATGCGCTTCGGCAACTTCTGCACGTACATCCTGGTAGGTTCCGGTGTAGTCCTGGAGCGTGTAATCGTCAATTAGTTGTGCCTGTTCGTCATATTCGTCAAACATCATGAGCTTATTATGTAGATCAAGCACTTCGCCCAAAGTCTGCACAAACTCCGCTTTCTGCCCCTCGCTAGACAGTGCTAATCCTGTAGCACCAATAGGAAATGATTCAAGCAGTTCAGTAGCTTTTTGAGTGTATTCTGCGTATATCTGTGAGTAAGGTTCAATGAGAGCGGTGCTTGCAGCATTTTTATCGCCGAAAAGCCCAAGCGCCTCATTCGTATTTTCTTCAAGATCACGGAAGCATACGATATTCCCGTAGGGTTTAACAGCGTTAAGGATGCGGTTCGTACGGCTATAGGCCTGCATAAGCCCATGCATGCGCAGGTTTTTATCAACCCACAAAGTATTAACTGTTTTGGAGTCGAACCCGGTAAGGAACATGTTAACCACAATAAGAAGATCAAGCTCACGGTTTTTCATCCGTTGAGAGACATCCTTGTAGTAGTTTTCAAAGCTGTTTCCTTCAAGCGAGAAGCTCGTCCCAAACGTAGCATTATAATCGCCCACGGCGTCCGAAAGCAGCTGCCAGTCTTCGTCGTTCAGATCATCCGTATCGAAGTTTTCCTCACTCATAAAGCCCTGCTGAGCAGCACCTGGTTTTGAGTATATGATGGCTATTTTGAGTGCAGAATCTTCACGAATATCATGACTTGCTATACGTTCTGCCTGCAGATGAGCGAACTGAGTGTAGTACTTACGTGCCGCCTCAATACTGCTGGTCGCTAGAATCGAGTTAAACCCGCGCCGTTGCGTACCTTTATAGTTGTACCCACTCCCCTGGTTAGTTTTCTTAGCATAGTTGGTCAGGATGTAGTCCGCGATAGTGCGGATACGGTCATCAGAATTTAGTAGTTCACGGGTCTGCTCGTCTTCATCGCGGGTTTTTCCCTCAACGTCACGGTATTGAGCACTAACATTGTTGTACTCAATGCGGAAAGGCAGCACGTTACCGTCTCCGATAGCGTTGACTACAGTATATTCATGCAGACGTTCGCCAAAGAGGCTTTCGGTGGTAGCACCCAGTGCGCCGGTAGAGTTTGCGTCAAAAATTGGTGTTCCGGTGAATCCGAAAATACTGTATTTTGTGAAGCGTTTAGTAATAGCTCGATGCATATCGCCGAATTGAGAGCGATGGCATTCATCAAAAATAATCGCCACACGTTGGGAGTACGCCGGATGGTTTGTCTCGCTCTTAATTAGGCTGTTGAGCTTGTGAATAGTAGTAATGATGATGCGTTTTGATGGGTCACTCAGCTGTGCGTTTAAAATCCGGGTTGAGCTGTTGGAGTTTGCTGCCCCCTTCTCAAAAGCGTCGTATTCTTTCATGGTTTGATAGTCAAGATCTTTGCGATCGACCACGAAGAGGACTTTTTCGACCAGACCCGTTTCAGCCAGTAATTGCGCGGTTTTAAAGCTGGTGAGGGTCTTCCCCGAACCGGTAGTGTGCCAGATAAAGCCTCCCCCTTGGCGGGTACCAATGCGGCGGCGGTCGTTATTGGCAATGAGCACACGGTTAATAATGCGTTCAGTGGCTACGATCTGGTAGGGTCGCATGACCAGAAGCGTACCCTCAGTATTCAGCACACAATAACGGGTAATAATATTGAGGATGGTTCGTTTTGCGAGGAAGGTTCGCGCAAAAGGGATAAGGTCGGTAATACGATGGTTCTGTGCATCTGCCCAGTAACTTGTGAATTCAAATGACTCTGTACCTGCTTTGATATTTCGCTCTTGGGCATTTCCATATTTAGCTACCTGTGCGTTCCGCACCGTGTTGGAGTAGTATTTGGTCTGCGAGCCATTACTAATAACGAATAGCTGCACATATTCGTATAGCCCTAAACCCGCCCAAAAACTTTCTTTCTGGTAGCGGTCTATTTGTTGAAAAGCTTCTTTGATACTCACTCCGCGTTTTTTGAGCTCGATATGCACCATAGGAAGGCCGTTAACCAAGATGGTGACATCATAACGGTTCATCAGAGGGTGGGTGCCATCGCTGCCCTGCACACTGTATTGGTTGATGACCTGTAGCCGGTTGTTATTGGGGTTCCGGCGGTCTAGAAGCGTAATATTGCGGGTAGTTCCGTTATCCCGTTCAAAAGCTATACGCGGTTCTTTCTGGACGCGGTGAGTTTTCTCGGCACGTCCCTCACTTGGTTTAGCAATGTGATCGGTAAGGAGCCGTTTCCATTCATCGTCGCTAAGAGCAAGAGGTTCGTTGTCACGTGTGTTAAGAATTTCAATTTGTGCACGCAGGTTGGTGAGCAGGTCTTCTTCTGTATGAATAGGCAGATATTCATACCCCTGAGAAATTAGGACCTCGATGAGCCGTTTCTCAAGCTGCGCTTCGCTCTGATGGGCGCCATTTTTCTCACGTGGTTCATCGTATTCTGCGATCACGGTTGCATAGTCGGCGTTGACTATGAGCGTGTCAGTGGGGTTAGTAGGCACCGGGTAGTGGGGCACAGTTTCCATGTTGAGGACCTTTCGGTTAATGCGGCAGAGCTTATTCGTCTGGTTCAGACTTACGGGGGAAGGTGAGCAGACGGTCACGATAGTATTCATACTGCTTACGACGAGCCTCAATTTCGGCGGGCAAACCTGAGCTAATATCATTCACGAGGGCATCAAATTTATCAAGAATTTTTACGATGCGCTCCTGCTCAGCGAGAGGCGGAAGAGGAATACGTACACGTTTAAGGACTGTTTGTGTAAGGCTTGGAACCCCTCCAGCAGTATTTAACTCTGATAAATTCTGAACCTGTAAAGCATGGTAGAGATATTTAGGAGTTACCTGTTCCCGATTGATCTCCGTATAAAAGATAGTATCCACATTCCAAAATGGGGCATCTACGTAGAAAATATTTCCAATAGACCCTTTACGCGGAATAAGGACAGACGGACCACTATAAGCACTACGATCAACATATGTCATAATTCCGCCGGAACCATATACGGGGATATCTCCAGAGTTAAATCCTTTGTAACTTTTCCCATTTTTTATTTTGACTAAATTCCCTAAAATTTCAGACCCCCCCCCCGCTCAGATTCTCAAAGAGGGAGTTACGATAATACTCATACTGAGCACGACGAGCCGCGAGCTCCGCTTCTAGCTCCGCTTCTAGCTCCGCTTCTAGCTTCGTGAATTTGTCAAGAATTTCAACAATCGCATTCTGCACTTCGAGGGGTGGAACAGGAATTTGAAAACTCTGAACCATCGGTTTTCGAATAGATTTCACCGTTGCATTTACTGATTTAGCTAGAATAAATTTTTTAAAATTTGCTGCAAAATAATAATAAGCAAATTTAGTATTAATATAATCAACTCGAAAGGAAACTCTATACGCCCGTTGATGAAGGTTATACTTACCTGAAACAAAGTGGAATATTTCTCCAATTCCACCTTCGCCAGGAATTATAACGGACTCTTCATCAAATAAATAAGAGGCAGACCGAAGAACATCCCTAGAGCGTACATAAAATGGATATTCTCCATCTGGAACAGCATCTTTGCGGTCACTACTACCTGTACCAATATCTGCTATATCACCAACTTTCACATATTCCACCCCTCTCGGGCAGAGTTTAGCTACCATCCTCTCGATATGATTAAGCACTTTAGGAGCTTCATTATCTGCTAGCACACCTTGCACGTCTTCGCTCATTTATGATTTTTCCCCTTCCAACTCAGCCACGATCGCATCAATCTGGGTGCGCAGCTCAGCCTGACGTGCCACGATCTGTTCAATCTGTGCGTTTAACTCACCAATATTGATCTGCTCGCGTGTGTCTTCTGCTT
>ERZ773046.837-NODE-837-length-18963-cov-14.192776_pt1 | contig 18963 bp, 10 predicted proteins | sample MGYA00580634_ERZ773046 | MGnify/ENA primary metagenome ERZ773046 (study PRJEB29015, sample SAMEA2738127) | human oral metagenome | biome: human oral; feature: human-associated habitat; material: saliva | place: China | collected 2159 ... | reverse complement strand
CCTAAATAGCTATAAGCAGGAAGTTTAGTTCCAGCTGGAATTTGAAGCTCGTAACGACCAAGGCTATCCACTACCGGCGCTTCCTTCAAGGATTCCACGTTGGTGTCTGTTAAGTCAAGATTTGGACTATCGACATCTACTGTAAATTCCGCAATTCTCCACCACTTATTTAAGGTTTGTGTATTGCGAATGCGAACAAAACGAGTTGTAAATTCTTGCACGATATCAGAAGTTCGTTGTCCTGTTAAATTTTGAAGTGTAGTCCAAGTTGTACCATCCGCAGAATATTCGACGACTCCAGATGCTAGTTTATCTCGTTCCCCTTGCATCAGATGAACTCGTTTTACTTTATGAAGTCCACCTAAGTCCATTTGTACCCAGGCTTGCGCTGGTGTGACATTGGTCTGATCAACATGTGCCATCATGGATTCTGTGTTTTCTTGACCATCTTGCATCTGAACAACACTTGTTCCATATTTGTAAACAAGGTTTGGACTTAAACTAATAGTACCCCTAACTTTCTTACTACCCAATTCTAGGGGTCTGTTAATAGCAATTTCACGCATGGCAAGCCAAGCATTATCCTTCTTAGCTGTTGATATCATACGAACAGCTTGAGCTGTGATATCGAGGTCATTAAATTCCAGAATACGTTCTCTACCAGTATAAGCGGGGCTCTTTATGGCTACCCATTCTCCATGTTCATTTTGATATTCAACAAGAGCATTACTAAAGGTATAATTATCGGCTGTATTAGTACCCGTAGCGAAACCTAATTTGTGTATTTTAATTGCCTTATTAAAGCGCAAACCTACATAATCGCCTCTCTCAATCACAATGGTTGATTTGGCAATCACATGTGTATCAAAGTCACCATCTGTGACTTCTTTCAATCCGCCTTCTATTCCAGCACGATTCGTAATAAATGTTGTCACAAATTTATCTGGATTCAACATTGCTTGAATATGTAAGGCTAAGTATTCTTTGAGATTATTGATAAATGGTCTAATATGTTGGACGCCAAATTCTGCGTATTCATAGTGGTCAACGTAAAAGAAGGCATGCTTAACTGACTGGTCATAATATCTGACTCCTGCCTGATAATACTCCCATACCTTGGCATCATTCTTTTCAGTAAGACCTTCTGTAGCTGTTAGGAAAGCTTCAAGCGCGTTCATTTGATCTACTGTATTATCTAACCAATAGTGAATTTGTTCGATTAATTTCTGATCGCCTTTTTCTTTAAGTAGAAGAGCCTTGGCTTTCAAACCAGCAAAAATTTCCCTCAACTCTTTTCTTTCAGAATCCAGATTTTGACCAGATTTAAGTTTGTTATAGAATTCTGTCAATTTTGGAGCCAATTCTACAGACTCTTCTAATTTAGTGACATGGGGAGGTCTATTTTGATTGCGCATGTGTTTTCCGAGTTCTCGAAAAGCCTTTGAAACACTGCTTTCTTCAAAATGATCGTTGACTACATAGTTAAAGGCCATATCGTTGATTTGTTCAGCTTCTTCTGCACTTCTCCATTGCTTCCATCCATACTGAGCCATATCAAAAAGTGCTACTTTAGATGCTTCAGATTGTTGCATTGGATTTAGCATAATTCCTTGTGCAAGCGATAAATCAACATTTGGATGTAAGAATTTTTCACCACCTCCAAGAATTAGGTGGGGTTTTGTATTGTCATTACATGGCCAGTTAATCCAGAACTGAATTGGACGGTAAGTCTTACCACCTTCTGTTAAATTTTTCTTTAAGTTCGTTAAGAATGTTTGGTCAACAGCCCCCCAGACCTTTCCACCAGTAAGAGTTAAATGGACATTTTCAGGAAGATGTTCATTCAAGGTCCGAAGTTCAGCTTCAGTTCCTTGCCCCATGTACCAGGCAGGAACAAAAATCATATCTTTACGGAGACCACTGTATGTTGTTTGTTTTTCAGTCAACCAATTTGTGATATCCTTCATCAAGCGAACATAACTATGGTAACCACCAACTGGGCTTGGTGCATCATCTGCAAGCACACCAAATTCACGCACTCCCACGTCCAACAACTGAGTAAACTTAGCCTTTATGGTTGCAAGGTCAGCCTGGTAATGCGCTTCATTGCCAAAGCGGATACGATTGTTCATAAATGGATGGATGGTCCAAACATAACGTGTTTTCGTTTGATTACCGACACGTGCAAGTTCTCGGATTTCAGCCAGTTTTTCTTCTGGGTAAAGCTCACGCCATTTCTTGTTGTGGTATGGATCATCTTTTGGTGCGAAATAGTATTGAGTTAACTTCAATTCACTTCCATAACGCATCAATTCTTTACGATTTTCATTAGACCATGGATTTCCATAATAACCTTCGATAAAACCACGATTCTTGATTTCAGCGTAATCTTCCACTGTCACATTGCGAAGAACTGGAACTTGACTTTCCTTGAGCATGTGTTTCAAGGTTGTCAAACCATAGAAGACCGCATCTGTGTCTTTTCCGACTATGGAAATCGAGTTGTCCTTGATGGTCAAAGCATAGGCATCAATCTTGTCAAAGAGACCTGCTGAAACCTTGGACATATTTTGCTCTGCTTGTGAACCTTGTCCATGCACTCCAAGATAGATATTAGTTGCGCCAGAAACTGCCGTTTTACTAGTTTTGTAAGATACTTGATTGTCCTGCAAGACACTCTTCAAGCGATTACGAGTATAGATATCGAGTTGATCTCCCATTACTAGATTGACTTGCTTACGAAGAGCTGTCACTCCTTCTCCATAAGTCACTTTTTGTGGAGTTGGGAAGACCTTGTACTCTTTCTTGAGATAATCTGCGCTCTTGCTGGCAGCTGCAATACTGTCTTCGCTAGCTGGTTTACTTGCAGTGAATTGATCCGCTAGTTCAACTGTTCCATCACCTGTTTGATCTACTTTTGGAGTTTCAGGTGTAGTTGGTTGACTAGGTTTAGAGATTTCTTTATCATTTTGTCCTCCACTCATAGCTTCAGACGGCTTTGTTTCATTCTCTGGAATTCCAGGTGCTTCAGCTGGTTTAAGATTATTTGTCGAATCAGTAGAACCAATCGTTCCTGTAGTTTCTCCATTTCCAACTGTCGAGCTAGCTTCCTTCCCAGCATTTTCTTCTGATTTCCTCAAAACTGTTGCAAGTTCATCAGGTAACTTTTCCAATGGCTGAGCTTGAGTTATAGTTCCCTCTTTATCTCCTACACTACCTGTTTCTGCTGCCTCTACTAGATTAACACCAAAGATACTGGCACCAATCATAACAGAAGCTACTCCAATAGCGAATTTACGAATACTGTAATGACAACGTTTATTGAAAAAATTTTTATCCATCTTTATCTTATCTCCTTTCGTCCAAACACGAAAGTAAACGATTCCATTTTTACTAGTAAAGACGGAGAGGCCTAATCGATCCTCTCCATCTCTTCAACTCATTTATCGATGTGATTTTTTATCATCGACTAATCTATACAAATAGGATGGCATTAGACGCCCAGACTAATCCTCTTTTCGTTTTGCAGTTAATAGGGCTGCTGACAAGGCCAAGCTAACACCTGCCAAGAAAATGGCTGTTTCAGATTCTCCCTCACCTGTTTCTGGCAATCTATTTTGCTCTTCTTTGACTACTGAAACATTTGGTTTTATAGTCTGGTCATGAGCTAATAGCTCTACTGGATAATCTGGTTTTTCAAGAACTGGCGCTTCCTCATTACCTACTGTGGCTAGAACACCACGGTACTCTGGAAGTTTATGTTCTAGAGCCATTACAGCATTAACGCCACCCTTAAATTCAGGTTTCTCAACGCTTGGTGCCGCTTGATCTCCTACAATGGCAAGAGTTCCTGTGTATTCTGGAACTTCGTTTACTGCTGCTTCTACAAAGTTAGCACCACCTTTGAATTCTGGAACTTCATTGACTGGAGCTGGCTCCTCGCCTTTACTACTTGAAATAGATGCTTTCACTCCAACTTCAATAATGCGATCCTGGGCCTTTCTTTCTTCAGAATGAACAAGACTTCTAGTAGTACCCAAAACTTGAATATAGTCAACTTTTTCTCCATCCTGCCCTTCAGAAACGATACGACGTTGACCTTGAGCAAGTTCAGGGGTTTCACGAATAACTTCTTTAAATGGAAGCGGAGTCTTTTCAATTTCCAAACTTGGAGTTTCTGCGACTAAGTTCTTAACGCCTTCTGTTGGTGTTGTTTGGAAGGTAGACTTAAAGTGTAAACGATATTCTTTCACCAGATTTCCATCTTTGGAAACAAGACGAACAAGTGTTGGAAGATTTGTATTTCCATGATCCACAACTGTGACTACTCCATATCCACTAGTTGTCGCAGTGACTTTTGGTTTTGAACCCATTGTTGTTAGAGTGTAATCTGTCACATTTGGATCAAAGTTTTCCAATGCTTTTCCATCGATCGAAATAGTCGCTGATGGTGTTTCCACTTCTGCTCCCTTGCCTGCGGAGTAGGCTGTAAATTCTACAAGTGCAAGACCATTGGTAGTAGCCTTACGAGTCATGCGAGCACGAATAGCTGTCGTTTGAACCGGATCAAAGTTAAACTCGATTGGTTTACCAGCTACTAATTCTCCAGAAGCTTTGTAAGGAATTGGTGCCCAATTTTCTGCCTTATTGAATGGATGATCGGCATTTTCTTCATAACGAGAAATCGTACTTGGTTCTGTAAATTCTGGACCAATATATCTTTCTAGAACCATTTTCTCAGGAGCATCTGTGCCACTATCTCTAAAGAACTGAAGGGCTACTTTTCCGATAGATTGAGAAGTAATTTTTCCATCCTTCTTAAAGAGTAATCCAACAGAAGTTTCTTGATTTTTCGGAGTACGAGACCAGTTTGTCCAACGTCCATCTTCATTGTATTTTCCATCATTGATATAGAAAATTCGATCATGTGAAGCTGCTTGTGTATCATTCGTTGTCGAAGCAAAGGCTTTAGAATCTTTGTCATTGTTGCTTGGATTCTCTGAAATGACTTGATTGCCTTTAGAAACAACTGTCACCTGCATTTTAGTGGTTAGATTTGTACCAATGACATGACCGATAACTTCAAATGTTCCCTCATGTTCTGTCGCATGTTCAGGAATAGCATCCCACTTCACTGCAAGTTTATCTGTAGTCCAATTAGTTGAAGTTGGATAATAAACATTTACTTCTGAAGGAAGTCGAAGGGTATCTCCGAGCTTCAAAGTAGTTGCACCATTTTCAGCTGCTAACGGTAGACTTGTATCTTTTTCATCGTTACGGAAGATACGATATTCTTTTAAAATAGTACCATCTTCTGCTTTCAAGATAAGACGTGTTGCACCTTTTGGACTAGTTGCAGGCACAAGAGTAACCAAACCATTATTGCTAGCGGTTGCAGTGATTTCTTTGCTAGATTGAGGAATATAGTAATCTGTCTTAGATGGATTAAAGTGTTCAAGATCCTTGCCATCTACCTTGATAGAAATCTCTGAACTTGTTTCACTTAAGACCTTGTTTCCAAGCACAGTTAGCTCTGTCAAACCAACACCTGATGTTCCATCAGCCTTCTTCATACGAATACGAACAGCATAGGTTTCGACCTTGTCAAATGTGAAGTGATTGGTTTGAGTTGCAGACAGCTGACTTGGAGCATGTAAGTTTTCAACTGCTTTCCAATTGTCTGGATTATTAAATGGATGATTAGTATCACGCTGAGCATGACTGACATCACTTGGTAAATCTGGAATTTCTTTACCTACATAATATTCAACTACATATTCTTTTGGAAGACCAATTGCTCCATCAGTATAGAAATCAACCGACAAATTGTTGACAAAACGTTTCGTCAAGTCTCCTGAATTACCAAACAAGATAGAAGCCCAGTCGTTATCAGTATTTGTTCTCCAAGTTGTCCATCTATTTTTAGCATCTGATGGCGTTCTTGATACAGTCAAGTCGTTCAAGGTATTGGCTGTGTCATCTCCACCTGTATTGGATACAATGGCAGCTGGTAATTGTGAACCTGTCCATTGTTTAGAGATATTATTTCCAGCAACCACTTGACTAGACACTCGAACATGAACTTTAGTTGTCAGATTGCTACCTACTAAACGACCATTGATTTCATATACCCCTTCAGTTTGACTAAAGTTGGCTGGAACCTGATCCCAAACAACATCTTTGTAGATAGTTGTTCCATTAGAATGGTAAGCCCGAACATTGGCTGGCAATTGAACCGTCTCACCCTTAGGTACTGTGAGGCTGATTTCCTCTGCAACTTGCAATCCTTCAACCGTTACATTCGCTTGAGCTTCAATATCTGTGCCTTCCACATGTCCTTTAAGCGTAAAGCTATGATAGTGCGCCAACTCTTTTTCATCTACATTATCCCAAGTTACAGATATTTTGCGTGGCAAGCCCTTATCAAATTCTGCTCCAACTTCTTTAGGTAGATTCGGTTGTTGATTGATATCTGTAGAAACAGACACAGGATGAAGTTTCACAATCTTCTTGCTGACTTTATTTTCTTTAATCACCACTTCAGTGGTTACAGATTCTGTTTTCTCTGTCTGATTATCAATTCGAGGTGTCAAAGTCACTCTTCCCTTAGTATAGAGCAATAGATTCTGACCATTCACCTCAAGATGTCCGCCATCAGATGACTTAGCTTCTAAGTGAATATCTGAAGCCGAAAATTCTGTTTGCGAACCGTCCTCATAACGACCAATGACACGATAGGTTAAGACTTGATCTTCAGTAGCAGTTTCTTTTCCTTCCACAACTACTTCCAAACGTTTCAAAGCAGGAGCTTCCTTCACAAACTGAATTAAGTAAGTTTGAACCAAGTCACCCTTTTGGTCACTCAAGAAGACAGAAGCCTGATAACCATTATCAGCAGAAGCTTGCTGAACAGTTACCTGATATCCGGTAGTCTGAGCTCCAATACTTGGAATAGTTGCAGTGTAAGGAAGGGATACACGGTAATAGGTCTTGCCAGACTCGAAGTTCTCCAGAGCTTTATCCCCAACAGTAAGTCCTGTAATGCTACTTGTTGTTTCCTTACTGCTTGCGATAAAGGTTGCAGTTACTTCACGATCGTCATCTACCAATTTACCAGTAGCCTCCGTACGTCCACCTTCCTTGTTCAAAGCAGCAGGATCTTTCAAGGTCCAAGAAACAACATCTGTATCAATCAAACTACCATCTGTCAGAACAGCTGTGACCGTTTTATCCAAATCAGCTGCAGTTGTACCAACTGGGACTGTAGCAACTTTTGGTAACCATCTATCTAAGGAAATCACTTTTACAAGTGCCTCAGCTTTAGTTTCCAAACCTTCTACACGTCCAGACACTTTTTTCTCACCTGCGCTTGTAAGCAAGTCAGATGGCACGTCCCAAGTTACAGTCTTTTCCTCAACACTACCATCGCTATAAATAGCTGTTACTGTTTGAGGTAATTCAGGATTTGTTGTCACGTCAGTTGTTGCTTTTACAGGAGCAAAGGCTACAAAGTGACGGTTTTCTTTCTTACCAGACACAGTTGCGACCGTTGCGCTATCAGATGTCAAACCAGCAGAATCTGCATAAAGAGTAAATTTACCTTCTTTTTCTGTTGATTTTACAATGACAACCCCTTTACCATTGAAAGCACGTCTTTGCCATGTTCCATCTGCTTGAGCTTTGTAGCGTTCACGACTAGCTTGTTCTCCATTATCCACACCAACGATTTGTCCCTGACCATGAAGATTGAAATGAACAAGATTGTTAGCTGTCGGAACCACATTCCCATCACCATCAACAATTTCGTAATGGATGTAGGATAGGTCTTTTCCATCTGCAGTGATAACATGCTCTTCTTTAGTCAGACGAACTCTTGCTGGTTCCCCTGCAGTTGTCACACGATCACGCGCAATTTCATTCCCATTTTCATCTCGAGCAATCGCAGTCAGTGTGCCTGGTTGGTATTTAACAAGCCACTCAAGATACAATTCACTTGGTTTAGCCCCCTCATGATATGGACGTCCATCTTCTGTCGTTTTCTTAGTAAATTCCTTTTTACCAAGTGACTCTCCATTTAAGAACAATTCGACGCTTGCAGCATTTGAGAAGGTACGAACCGGAACCTTTCCATCAACCAGCATCTTGCGTTCCTTAAGGGTCTCTTCAGTCCAGTTCCAATGTGGTAAAATGCGAACAGTTGGCTTTTCTTTAGCACTATACCATTCACTACGGTAAAGGTAGAAATCATTCTTTGGTAAACCAGCCGTATCGATGATACCAAAGTAAGAACTTTTTACAGGTGTATTATCTTGGTTATGCCATGGAGTTGGTTCACCGATATAGTCAATTCCTGTCCAAATAAATTGTCCAGCATATCCAGCACGATCACGGTCAAAAGTCCATGACTCAGTAGCTGTTCTTCCCCATCCAACACGGTCATTACCATAATCAGATTGTTCATAGTGACGATTTGGATGGTTATCGTGTCCAAGGATTTGAGCAGGATTGTAATAAGAATCACGCGTTCTAGTAGCTGAAGAGGTTTCAGAACCATAAATGAGCCAGTCTGGATGCGCTCTACGAACCGCATCATAAAAACGTTCACCATAGTTCATACCAACAGCATCCATGATTTCTGCAACTTTTAAGAAATCACCTGTCGCTGCACGACTAAATTTGTTTTCACCCATGGTTACATAACGCTCAGTATCAATCGCTTTGATAACTGCCTTCAAACGTTTAGCAGTTTCGATAGAACGAGGACTACCATTTGCCTCCTCTACCTCATTTCCAAGAGACCACATGACAATAGACGGATTGTTCTTATCACGTTCTACCATTGTTCTGAGATCAAAATCAGACCACTTCTCACCCTTCTTAGCCTCCGGATGAGTAGCATCTTGATCAAAGAACCGTCCATAGTCGTAAGTCTTCTTGCCACCATACCAAGTATCAAAAGCTTCCTCTTGAACCAAAAGGCCTAAACTAGCTGCAGCATCAAGCAACTGAGGGCTAGCTGGATTGTGGGTTGTTCGAATAGAGTTAACCCCCATATCTTTCAAAAGTTTTAATTTACGATAGGTAGCCTTATAATTCTCTTCTGCACCCAAGGCTCCATTGTCATGGTGAATACTTACTCCGTGGAATTTCATGCGTTCACCATTCAAAGAGAAACCATCCTTAGCAGTCCAATTGAAATAGCGGTAACCAAATGTATCTTCTGTTACATCAACTAGTTGACCTTCTTTATAAACCTTTGTTTTCAGCACATACAGTTGAGGATGATAACTTTTTGTCGTCCAAAGAGTTGGTTTATTAACTAAGATTGTTTGTCTGAAATCTGCAACTTCATTTTCTGCTAAATTCTTCGTTTCAGAGCGCACTAATTCTGAGACAACCTTGCCTTCCTTAGTGAAAATTTGTTGTTCCACAAAGACTTTAGCCGCCTTCTTATCCGTATTTTTAATCTTACTTTGAACCTGTGTTTCAACATTTCCTTCTTTTTGCTCAGCGAGTTTTGGAGTAGTGATATGATTACCATTTTCAGCAACATGGACTTTATCACGATAACTAAGAGTTACATCACGATAAATCCCACTTCCTGAATACCAACGACTACTTGGTTGCTTATTGGTCACTTGAACAGTAATTGAATTTTCACTACCATCCTTGTTTAAAAATTCTGTGATATCATATGAAAAATGATTATAGCCACTTGGATAATGTCCTACAAATTTACCATTTACATAGACCTTTGAATCCATGTAAACCCCATCAAAATTGATACGAACATCCTTATTCTTGTCAGCTTCATTTAATGTGAAAGTCTTACGATACCAAGCTGTTCCACCATTTAACTGTCCACCTTCATTACGCGCGGGAGATTTGTGATCAAAGTCAAAATAAATACTCCAATCATGAGGAAGATTCAATTTAGACCAATCATGAACATCCACATCTTTCTTTGAAAAATCTCCTTGGGCATTTAGTTTAAAATACCAATCCTTATTAAAATCTTGTTTTCGTTCCGATAATAGCTGTTTTTCCTTTTCAACTTCGGCTTTGTTTGACTCTCTAGACAGCACTTGCGATTTTTCAGAAGAAGGTTTGATCTCTGTTTCTACTTTCACTTGGTCCTTTTCAGAAGTTTTTTTAGAATCCTCTTTTACTTCTGTTCCAGCTGTTACTGAAGATTCAACAGGCTTTGGATTTGCCTCTTCAGATTTCTGTTTGTCCTCAACCTTGGTTCCTTCTTCTACTTTATTTGGAGTTTCCCCTTTAGGACTAGCCAATTCATGACTACCATCGTTAGCAGGTCTAGTAGGTTCTGTATCCTTAGTCACTTTATCTTCTGTCGACTCAGCTTTGGGTTTTACAAACTCACGCCCACCATTCTCATCAGCCTTTGCGATAGCAGCTGCCACATCATCGGGAAGCTTATCTAAAGGCTGAGGTTGATGAACAGTTGTTTCTTCTGTTTGAGTATTGGATGAAGCCACTTCCTCAGCTTGTACAGCTGAAATACCAAATATACTAGCCCCAATCATTACAGATGCCGCACCTATTGCAAATTTACGAATGCTATAATGACAACGTTTATCAAAAAGTCTTTTGTTCATTAAAATCCTCATTTCTTTTTCTTGATACAAAGTAAGCGTTTACTTTATTTTAAAAAATGACCTCCTTCTGAATACACAAACAAGTACCAAGTTCTATAATATGTTTTATATATTGAATATATCAAAACATGCCTTAAATTGCAATTATTTTCCATTAATTTAACCTAATAAAATGGTTTATAAGAAGAGTTCATTCAAAAGGGATAGATGCAATGAAAATACCTTTCAGTTCTAGACTCTTTCTACTACAAATTGAATTCCATTACTAGCTTTTTCAAACTCCAAATTTATAGTTGATAGACTGCATTACACTATATAAAAAGAAGGCGAACCTTGTTCTACCTTCTTCTTTCTCTTATTTTCTCTCCAATGTCCGAAGTGCTGCTTGATAAGTTTGCTCCATGAGCATAGTAATAGTCATAGGACCTACACCTCCAGGAACTGGCGTAATATGGCTAGCCAGTGGGGCAACTACCTCATAGTCAACATCTCCACAGAGCTTGCCATTTTCATCGCGGTTCATACCGACATCAATGACAACCGCACCTGGTTTGACAAAGTCAGCAGTCACAAACTTAGCACGACCGATTGCGACCACAAGAATATCCGCTTTTGCAGCAACCTTAGCGAGATTATGTGTGCGTGAGTGGGTCAAGGTCACTGTTGCATTCTTAGCTAATAACAACTGGGCCATGGGTTTACCGACAATATTTGAACGACCGATGACGACCGCATTTTTACCTTCCATGTCAATCCCGTATTCATGGAACATCTCCATAATTCCTGCAGGTGTAGAAGGAATCATGACTGGATGACCAGACCAAAGACGCCCCATGTTTAAGGGATGGAAACCATCCACATCCTTTTCTGGGTCAATGGCTAATAAAACCGCTTCTTCATCGATATGTTTTGGTAATGGCAACTGAACCAAAATCCCATTCCAAGCTGGATCTTGATTGTATTTAGCAATCAAATCTAACAACTCCTCTTGACTAATGGTCTCTGAAACTCGCACTACTTCGCTACGGAAACCAGCCGCAAGGGCAGAACGTTCCTTGTTGCGAACGTAGACTTGGCTGGCTGGATTATCCCCAACCAAAATCACTACCAAACCAGGTACTAGCCCCGTTTCTTCCTTTAATCTTGCAGTCTTTTCAGCCAACTGCCTCTGCAATTTGGCCGCTAAAGCCTTCCCATCAATAATCTGTGTCATATCACTTCTCTTTTCTTTCAAATATCTTCCATTATACCAAAAACTGCTAGTCCCATCTAACACTTCTTTCCTAGGCAATCCTATAGTTTCAAACTATAAGAAAAAGGAGCGGATAGGATATCCAATGTCATTAAGTTAGTGATCTAACTATTTGAATAGGAGGTGTGATTTAGGTCATCAAAGTGATTCTCTATCTTTTTTGCATGACAAATAAAGGATTTTTCACCCTTTTTTGAGATTTATGTTACTCTATAGATGAAATCAACTACCGATTGGGCCTTTATCTTTATTGGATATTTTCGATTCGGTCAAATAATAGATAACTGTTTCTTGAGATAGTTTTTCAACTGGAGGGAAGAAAGGGAACCGTTTAAAAACAAACTGCAGGCATAAGCCGCATCTGAGAAACACACTTTATATCTTTGTTTTTAGTGATTACTGTCGATGGCAACTTGCGAGGTTACCAAACGACAAAAGTTAAAATTTGTAAAGCGAGCAAAGATTTCTTGGAGAATCCCTTCCTTCTTTTTGGCATGAAAATTGCCCAAGCCAATACTGTATTTCAGGTCACGAAAACTAGTCTCTATGCCCCATCTGCTGGCGTAAAGATTTTTTAATTCTTGGACTGAATAGTCTGTATTCGTCACTAAAGTCTCATATTTTCCTTCTTCCACTTCTAAACGCACTATACGAAAAGGAAGTTCATAGAGTGCTACAGGGTCTTGTTTTTGACTTGTTTCTGGAAGAAAATCAAAAGTAGAATTGTGTGGAATAAAATGATAGTCATTGGGACAGTCACGATAAAGTTTTTTGAGCTAATTGGTTTGCTTTCGTGATAATTTGAGAGAAAATTTTCGATCAAAACACTCTGTATTTGGCAAGTTGAAGTAGGAAGGCATGGATTGTTTCTCATCTCGAATACGGATGATATAAAGCCAACCTTTTTCTTGAAAATGAGCCATAAGATTGTAACTTTCATAGCCTCTATCCATGATAACAAGAGCTTTCTTGAAAGGGAGAAAGCTCCATCATCTGAATTAGAGCTAAGCGCTCATGTTTCCTATATTTGTCTTGAATAGAAACATCTGTCGTCAAATCGTATAAGGCATTTATGTGTATGAGATTATAGGATTTAACATCCGTTTGGGTTTGGATAGAGATTTCTGTATCCATGGGATTTCGAGGAATACAGATATCACTCCCATCTGCAGCGAATATCGGAAGATTGGTGTTAAGTGGAATAGGTGCTGTAAATTCTTTAAATAGGGCATAAAAATCCTCAGGTTTTATCTGATAGCGTCTTTGAACAAAAGCTGAATTTGAAACTATCAGTTTGACATCTAGTAATTCTTTTGACAGTAATTTTCCTCCCATTCCCAAAATTGTACGAATCATGGTTTCTAGTGATAAACTTTTTTTACGAGTAAAGGCCTGTTCATCTTGTTTGACGAACTCAAATTTTTGACCAAAGATACTCTGAATACTCTTATTCAAGTGCCCTTTTATCTGTTTTATAGTAAATTGAAACAAGAACAAGACAAAAGAGCCTCGAAAAAAGTATTGCAACTTGATAATACCTTTTTGAGGTGCTTTTTGATATGAGCCCATGTTTTCTCAATAGGATTGTACTCAGGTGAGTAGGGAGGAAGAGGTAAAAGTTTATGCCCAAACTCTTCACATAAGAGTTCTAGCTTACCCATTCTATGGAATCTTGCATTATCCATAATAATAACTGACGGTTTGTTTAATGTTAGTAAGAGAAACTTCTGAAACCAAGCTTCAAAAAAGTCGCTCGTCATTGTTTCTTCGTAAGTCATTGGAGCGATTAACTCACCATTTGTTAGCCCTGCAACCAAAGAAATCCTCTGATATCTTCTTCCAGATACTTTACATCTTATTAACTGTCCTTTTAATGAGCGACCATATTCTCGATAAAAATAAGTATCGAAGCCTGTTTCATCAATATAAATAGGTTCTAAGTGCTTTAAACTATTAAAAGAGCCTGAGACAAAATAGTTCTTAACCACAAAAAGCTAGAGATTTCCAATTGCGGAACTCTAGCTTTTTAATTTTGAGTCGTTCTCTTATTGTATTTTAGGAGGTTATTGGCCATGAGTACTAGTCCCATGTCAATTCTCACTTGACGCTTCCCTCTCAGATTACATCTCTTGTAACCCAAACAAGCCTTTATCTGCCCAAAGACAGGTTCCACATCAATCTTGCGTTGAGCGAAAATCTGTCTACCTTCGGGAGATAAAAGCGCCTGATATTCTTTCGTTTTTAAGTCTTGATAGCTCTCATATTTTTTAGCGCGTACTGAAAAATCATCCTTAACTTTACGCAGGACTTTCTTGAGTTTCCGACGTTGAGTTTTACGTTCATCCTTTCCTTTAACGGGTGTCTCCTCAATGTCTTGGTTCAGTTTTGCCAATTCTTCTTCAAGGACTTGAGCGAACTCAATCAACTGCTCTGAAGAAATCGGCTCTTCTTCATCTAGCCTAATGGCCTGATGGATAAGGGGAGTGATTTCTTCTTGGAAATAGACCTGTATCTATTCTTGAAGTCTGACGGAAAACTTGTCCCTTGCCTTTTTTCAAACGAAACTATACTTGTTGGCATTGACTTCAATCTTAGTGCCATCAATAAACAGACAATCTAAGGTCACGAACTCTTCTAATTTCAAACGAAGATTGAGGTCAACGAAAAGATCACGAATGAGTTCTTCCATCCCTTCAGCGACTCGAAAGCGATTGATGGTGCGGTAGCTGACAACCAACTGTCCTGCTAGGTACTGCATATCGATATTTTCAATCATCATTTTTTCGATTTTTCGTCCAGAGAAAATCCCTTGTGAATAGGCAAATAGCAGAGCGGCTAAAAGCATTTTAGGGTGATAAGACGGCCGACCAAAGTTATGATAGAAAGCATGGAAGTGACGCTCCTCCAAGGCATTGACCACTTTTTCAAATGCAAGCAAGTTCTAGTGATAAAGTTGTTTGATTTGTGTTAGAGTGAATATGAATGAGATAGCCTTTTTAAATGGTTTATTGTGCAATTCTATTTTACCAAGACTATCGCAACCATGCAAAAAAGCAACGGCAAATCCGTTGCTTTTTTGGGAGATAAGGGACTTTTGTCCCAGACTCATTTATTCTGCATTTGTCTGAACGTAAGCTGCAATGGCATCTGATGTGTACTGGGCTGTTCCAGGTCCAAATTTATCAATGTTTTCCTTGAACTCTGGGTTATAGACGTATCCTTTACCGATATGTCCGAAGACTTCAATAGAGCAGTCAAATCCATAAGTACGAATGGCTTGCAAGAGCTTGGCTGCTTGCTCTTGGTTTTCAATTGCTGTTGCAGGTAAGCCAGCTTGAAGATTTTGTGCCAAAGTTTGAAAGACTTGGTTAAAGGCGGCCGTAGACTCATCTTCACGACCTTTTTGGCGTTCGAGGGCTTGATCCATGACTTCTTGTCCATACTTCTCTACCGCTTCTTGGTGGTATTTTTGATTGTCTTGATAGCTAAATCCAGTGAATTTTTCCTCAATGGTCATTTTTCTTTCTCCTTTTTGTTCTTGAATGGTTTTTTGCAAGGTGGAAATCAAGGTATCCAGATGTTGCCTTTCTCGAGTTAAATAGTCCAACTGCCTAGTCAAATGGGGCAATAAATCTGTCCTTTCTTCCTTTAATAGCTCTGCTATTTTTTCTAAAGAAAAGCCTAGATATTTGTAGTAAAGAATGACCTGAAGGCGTTCCAAATCCTCTTGACTGTAGGTTCGATAGCCGTTTTCCGACTTCAACGGAACCAAGAGTCCTATCTTATCGTAGTGGTGCAGGGTCTTGACAGAGACACCTGAAAGCTGCGCAGCTTCTTTTATATGGTACATGATTTCCTCCTTACAAGAAATAGTATAACCCCTCCCCTTAGGTCAGAGTCAAGCGTTTTTACGAAAAATTTTTAACTTTTTGAGAAAAGTGTGAAAACTTGAAAATGGTTTTCTTGACAGACCTTAGAAAACATGATAGGATAGTCAAGTCTATCAATCAAACAGAAGGCTCATAAAGAGCCATTGAGAGAAGGCTATTTGACAACTCAAGTAGCCTTTTCTTATTTTAAAAAAGAGATTGGAGTTTCAACTATGTCAGAAAAATCGCAATGGGGCTCGAAACTAGGCTTTATTCTAGCATCTGCTGGTTCAGCCATCGGACTTGGAGCCGTTTGGAAATTTCCCTACATGACTGCTGCTAATGGCGGAGGAGGCTTTTTACTGGTCTTTCTTATTTCTACCATTTTAATCGGTTTCCCGCTCCTGCTGGCTGAGTTTGCCCTTGGCCGTAGTGCTGGCGTTTCCGCTATCAAAACCTTTGGAAAACTTGGTAAGAATAGCAAATACAATTTTATCGGTTGGATTGGTGCCTTTGCCCTCTTTATCCTCTTATCTTTCTACAGTGTTATCGGGGGATGGATTTTAGTCTATCTAGGCATTGAGTTTGGGAAATTGTTCCAGCTTAGCGGAACGGGTGATTATGCTCAGTTATTTACTTCAATCATTTCAAATCCAGCCATTGCTCTAGGGGCTCAAGCTGCCTTTATCTTATTGAATATCTTTATTGTATCACGTGGGGTTCAAAAAGGGATTGAAAGAGCCTCAAAGGTTATGATGCCTCTCCTCTTTATCATCTTTGTCGTCATCATCGGGCGCTCTCTCAGCTTGCCAAATGCTATGGAAGGAATTCTTTACTTCCTCAAACCAGACTTCTCAAAACTGACCAGTGCTGGTCTCCTTTATGCCCTAGGACAATCTTTCTTTGCCCTTTCACTAGGCGTCACAGCCATGCTGACCTATGCATCCTACTTGGACAAGAAAACCAATCTAGTTCAATCAGGAATCTCCATTGTCGCCATGAACATCTCGGTATCCATCATGGCAGGTCTAGCCATTTTCCCTGCTATGTCAGCCTTCAATATCCAGTCTGAAGGGGGACCAAGTCTCCTCTTTATCGTCTTGCCTCAGCTCTTTGACAAGATGCCTTTCGGAACCATTTTCTACATCCTTTTCCTCTTACTTTTCCTCTTTGCGACGGTCACTTCTTCTGTCGTCATGCTGGAAATCAATGTGGGCAATATCACCAATCAGGACAACAGCAAGCGGGCTAAGTGGAGTGCCATTTTAGGGATTTTGATCTTTGTTTTTGGAATTCCTTCAGCCCTATCTTACGGTGTTATGGCGGAAGTTCACATTTTGGGTAAAACCTTCTTTGATGCTATGGATTTCTTGGTTTCCAATCTCCTCATGCCATTTGGAGCTCTCTGCCTTTCACTCTTTACAGGCTACATCTTTAAAAAAGCTTTTGCTATGGAGGAACTGCATCTTGATGGAACAGCATGGAAACAGGGACTTTTCCAAGTCTGGCTCTTCCTTCTTCGTTTCGTCATTCCGATTATCATCATCGTGGTCTTTATCGCCCAATTTATGTAATCAAAAAGGACTTGAGTAGTGAACTCAGGCCCTTTCTTTTTTATGGATGGCTAACAATCAATTCCAAATCTTGCCCTTCCAAGGTCCAAGCTTCAACATTACTTGGTAGGATAAAGTGGCTACCTTTTTGGATTGGATAGTTTTTCCCGTCAACTGTTAGCTGACCTTCCCCATCCAAGACACTCAATAAGCTGTAGTCAGCTGTCTTTTCAAAATCAACTTTTCCAGTGATTTCCCACTTGTAAACGGCGAAGAAGTCATTGGATACAAGGAGAGTTGAACGGAGGTCATCTGCTTTGACAGTTACAGGACGGCTATTTGCTGGCTCACCAATGTTCAAGACATCGATAGATTTTTCAAGATGAAGTTCACGCAAGTTGCCCTTGTCGTCCTTGCGGTCAAAGTCATAGACACGATAGGTGGTATCGCTAGACTGCTGGGTTTCAAGAATCAAGATACCTGCGCCGATAGCGTGCATGGTGCCACTTGGTACATAGAAGAAATCTCCAGCCTTGACAGGGACTTTGGTAAGCAAGTCATCCCAGTTCTTGTCCTCGATTTGCTGGCGGAGTTCTTCTTTTGACTTGGCATTGTGACCGTAGATAATCTCTGAACCTTCGTCTGCTGCGATGATATACCAGCATTCTGTTTTTCCAAGTTCGCCTTCATGTTCTAATCCATAGGCATCGTCTGGATGAACTTGGACACTGAGCCAGTCGTTGGCGTCGAGGATTTTGGTTAAGAGCGGAAATACAGGTTCGGGACGGTTGCCAAACAACTCACGGTGTTCCGCATACAAAGTAGCAAGGTCTGTTCCCTCGTAGCGACCATTTGCGACCTTTGAAACACCATTTGGATGAGCTGAGATGGCCCAGTATTCCCCTATTTTTTCACTTGGAATGTCGTAACCAAACTCATCACGTAGCTTGGTACCACCCCAGATTTTTTCTTGCATAACTGATTGTAAAAATAATGGTTCTGACATGTCGATCTCCTGTCTGATTTTCTCCCCTCATTATAGCAAAAAAAGAGTTCGAATTGAACTCTTTTTCCTATTATATAAAGTAGGGAGAAGATTTTATAAAAATAGTGAAAAAATCCCTTCTTATTCTATAATTTTTGCTGGCTATCAGACTCTACTATGCCCTATTTCATACGATAAAAATCGATCACTAAACCTGCAGGCCCCTTAACTAGTAAAGACTCTGTTCCCCAATCGGTTTCAGAAGGACCGTGTAAAATCTCAGTGCCAATCTCTTTTAACCGTTGGTAGTTCTGCTCTACATCCTCAACCTCAATGTGAAGAATGATTCCTGACTGAAAATTGTTCAAAGGAATCAGGTGATTTTGCGATAACATAAGACAATGACTGCCAATCGTGAACTGAGCAAAAGCATCATCAACATAATCGGACTTTTTATCCAAAATACGTTCCAAGTCAGCACAGACTTGGGGAACATCTGAAACGATAATATCTAATTGATTTAAATTCATTTACTCTCCTCCACAAAAAGACCGGATTGCTCCGATCTTTTCAAGTTCCGCTCTATGAAAATCAAAGAATAAAGTCTACACGCTTTACATTTGATTTTTCACGAGAGGAATTATTTAATTGCGCGTGATTGCAATCCTTCTTCTTCCAAGAAGAG
>ERZ773046.835-NODE-835-length-18992-cov-37.250092_pt1 | contig 18992 bp, 12 predicted proteins | sample MGYA00580634_ERZ773046 | MGnify/ENA primary metagenome ERZ773046 (study PRJEB29015, sample SAMEA2738127) | human oral metagenome | biome: human oral; feature: human-associated habitat; material: saliva | place: China | collected 2159 ... | reverse complement strand
GACTGGTCTCCCAGGTCTTTGACGAAGCCACCCTCAGTTCCATGCCCGGCGACCATGCTATCGGCCACGCTCGATACTCCACCACCGGCGCATCCCACTGGGCTAACGCACAGCCCACCCTCGGCACCACCCCGCACGGCACGCTCTGCCTGGCGCATAACGGTAACCTCACCAATTCCGCTGACCTTTACGAGCGTATTCTCGAAAAGAACGGTGGCAAGCCCCCCAAGCACGGTGAGCTTGCTCAGGGTAACACCACCGACACCGCACTCGTTACGGCTCTACTGGCAGAGCACGACTTCGATTCCCTCGAAGAAGCAGCACTTGACCTATTGCCGACCCTGCGCGGTGCTTTCTGCCTCACCTTCATGGATGAGCACACCCTCTACGCTGCACGCGACCCGCAGGGTGTACGCCCCCTCGTGCTCGGTCGTCTGGAGCGTGGCTGGGTTGTCGCATCCGAAACCGCGGCACTTGATATTGTCGGTGCGTCCTTCGTGCGTGAAGTGGAGCCCGGCGAGCTCATCACCATTGATGAGAACGGTCTGCGTTCCCAGCGTTTCGCAAAAGCTAAGCCCGCCGGTTGCGTCTTCGAGTACGTTTACCTCGCTCGCCCGGACACCACCATCTCCGGCCGTAGCGTCTACGAATCCCGCGTTGAAATGGGCCGCCAGCTCGCTCGTGAGCACGCGGTTGAGGCCGACCTGGTCATGCCCACCCCCGAATCCGGTGTTCCCGCCGCGATTGGTTACGCCGAAGAGTCCGGCATTCCCTACGGCAACGGCCTGGTCAAGAACGCCTACGTGGGCCGAACCTTCATTCAGCCCTCGCAGACTATCCGCCAGCTCGGTATTCGACTGAAGCTGAACCCGCTCAAGTCTGTGGTTGCCGGTAAGCGCCTCGTCGTTATTGACGACTCCATTGTTCGCGGTAACACCCAGCGCGCCCTCGTGCGTATGCTCCGCGAGGCCGGCGCGAAGGAAGTGCACGTGCGCATCTCCTCGCCGCCCGTGAAGTGGCCCTGCTTCTACGGCATCGACTTCGCCTCCCGCGCCGAGCTGATTGCGAACGGCCTGTCGGTGGATGAGATTGCCTCTTCCCTCGGAGCCGACTCGCTCGGCTTCATTTCCGAGGAAGGCATGATGGCAGCCACCGAGCAGCCCGCCGAGAACATGTGTACCGCCTGCTTCACCGGCAAGTACCCCATCGAGCTGCCGAGTGAGGAACGACGCGGCAAGTCCCTCTTCGACTCCGCGGAGAAGGGCAAGGGCGGACCCCTCGCCGGTAAGGCAGCTGAGGTGACCGTGGAGCGCCCTGTCCCCTCCAAGCCTGAGCATGCTGAGGCCGTCTCCATTGAGACCCGCGAAGGCACCGACACTCTCGAAACGAAGTTCGATCCCTCCGCAGTACAGGTTGCCGCAGACGACGCCGGTATGGGCATGTGTAACCCCGGCCCCGACGCCGACCTCGAGGCATTGCTCACCGAGCAGGACCGCATCCCCGCCAACTCCTCCGCTACCGCTACCCCGAAGGAATCCTAATGAGCGAGAACCCCACCACCGTAACCTACGCGAGCGCAGGTGTTGACGTTGAGGCTGGCGATCGCGCCGTCGAGCTGATGAAGGACGCCATCAAGGCAACCCACAACTCCTCCGTTGTTGGCGGCGTGGGCGGCTTTGCGGGCCTGTACGACGTCTCCGAGCTCGTCAAGTACCGCAAGCCCTACCTGGCCACCTCCACCGACGGCGTGGGCACCAAGGTTGCCATTGCTCAGGCCCTGGATATTCACGACACCATCGGCTACGACCTGGTTGGCATGGTTGTGGACGATATCGTGGTCTGCGGTGCGAAGCCGCTGTTCATGACCGACTACATTGCCACCGGCAAGGTCGTTCCCGAACGTATCGCTGACATTGTGCGCGGTATCGCTGGCGCATGTGCACAGGCTGGCACCGCCCTGGTTGGCGGCGAAACCGCCGAGCACCCCGGTCTGCTCGCAGAGGACGAGTACGACGTTGCGGGCGCAGCAACCGGTCTGGTCGAGGCAGACGAGCTACTCGGCCCCGAGCGCGTGCGTGAGGGCGACGTGCTGATTGCTATGGCATCCTCCGGTATTCACTCCAACGGCTACTCCCTGGTCCGCAAGGTCCTGAACGTTGCCGGCTGGGGTCTGGAGCGTCAGGTGGACGAGCTGGGCCGCACCATCGGTGAAGAACTGCTCGAACCCACCCGCGTGTACGCGGCAGACTGCCTGGACCTGGCGGCAGCATTCCCCGTCAACGGCGAAGACGGCACCACCGGCAGCGGTGTGCGCGGCTTCTCCCACGTGACCGGTGGCGGCCTGGCTGCCAACCTGGCTCGTGTTCTGCCTCAGGGCTTGGAAGGTCGCGTGGACCGCTCCACCTGGCAGATTCCCGCAATCTTCTCCCTGATCGGTTCGCTGGGCAACGTGCCGCTGGCCGACCTGGAGCGCACCCTGAACCTGGGCGTGGGCATGATCGCTATCGTTGACCCCTCCGTGGCTGAGGCTGCTACCAAGCGCCTGAACGACCGCGGCATCCCCTCCTGGATTATGGGTGACGTTGTTGCCGCCGGCGAGCCCGAGGCTAACAACCCCGATTACGTTCAGGGCGCTAAGGGCGTGGACGGCGGCGCGGTTCGCCTGCTGGGCTCCTACGCTTCCTAACGTACTTGAGCGGTCATGAGACCGTACCAGAGGGCCGGGGTGGCTCCACTCGTGTGGGACCACCCCGGCCCTCTGCGTGCCGGATTATCGTGGGCTTCGGTTATTCCGCCATTTTGGCTTCTCCATGGAATCCCTTTCTCCACTTTCATGACACTCTTAGTTTTAATTCACGTTCTTTTAATTCTCTTAATTTTAATGACAAGAACATTTTCTCTGCATTAAAGTGCTTACACTATAGTGCTAATAAGCGCTCGGGTTCGAATCGGGACTGCACCACCCACCTATTGAGTACTTAACTTTCAACCTTAAGCTCAGAATTCCTTCAGCCGCGGGCAGGCTATTCCATCCCACAAGGAAAAATTCACATCTTTAATATAAAAAATATAGTTGAGATATACCTCAATCTCTTCTTTAGGTGATAGCTTAATGAGGTACCTTTATACGCCTTCCAAAAGATATGCGCGATTCCATGCTTCTTAGCGTATCGACGGAAAATCTTTTCCTGCGTTCCTCGGTTTACGTCGCTTAGCAATACCTAACCGTAGACGAAAAACGCAGGACGGCTCCGGTACACACCACACTATCCGCGTACTCTCAACTCATCAGGAGATTTCTCATGAAGCTCCACTGGCCCGTGCCCTCAGCTGTCCACTCCACAGCGTCACACAGAGCCAACCACCCCACCGTCATGAAACCCTTCCGCGCAGGCCTCGCCCTGCTGGCCACAGGCTCCCTCATCTTCGGCGGCAACCTTCCTGCAGCCCTTGCGCAGGCGCCCCACGAGGATGCCACCCAGACCGACCAGGCCGAGGCTGCCGCTCCCGCTTCCCCCTTTAGCGTTCCCACCAACGCGGGATCGCCCCAGGGCGCTCCGCGAAGTGCTGCTCCCGGTTCCCTTCCCCAGCAGAAGTTTGATCAGTTCATCGTCACCTACACCGACGATGCAAAGCAACGAGCCGAGGAGCGTAGCGGAGATGCCGAGGTGGCCGGAGGAGTAACCCCCGGTGACCTGGACAGCGGCATCCAGCAGACCATCGACTCCTCCGCGGCTTCCCTCGAAACCAGCGGCGGGGTTGTCCGCACCACCACCTCCAACGACGCAATTGTCCAGACCTCCAAGAAGCTGGATAAGCAGCAGGCCCAGGAGTTCATGGACCGCTTGGCTTCCAACCCCAACGTGGCCTCTGTGGAGCCCGACTACGTCAACTACCCGGCGGTCGAAAGCACCTTCGTCTTCAACGACCCCCTGTATTCCAAGCAGTGGAACCTCACCAACCCCACCGTCGGCATCGGCAACACCGGCAACGCGCGCCTGTATCGCGGCCTGAAGACGACCGTTGCGGTGATTGATACCGGTTACACCCGCCACCCCGAGCTCATCCACTCTCTAGTGCCGGGTTACGACTTCATTAGCAATCCGGTGAGCGGCCGCGACGGCAATGGCCGCGACGCCGACCCCACTGACGAGGGCGATCAGGCTCCCTTCAACCTCTGCGGCGACATGCAGGACGCGCAGATTTCAACCTGGCACGGCACGCACGTTGCCGGCATCATCGCCGCACGCGGCCAGAACCGCCAGGGTATTGCGGGTGTCTCTGATTTGGCCGCCATCCAGCCGATTCGCGTGCTCGGTCGATGCGGTGGCCAGACCTCGGACATCGCCGACGCCATCATGTGGGCGGCGGGCGGTCACATCAACGGCGTTCCCGATAATAAGCATCCCGCACAGATTATCAACCTGTCCCTGGGCGGCGTTCGAGCATGCCCCAACGCCTACCAGAAGGCCATTAATTTCGCGCTCTCTAGGGGCGCTATCGTGGTCGCAGCCGCCGGCAACGCCGGGATTGATGCCTCGCAGTTTGCTCCGGCCAATTGCAAGGGCGTCATCGCGGTGGGTAACAGCACCAAGAATGGCACCCGCGCATCGGACTCGAACTACGGCAAGACCGTTACCGTCTCTGCCCCGGGTACCGATATCCTCTCTCTGGGTATTGACAGCATCAACCGCCCCAACGGCAAGTACAACTACGTCTACAGGAGCGGCACCTCTATGGCGGCACCGCACGTGTCCGGTATCCTGGCTCAGCAGTTTGTGAACGGCGCAAACGTCAGCCGCCAGAAGGTCTACAGTTCCGCTTTCAACGCCGCGGTTAACCCGATTAAGTGCGACAAGGGCTACTGCGGACGCGGTATCATCAGTAGCCGCAAGACCGCTCAGTACGTAGGCAACCTGGACGCGCAGGGCAAGATGTCCTTTAGCCGTCCGCGTACCATTTACACCTCCAGGGTAATTACCTCCGCCCACCGCACGGCCCTGTCCGATATTGATGCACAGGACACCTCCGTTGAGGTTCAGGGCGGGCAGGCCCCGGATAGCGCCGAAGAGCCGGCTACGATGACCAACGATAACGCAGAGGCCATCAACCCCGATGCCGTCTCGGCCGACGCGGATTCTTCCGAGGAATCCGGCGCCCAGTCGCAGGAGGCGAACGACCTGAGCGACGACGGGGACTCCCAGCAGGATGGGGACTACACGATGACTTCCCCCGTGCAGAAGCCCCGTGAGGCCGGCGAGCTCACCCTGGTGAGCTAAGCCCCCCCCACATCGGGCGGGCTCTACCTTCTGGACGAGCACTTTAAGCGCCTAATCCCGTAAGCCCGGTTGGGCATCAGGCGGGGCTCGGTGAAGGATCCTTCACCGAGCCCCGCCTTTGCCGTTCCCAACCTAACACCCCGCGCTCTCGGTGCTCTCGGTCCCCTCATGCCACGACCTATCAGGTGGTGTTCATGCACTACCCGGCGGAATGGTGCTTGCGATAATGCGATACTTTATTCCTAAAATATCAATTCTGCTATGCAACTATTTATGCCGGGCTGAGGAATATCTAAATCTTTACTTTAATCTCTCAATATTGTCTTGACTAGGCAATTCTTTATTTTTATCCAAAAATCAAAAAAATACATTAGCTGTGCCACATTCCCGGTTTTTTGAAGCTTTGCCATGAGGGAAAGGTGCTAGGATAGCAATATCTCACCGCATAAACCACTTCCGAAATAAACTCCTCCAGGGGCCTAGAAAACATTGCACATTAATGCAGTAATGTGCATTTTTCTTTCCGTTACCGCGCTGCCAACGCGGCACACAAAGAAATATAAATGTTTTCCGAAAAGTGCATTTATGTGAGTGGGTCATCCTCACCAACTGCCGCTTCCGGCACTCACATATGCAAAGGACCCCGATGTCTTTTACCACTCATCCCTCCTCGCGCCGCATCGCACGCGTCGCACTGAGCATGGGAACCGCCGTAGCACTCGTGGCCTCCCTGGGCGCACCCGCAACCTTCGCGGCTCCCGCCCAGACCAGCAACGCAGCTCGCGCCGCAGCACACACGACCATCTCCTCCCTCAGCTCCGATCAGCAGAAGGCAGGTTTCAACCGCTTCGTCATCACCTACACCGATGACGCGTTGAACGCCGGCGGCATCAACTGGGCAAGCCCCGCGGGCACCCAGGTCACCACCTGGAGCGATTCCCTCTACTCCGGCATCACCGCCGACGTGCAGAAGATCGACGACCTACTCAATGTCAAAACCAACTACGTGCGCACCACCTCCCAGAAGGCAACCGTGGTGACTACTTCTTCCAAGCTCACCGCAGAGCAGGCTGAGAAGTACATGGTGGCGCTGAGCTCCAACGCCTCCGTCGCCTCCGTCGAACCCGACCTGATGCGCCGCTCCAGCGCGCGCCGCCAGGCCACCAGCACACTGGCCAAGGCCGCAAGCGCTTCGAAGACCCAGGCTGCCGTTACCCCGAATGACACCCTGTACCCCCAGCAGTGGAACCTACACGACGCTAAGGGCATCTCCGCTCCCGAGGCCTGGGCCACCACCCAGGGCTCCGGCGTGACCGTTGCTGTGATTGACTCCGGCATCGTCAAGCACCCGGACCTCGACGCGAACGTTCTGCCCGGCTACGACTTCATCACCGAGCCCTCCATCGCCCGTGACGGCAACGGCCGCGACGCCGACCCCACCGACCAGGGTAACTGGGAAGAAGCAGGCGTCTGCGCCGCTGACTCTGAGGCAAGCGAGTCGAACTGGCACGGCACCCATGTGGCCGGTTCCATCGCCGCAATCATGAACAACAAGCGCGGCATCGCGGGCGTGGCTCCTAACGCCAAGATTCTGCCCCTGCGCGCCCTGGGCATGTGCGGCGGCTACGACTCCGATATCGCGGATGCTATGGTGTGGGCCGCGGGCGGCACCGTTGAAGGCGTGCCCGCCAACACCCACCCCGCCCAGATCATCAACCTCTCCCTCGGTGGCGAGGGTACCTGCCCCGCGACCTACTCCAAGGCCATTGCCGAGGTGAATAAGCGTGGTGCCATTCTGGTGGTTGCCGCCGGTAACGACGATCAGGACACCTCCAAGATTGCCCCCGCAAACTGCGGCGGTTCGATCGTGGTTGGCTCCACGAATCAGAAGGGTCAGCGCAGCGATTTCTCCAACTACGGCAAGATCGTTGATGTGAGCGCCCCCGGCGACGGCATCATGTCTACCGTGGACCTCGGCACCACCGTATCCACCGGTGCCGGCTACACCGAGTACGATGGCACCTCCATGGCGGCTCCCCAGGTGGCCGGCATCATCGCCCTGATGAAGTCCGTGGATCCCTCGCTGACCGCTGATCGTGCAAAGCAGGTTCTCAAGCAGAGCGCAAAGCCGCTGACCTGCGATGTGAACGCATGTGGCGCGGGTATCGCGAACGCCGCGAGCGCTCTTGAGGTCCTGCAGGGTAAGAACGCCGCCCCGGCGCACCCCAAGCCCAAGCGTGCGCCGAAGTACCCGACCCGTGCGGCTCGCACCGGTTACGTGACCAACCCGACCACGAATCACAACCCGCCGTTCCTGATTACCCCCGGTGGTCTGATCCCCGGTCAGTAATTCGGTGAGCTCTCACCCCTCTGTCTTCCGGCGGCGTTAGCCGTGGGAAACCTCAAAGAATGACAATCACAAAGCCCCCGCCGGGTACGTCCCGGTGGGGGCTTTGCGTGAACAGAACACCGCACGCATCGGGTGCGGTTTGATATCTCCCGGCCGTCCTCACGACTAACGAGCGGGAGAGGCTGAGGGCTCGAACGGTAATCTGTCCAGCGCCGGTTGGCTACCGAAACGGGTCGCCGGTCTAGGTGGACCGGGTGCGCGAGCCGCGCAGGCCGGCAGCTTCCAGTCGAGCCGATTCGTAGCTGAGGGCGCGCAGGCCCGGCGCTCCGCCGGAGCTTAGAACCGCAGGCGCCTGCTCCCGGGCCACACCCCGGTACGAGCCACCGTGAGCCTGATTCTGTGCCCGGCCCGCGGGGATCCGGGTGGAGTCGGCCTTCCGCGTGCCGGATTCTTGCGAGGGCTTATCCGCGAACACCCAGCGGCGCTGAACCGCAAAGCTCACCGGAATCAGGATGAGCTCGGTCAGGATCTTGGCCACCAGCAGGGACGCGCCCAGCCCGGTCAGGGCTTCCATGAGGGCCGCATTGGCGGCGAGGATGCACACCGCCAGCGTCGCGTATCGCACCAGCGAGGAGAAGGTCGAGGGCATTGAGCCACCATCATGCATAATTATGCGATTGACTGTGAAGTTCGTCAGCGCCGAGATGACGCGTGCCCCCACCACTGCCCCCAGGAGCGGAACCCCCAGAGCCACGAGCGCGAAGAGCGCGAGCGCATCCACCAGGAACCCGGTCACAAACGAGGACGCCAGGAAGAGCAGCAGCGGCGCGTAAATACGGGCCGAATCCTGCAGGGGCCTGAAGTGGCTGGTCGGGTTGCCCGGCTCGTACACCTTGACGATGGGTACCTGCACCAGCTCCACCTCGGCGCGCGTGGCGCGCAGCAGCATGGAGAACTCGTACTCGTACTTATCACCCGGAATCTGTAGCAGCCAGTCCAGGATCTGCGGAGTAAAGGCACGCAACCCGGTCTGCGTATCGGCCACGTGCTTTCCGGTGGCTAGGGCGAAGAACCCAACAGTTGCGCTATTGCCGACCTTTGAGCGCAGCGGAACCCTGGTGCCTTCCTCACCCGCATCCGGGTCGGGTAGGGTGCGCACACCCAGGACGATGGCCCGCTGTCCGGAGGCGGCCAGGCTCTCGGCGCGCACACCCACTCGGAAGATATCTTGGGGTAGGTGCTGGCCGTCCGCATCCGCGGTCACGAGAATTTCGCCGGGGCGATTGGTCTGTGCCCACTCGATGCCGGTACGCAGGGCCGCGCCCTTGCCTCGGTTGACGGTATGGGTCCGAACGATGGCTCCATCCAGGTGTAGCTCGGCAAAAATTGGCGCATAGGTGTTGCCGGATCCATCGTCAATCACGAGGATCTCTGCGCTCGCGTCTTGCGCCTTTAGAGCGTGTGCAAGACGGACAAGAGACTGGTCAGGCTTATATGCGGGAATTAGAATAATCATGATGCGCTCCCGGCAATGTAGAGAATGTCGCTGGTTCCACGCTCCTTCGTGCCACCCTGGGGGCGGTTGACCAGCTGGTTGTTGAAGACCATGGCGGAGGAGCCACCACCGTCCAGGTTGTAGGCGCTCACGCAACCCAGGTCCTTGAACATCTGCGCGAACTCGGTCATGGTTACGCCGCGCGAATAGTTGGTGGAACGGCCATCGACCACGATGAAGACCAGGTGGTTGGCGCCGAGCACACCCACACCGGTTCGCGGCTGGTTACCCTGAATCGAGTGGTTACCGAAGTTGGTGTCCACCTCAACGCTGTCGATGCCATCCACGATGGCGGAATCCTTCACCAGGGCCGGACCGAAGGAGAGGGTGTTCCACACACCCTCGTTGACGAGGGTCTGGGCGTTGGTTGCGGTTTCGTCGTAGAGCTTGACGGAGCCGTCGCGGTAGAAGGCCAAACCCTCGCGAGCGCCGGAGTCACGGTAGACAACACCGTTTCGGATCACGATGCCGGTGGTACGGAAGCCGTAGTAGTCGCCGTTAATGGCCCAGATACCGTTGTGCTCCGAGGCGATATTCGAGGGGGTATCAATGATGTTCTGGCCGAACTTGTTGTTCGCAAAGGCGCTACGCAGCAGGGTCGCGTTATCGAGCTTGATGTCCGCGACGAAGGAAACAACCGCGTCGGAGCCGCTACCGGTGGTGGTGGAGGTGATGGTGATCGAGCCTTCGTTAGCGGTGAGGCTCTGGCCATCGATTTTCACCCCGGTCAGTTCGCTGGGGCTTGCGGTGGCGGAGCCGGATGCCGCGGCGTTCGCCTGGGCCGCGGCCGCCTCGTAGGCGGTGGTATCTTCGATCTCGGTGTGCTCTGCCAGGTAGCGGTTGTAGGCCCAGCCCGCGCCGCCGCCAACAACGGCGAGCGCGCCGAGGCCGCCTCCGATAAAGATACGGCGGGAGAGCTTCTTCTTGGCGAGCTTCTGTTCTACTGCGGTTTGTTCTGCGGCGGTTTGTTCTGCCGCGGTCTGGGTGGTCTGGTTGCTGTTCTGAGTCATGTTCTGTTCGTTATTCATGACTCTAGATTGCCCGTGTACTCTCAGCGCCAGGCATGACTAAGCTGTGCCTCAGCTATGTATGCTTATTCAGCCGAAATTATTTTATGCAGGGGTGTTCCGTCTTTCGAGGCCTCCGGCGGAGCGGTCTCCTTCGTGTTTTTCTCGGTTACGCGTCCCCTTATCCGCGCTCCTCCCGGGGCTCGCCCTCTCGGCTTGGGGTATTGAGGGCACGAAAAAACCGGCTGAGCACCCCGTGCGGGGCCTCAAGCCGGTTCATCATCTGTAGAATACGCTCGGTCGATACCTACCGAATCATTCCGCGTATCCCTATGCCTCATCCTCGTAGGAAGCGTACTTTTCAGCGTATGCCGAGTAGTCGTCCTCGTCGTCATAGCGGCGGCGGGACGAATCGGAGGACTTGGTATTCTTCGCGCTGCTGAGCTCACGCTCGAGAGCGCTGTAGTCGGTCTCGGGGCTGAAGTACTTCATCTCCCGAGCCTGCCTTGTTGCTTTAGCCTTCTGACGGCCGCGCCCCATGGCGTGACCCCCTCTTTCATCCTGTCCGAAGCTACGGGCGCGCGGGGCACACCCTCCCTCGGATCGTTCTACAGTCTTTACTACACTATAGAGTACCCTGTTTTGACGTTCAATGTCGCGCTCTGCAACACGTATTTTACGGAGCGGAGCACCCCTATGCACCAGAACATCCGTTTTATTTTTCTCGCTCTCGGCTCTCCACGCACGGAACCCCGCATCGAAGGCATACTCAGCTTCGAAGCGGGGTTCGTGTCTCTCGAGCGGCTCACTCACAAGACCGGCATCGAGAGAATCAGCCGCACCGGTCATGACCTCCGGCGCGGGGTCTATGAGATTCCCAAGTTCCGGGCCCTAGCTTGCGGTGAAGCTACCCAGCGAGGTGGCGTTCGAGGTCACGGAAGTGCTGGAGGCATCCACGCTATCGGTCGTGGTGTACACCGTGTAGCTCTGGCCCTTGGTGATCTTGGAGCTGGAAACCAGGATCAGTGCGGTGTTGGAGCTCGTCACCTTGTAGTTCGCCACCACCTTACCCGAGGAATCGGCCACCTGTACGGTGGTGCCGGCGCTGACATTCGACAGGTTCGTCAGCTTCACGTAGCCGCTGGTGGAGGAGGATGCGGGCGCCTCGAACATGTCGCCGGAGTTCGCCGCGCTCACGGTCGTACCGTTGAGCAGCAGGTCGCCGTTGGTATCCAGCGAGGTATTACCGCCCGTGAACGGGCCGTTCACGACCAGGGTGCCGCCCGAGAGGGTTGCCGTACCGTTGGAGTCGATGCCGTCGCCGTTTGCGTTCACGGTGATAGTACCACCGGCAATGTTGATGGTCGCGTCGACAACCTCGAAGGTGCCGCCGCCACCGCCCATGCCACCGCGCATGCCGCCGCCCATGCCACCGCCCATGCCACCGCCAGCCGGGGGCTGACCCATGGTGCCGGAGGGAGCCTGACCACCCTGTGCCGCATTACCCTGTGCAGCTTGCTTGCTCTGGGTGGTCTGCGTGGTGGAGGTCGAAGCTGACTCGGTACTGGTCGAGGTGGTGCTGTACGAGGCGTTGATGCCGTCATCGGAACTGGTCACGTTCACGGTACCGTCCAGGATGTTGATGTACTGCGCCTCGATACCCTCGTTCGCCTGGGTAATGTTCAGGGTACCGCCGGAGATTTCCAGCACGCGCTCAGCCTTGAAACCGTCATCACCTGCGGAGATGTTCACGGTACCGCCGCTCAGGCGTACCCAGCCGCGGTTGCCGTCGGTGTCGTTGGTAGCCTTGATGCCGTCCTGGCTTGCGGTCACGGTGATGGTACCGCCCAGGATATCGACGTAGTCCTTACCCTTGATGCCGGTGTTTGCCGCGTTCACTTCCAGGGTGCCGGAGGCAATGACCAGGCCGTCAGTGGTGTGGATACCCTCTTCGTACTTACCTTCAACCTTCAGGGTGCCCTCGCCGGCAAGGGTCAGGTCACTCTTGGAGTAGATGGCTGCGTCGGGGCTGCCGCTGGCGGTATCGGAGTAGGAGGAGCCGTCAGAGACGGTGTTCGTGCTACCCGAGGCGGTGTAGATAACGACCTCGTCCGCCTCAACCACGTTGATGGCCGCACCGGTGGAGTTGGTGATAGTCGCGTTATCCAGGATCAGGCGGAGCATGTCACTGTCGACTGCCTCAACCTTGACCTGGCCGCTATAGGTGCCGCTCAGGCGGTAGTTACCCGCCTTGGTGATGGTGATGACGCCATCGCTGACGGTCACGCCGTCGGTTGCAGTCGGGTTAGAAAGATCGATGGTGACCTCGCTGGAGGAATCCCAGGTCAGATCCTTCGCGGAGTAGTGGGTGTCCTCGGCGAGCTTCGCGCCGTTCTTCACGTCGGTGGAGAAGGAATCGGCGGTCTTCGACTTGGTGTCGGAATCGCTCGAGGTGGAGGTGCTGATGGCGCTCGTCGCGCTGGTGTTCGATGCCGAGGTTGCCGAGCAGCCGGTCAGAGCCAGGGCCGTCAGGAGGGTAATGGAGGTTGCGCTCTTAATCATATTGCTCTTTTTCACGGTATTCCTCTTCGTGGTTCACAAGCACTATGTAGTGCCGCTGCGGTTTTCGGGTAAGTCTTTGAGGGGTCAGGCGTACTCTTAGTGAATCCTGTTGGTGCCTGCGCCCGGTCAGGGCTATGTCTGGTCAGGATCCGGTTCCATCCGCGCGGGTAGAGCCTGCTACCCTACCCGCGCATCCGGGGTGACGGCCCTAAGCGGCCGCGTAACATTCGGTCAGAAGCTTGCGGTAGTCTTCCTCGGTCAGCGCATCCACGTCGGGACGGGTGCCGTTGACCGGTTCCAGGTGCATCCAGTTCTTCAGGGTTTCAGCCCACTTGTTGCTTGCCAGCTGCGGGTTCAGCGCCGCCATACCGGTTGCGAACTTGGAGATCTTCGCGGGGGTGATGCCGGCATCCCAGAGGTGCTGGTCTGCTACGGAGGGTTCCACACCCGACTTGGTTTCGATGATGACCGTGTTCGGCAGGCCGTAGGTGGTGCCGACCAGGTTGCCGTGGAAGTTACGGTAGTTCACGCCCGCCATGAGGATGTTCTCGGACAGCGGGGTCCAGGTCAGGTTGGTGTCCACCGTCATGCGGGAGGCGACCGGGTTCTTCTCGCTCTGCGGCAGGAAGACCGTGGTACGGCGGTACCCGGTGGTCAGGACCGCCTCCAGCTTGTGCACGGGGCCCGCGAGGATGTCACCAAGTGCCGCAGTGATGTACTCGTGGCCTTCCGCGGTGAGCGTATCGCGGTTCTCGAAGGTGTACGGGATGCGCTTCTTGACGGTCATGTCCTGCTCACCGTCGGTCTTGACCTCCAGGAAGGTCAGCTTCGAGTCCAGGTAGCTACGGGTACGGATCTTGAAGGTGTCGTCGCGGCTGTAGGCTGCCGAGTGGTAGCTCTGCATCTGCGGGGTGTCGAAGTAGACCGAGTCGTAGGCGAAGTCGCGCTGGCCCTTGATGTCCATGACGGAGGCGTCTGCGTCAAGCGTGGAGAGTACCTTCGCGGCGGTTTCCGCATCGACGATGTACTTACGGTCCACGCGGGTCTGCATGGCTGCCTTCTCGTTCATGGCTTCGAGACTGATGCTCTTCCACTCTGCGGGGATGATGTTTGCGGCTGCGTTCGTCATGGTCCTATCCTTCTGGGGTTCCGCCTCGATTCGTCGAAGGCGGCGGGAGTAGTGCGTCTGTCGTGGATTTTAGATTTTGGGGTGGTGCCTACCGGGCTTACTTAGCGACGGGAGTCCGCTGGAGCGGCATCATCCGGGTATCCAGCGTGGCGTACGCCTCGGCGGTGGGCGCTACCGGCTGAGTTGCCGCGGGCTGGCGGGTTGCGGTTACCTGCGGTGCTGCTGCCTCCACCGCTGCGGGGGTGCCGCCCTCGGTGGTCTCCTTGGGCTGGTAGGTGATGGTAGCTCGGGTCAGGTCGTTCACCAGGTCCAGCTCGGTCACCTTGACCGAGGTGATGGCGTAGCCCAGGCGCTTGCCCAGGTAAGCCTTGAGCTCTTCCTCATCGCTAATCGCGCGATCGGCGGTAACGGTCTGGGTCTGTCCCTTGACCGCGGGGGCGCTACGCGCATCCAGGATTGCGATGAGAGCCACCAGGGCCGCCATCAGGATGAAGGCGATGTACGCGGGGCTGATGTTGATACCGGCGATCATGCCAACCGAGAGTGCTACGAAGTAGTAGCCGACTTCTCGCTGGCTCAGGGCGGTGGAGCGCAGTCGAATAATCGACAGAACGCCGAAGAGGCCCATGCCCATAGCGGATGCGTTCGATCCGGCGGATACCAGCGCCACCGAGACGGTGAAGATACCGGCGTTGATGACCGCGTAGGAAATCATCATTTCGCGGTTGCGGTGACGCACCAGGTAAAGGGTGCACAGGATTGCGATCGCGAGGGCGTCTGCAATCGCCATGGTCAGGATTGTCATGGGGTGCTCCAGGTCGTGGGGTAGGTTTCCAGCTTCCCGAGCCGTCTGTTCTCGGCTCCGGCTTGAGTACCTACGTGTTCTGCTTGGTTTCTAGAATCCCGTCCGAAGCTGTGTCACGCCTGTGCGCTCTGTAATTCTCACTTATGTCTTCGCGAACACCGATTAAATGACTGGTCAGAGCGTTTTACCTTTAAGGTTTTTTCAATTACCGGGGCGCAGTGAGGCGGTCAGCCGCGCCCGGATACAACAAACGGGGCCCCCTCTACATCAGAGGGAGCCCCACTCGGGTTTCTAGGGAGTAACCCTAGAATTAAGTATGTACTTATGCCTTCTTGCGCATGCGGGTTGCCACGATGGTTGCACCACCGGCACCCAGAGCAATCAGACCCAGGCCAGCAGCGGTCATCGCACCGGATGCACCGGTCTTAGCCAGGGAAGAAGAGCTCTTGGAGGATGCGTTCGAGGAACCGGAGCCCAGGTTGTCGCCGGAACCGGAGCCCATGTTGTCATTGTTGGAGGAACCCAGCACGAGGTTATCGGAATCCTTGGAGCTCTTGGGAGCTGCGGAATCGCCCTCAGCGTGGTCGCCCTCGGGAGCGGCCTGGTCCTCGGACTTCTGCTCGTCAGACTTCTGTTCCTCGGACTTCTGCTCGGCAGACTTCTGATCCTCAGCGGGCTTGGTCTCCTTAGCGTCCTCAACGGCGGGAGCGGAAGGCGCCTCGGAGGCGCTAGCCGAAGGAGAAGCCTCCGACGGGGTCGGGGTGGGCTCGGTGGACTCGCTCGGAGCAGGGGTGGGCTCGGTGGACTCGCTCGGAGCCGGGGTAGGCAGCGACTCGTTAGCGGCCTTAATGGTCACGGTAGCTGCCTTACCGCCGCGGGGAACGTCGCCGTCCTTCAGGGAGCCGGACAGCAGGTAGAGGTCAACCGAGACCTTGCCCTGCAGCTCTGCCTGCCAGGGAACGGTGACGGTGAAGTTGCCGGCTTCGTCGGCGTGGATCTCCAGGTAGTCCTGGCCGTTAATCTTCACTGCGCCCTTGTTCAGCTTCAGGGCCAGCACGGAGCCGGAGGCGCCGTCAGCGGTCTTGAAGCCCTCACCCGCGATGGTCAGGCCCTGACCCTCAACCCAGGTGTCGGGGGTAATGAGGCGTGCGGAATCCGCGTAAGTAAAGGAAATTTCCTGCGCAGCTTCGTCAGCGAAGGTAGCGGGGACGGTAGTAGCAACCAGGCCACAGCTAATCAGGGCGGTGGCACCGATGCGTGCGATGTTGTTTCGAATGCTCATGCCCCCCATTCTAACGACCGAACCTGACAATATCGGGGTGCATGATGCCGATTTAACATGAGCTGACTCACTTAATGGGCCCTTCTTGAAGAATTCTTGAGGGGCGAGTTGAAGAATCAATCGCATATTCAAAGAATTCGAACGCTACCGGCGCCTTGGAATCCGGGCGTTAGTTTAGACGGTTTTCCGTCCGTAAACCCACTCAACGCCCTACCGCTCGGGACCCCGTTAAACGCAGAATCCCCCACGCCCGCGAGGCGAGCGAGGGGAATCCTGGAACAACGCATCCGATGCCCGGAGCACCGGATTCCTAAACTCTAAACTTAGGAGTTCTTGCGACGGAGCACAGAGGTCACGCCCGCAATACCCAGGCCAACGGCCACCATTCCCAGGCCGGCCACGGTGAACACGTTCGAGGCGCCGGTATTAGCCAGCGAGGAACGCTGCGCGCGACTCGAGAGAGAGGCGCTCGACGAGGAAGAGCCGAGACGGTCCTGGGCGCCCGATCCGCTGGAGCCGAGATTGTCCTGCGAGGAGGAGCTGCCATTCGAGGAGGAACCACCGTTAGAGGAGGAGCCGCTGTCGACAACCTCGCAGCCGAGGCCGTTATCATCGGCGTCGAACTGCTTACGGAAGTCCGGGTGGCTCGAAGGAATGGGAGCCAGGCCAGCAGCGGCGACCTCGGAGCAGTTAGCGAAGCGAGTGCTCTCGGGCGAAGGCTGTTCGGTTGCGGGAGCCTGAACGCTCGAGGAGTTACCCAGCTGATCCTGCGCGGCGGGTGCCTGCTGGGCACCGTTCTTCTGCTCGGCCTTCTGGTCGTTCTTAGCGGTCGATACCTTCTGGTCGGCCTTCTTCTCGTTCTTTACCTCAGCGGAGGCAGAGGGAGAAACAACGGTAGACGCGGAAGCCGACGCGGGGGCGCTCGGGCTCACCGAGGCGGAAGCGGAGGCTTTCTCATCGGCACGGTTCTTCACCTCGGCATCCACCGAGGCGACGGTCTCGTCAGCCGCGGTAGCCGATGCCGAGGGGCTGGCAGAAGCATCATCCTTGGATTCCTTCTTCGGCTCGGCGGTAGCGCTGGCGGATGCAGAGGGCTCGGCGGTAGCACTGGGGGATGCGGAGGGCTCGGCGCTTGCCGAAACGCTTGCAGAGGCGCTGGGGCTCTCGGGGGCCACGGAACGAGCCTCAATCTTCACGGTCGCAGCCTTGCCACCGCGAGAGGTGTCGTTATCCTTCAGGGAACCGGAGAGCAGGTACACGTCAACGGAGACGCGATCCTCCAGGTCACTCTGCCAGGGAATCGAGACGGTAAATTCGCCCTTATCGTTGGCGGTTACCTCGAGGTAGTCCTTACCGTCGATCTTAATGGCGCCCTTGTTGAGCTTAATGGCGATGGTCGAGCCGGAGGCGCGGTCCTGGGTCAGGAAGCCCTCGCCGGAGATCTCGAGGGTTTCGCCCTTGTACCAGACCTCGGAGATGTGGGAGGCGGCACGGTCCTGGTATTCGTGAGTGACGGTCTCACCGTCATTCTGAGCGAAGGTGGCGGGGATGGCGGTCACAACCAAACCGCAACCGATGAGGGCCGTGGCACCGAAGCGAGTGATAGTGTTTCGAATGTCCATTCCCTTATTCTAGCCCCGGGTTCCAAGGTATTTTCACCAGTCAAGGGTGTATTTGCAATGAATTGCAACACAACCGCGGGTGGGTGGTCGCAGCGGCCGGACCATCGAGAGCCTAACTGTCAATCGCATCAAGCATGAGCTCCAGGGCCTCCCCCACCCCGGTGCGCCACAGGAAGGTGGCCTTCGTATCCGCACGGCCCGGACCACCGTTAATGACGGCAACCGGTTTGCCGGCACGCAGGGCCTCCAGCACAATCTTGTAGCTGCTCATCACCGCCACCGAGGAACCCACCACCAGCAGCGCCGAGCACTCGGCGAGCATGGCGTCCTTGCGCGCCTTGCGCTCGGCGGGCACGGACTCGCCAAAGTACACCACATCCGGCTTGAGGCGGGTCGAGCCACACCCCAGGCAGGGCACCATCCGAAAATCTTGGATGTACTGCTGGTCCAGCTCCACGTCACCGTCTGGGTTCACGCGCAAATCCCGGCCTTCCAAGCGGTCCAGGTAGCCAGGGTTCGCGGCATCCAGGCGCGCATCCAGGCTCTCGCGGCCCTCATCCTGACCGCAGTCCAGACAGACGATGCGCGATAGGTCGCCGTGTAGAGCCAGCAGATTGTGACTTCCGGCGCGGGCGTGCAGGCCGTCCACGTTCTGCGTGATGATGCCGCTAATAGCGCCCAACTGCTCGAGCTCGGCGAGCGCGTAGTGAGCGCGGTTCGGCTGGGCGCGGCGCATGCGACGCCAACCTACGTAGGAGCGAGCCCAGTAACGCTGACGGGCGGCGTCATCGTAACGGAATTCCTGGTAGGTCATGGGACGATGGTCGTGCAGGGATCCGCCCGGGCCGCGGTAGTCGGGGATGCCGGATTCGGTGCTCACGCCGGCGCCGGTCAGCACGAGAACCTTACCCTCCTTGAGTAGGCGAGCGATGCCCTCGGCGGCATACCTCTCGTCGTGGGGTTCGGCGGTATCCGCCACGACCCGCTGGATAGAGCGAATCGCGGCCCTATGCACGGAGGCAATTTCTTCGCGCTGTTCACCGGCGGCGGCGAAGTTCTGGTGGTCGGTCCAGCGGTCCATTCTTCTCCCATGCTCTGTGTTCTCTATACATTAAAAGGCTGTGGGGCACCCCCTTTCGAGGGTACCCCACAGCCTATTTCTTGCGGTTTCGAACTCGCGGAGTCAGCCACGGGCTAAGCCCGCCCGGCTAATCGGATTCACCCGGCTAACCGGTTGAGCTTAGTTCTCAGCCTTCTGCTCACGCTCGGAGGTCACAGACAGACCGTCGCTGGCAACGTCCGGGTTCACATCCACGGTCACGGTGTCACCGTCGTGGATTGCACCCGAGAGGATGCCGCGAGCCAGGCGGTCGCCAATCTCGCGCTGAACCAGGCGGCGCA
>ERZ773046.830-NODE-830-length-19043-cov-7.334000_pt1 | contig 19043 bp, 15 predicted proteins | sample MGYA00580634_ERZ773046 | MGnify/ENA primary metagenome ERZ773046 (study PRJEB29015, sample SAMEA2738127) | human oral metagenome | biome: human oral; feature: human-associated habitat; material: saliva | place: China | collected 2159 ... | reverse complement strand
CTGATGGTACTGCAACTGGTGGGTTGTGGGAGAGTAGGGCACTGCCAACCGTTTCTTGGTGGTGGGGGTGTTTGGTCCTGTTTGGGGGTCGGCACCCCCACCATTTTTTTTGTTTGTTTGTGGTGTGTTTGGGGGGTGGTTGTTGAGACCACCCCCCATTTTTTATGTGTTTATAGGGCACTTGCTGTTAAAGGTAGTCAAAGACACGCCTGCCGTTAGGCGCCAGACATACTAGAACTGCACCTACCCGGCTAAACTTGATACTAGGTTTCTACGTATATTCTCAACTAAACAGGATGGTTTTGATGGCGCAACGCTTTGATGATTCTCGTTCAGGCGGCGATAACCGCAATCAGGGACGTGGCGGCGACCGCCATGGTGCCGATCGACGTCGTCGAGATGACGCACCGCGCAACCGTTCTGGAGCACATGACTACCGCAGCGAAGGCCAGCGCGGACACTACCGCAACAATGATGAGCGCAGCCACGACCGTCGCCATGATGGCGAACGCTACGGCGAACGATCCAATGCCCGCTACGGTGAACGTCGTGACGGTGGCCGTAACTGGCGTGATGGCGAGCGCCGTGATGAGCGTCCGCGTCGTGAAGAGCGTCCCCGCCGCGAAGAAGGCCGCCGCGACGAGCGCAATTGGGGCGATCGTCCCCGCCGCGACGAGCGTGGCTGGCAAGAGCGTGGTCACGAGCGCCGTCGTGATGGTGAGCGTCGTGAAGAGCGTAACTGGCGTGATGGTGAGCGTCGCGAAGATCGCCCCCGCCGTGAGGGAGACCGTCGTGATGAGCGTCCGCGCCGCGACGGCGAACGCTCAGACTTCCGTCGTGGCCAGGGCCGTGGTGGCAACCGTAACGGCCGTTTTGACCGTGACCGCCTGCGCGGCGAGCGCCGCAACTCGCGTCCACCCCAGCGTAACCGTGTGCCCGAGCCGGAACTGCCTGAAGACGTTAGTGCCAAGGACCTAGACAGCACTGCCCGCATGGGGTTGCGTGCGCTTAGCCGCCTTAACGCCGAAAACATTGCCCGTCACCTAGTGATGACCCAGCGTCTGCTAGAAACCGACCCGGAAGTCGCTTACGCCCACGCTCGCTATGCTGCCTCACACGCCGGCCGTATCGCTATTGTGCGTGAAGCTGCCGGTATCGCCGCCTACGTGGCCGGACTGTACTCAGAGGCGCTGCGTGAACTGCGCGCCGCCCGTCGCCTCAGCGGCATGGACACCATGTACCGCGCCATGGAAGTTGACTGTGAGCGCGCCCTGGGCCGCCCTGACGCCGCACTGCGCTCGGCCCAGAATGCTCTACAGCTAGACCTGGAAGACGACGAGCGCGCTGAGCTGGCCATTGTGGTCACCGGCATCTACCACGACCAGGGCAATGACGAGCTGGCCCTGATCACCATTGAAGACGCCATCCGTAAGGCTCCCAAGGACACTGAGACCCTACGTCGCCTGCACTCTGTGCGCGCTGACCGCCTAGAAGACCTAGGCCGAGTGCGTGAAGCTGAGGCTATTCGTGAGCGCATTTACGTGCCCGAAGAGCCCGAAGTGGAGCTGTACGACATTGAGGAAGAATCCGCCCCTGAACTGGCCGAAATTGCTCGCCAGCTAGAGGAGCAGAGCCAGGCTGAGGCTGCTGAGCGTCGCCGTGAGGCGGAGGAGCTAGAGGCTGTCCGCCAAAGCGCCGCTGGCGGTGAGGACGGCGAGGCTGGCGCTGCTGCTGAGGGCATCGAGGGTGCCGACGGCGCCGAGGATGCAGATGCCGCCGCTGCTGATAGCGAGGCTGTGGACTCTGCTGTGGGTAGTGAGACCGACGACGTCGTAGACACCGTCCAGGACGGGGCGGATGAGGACGCCGCAGCGACTGATGAAGAAGAGCCCGAGGTAGTCGCTGAAGAGAGCGAGCCTGAGGCAACTGAAGCAGCCGACAGCGCTGAAGGCGACGACGTCGATCCTATTGCCGCTGAGGTAGAAGACGTAATCGAAGGACGCAGCAAATGAGCGCCACCCTGCTGGGCACCACCAAGCCGCTAGTTGAAGAATTTGAACTTGCCCTGCTGGACCTAGATGGGGTGTGCTACTCCGGCGCAGACCCGGTTGTGCACGCCACCGACTCAGTCATGGCGGCCAAAGGCCAGGGGCTACGCACCTGTTTTGTCACCAACAACGCCTCACGCACCCCCGCCCAGGTGGTAGCTAAACTTGCCGGCTTTGGCATTGAGGCAGATGAGCAGCAGATCTACACCGCCGCCATGGACGCGGTGGCGCTACTAGCGGAGCATGTGCCGGCCCCAGCAACCGTGCTAGTAGTTGGCGGCGCCGGGGTGGAGCAGGCCCTAACCGAGGCTGGATACACCACTACCCGCAGCGCCCTAGACAACCCGGCCGCAGTGGTACAGGGCTATGACCCCAGTGTTGACTGGGCGGCCATGAGTGAAGCCGCCTACGCCATCACCAACGGGGCCCTGCATGTGGCCACCAACCTGGACTCCACCTTGCCTACCGAGCGCGGCTTTGCGCTAGGTAACGGCTCGCTGGTGGCCGCAGTAGTGCACGCCACCGAACGCCAGCCGCTAGCTGCCGGTAAGCCTTTTGCCGGTATCTACACGCGCGCCATCGCCCGCTCCGGCGGCGGCAAAGCCATCGCGGTAGGTGACCGGCTAAACACCGACCACGCCGGGGCACGCCAATCCTCGCTGCCCTCGCTGCACGTACTTACCGGTGTGGCCAGCGCACGCGACGTGCTGCTAGCCCCGCCCCAGTACCGGCCCACCTTCCTGCACACCGACCTGCGCGGTTTGCTTGAGCCCCAACCCCAGCCCCAACGCACTGCTGCAGGCTGGCAGGTGGGTGACGCCGTCGCCAAGGTAGAAAACGGCGCCGTAACCCTAAGCTTTGACGGTAAAAACGTTGAGCTGGGCGGCCAGAGCGTAACTTTGAGCCTAAACGCCTACCGGGCCGCCGCCGTGGCCGCCTGGGACCTGGCTGATCAGGGCCAAACCCTAATCAACCTGCCAGACATCACGGTTGCAGAAACGCGTTAATGGCTAGGCTGACCCGCTTAGACACCGAGCTGGTACGCCGCCAGCTAGCACCTTCACGTAACCAGGCTGCCGCGCTTATCAGCGACGGCAAAGTGAAAGTTGACGGTCAGGTAGTTACCAAACCTGCCCGGCAGGTCAACCCGGCGCAAGCCATTTTGGTAAGCCAAGACCAGGGGCCTAACTATGTTTCACGCGGCGCCCACAAACTAGCTGGCGCCCTAGACATCCTGGCCCAGCGCGGGATTGAGGCTACGGTTGCCGGGCGTCAATGCCTCGACGCCGGCGCCTCCACCGGGGGCTTTACCGACGTTTTGCTGCGGCGCGGGGCGGCCCGGGTTACCGCCGCTGACGTGGGCTATGGGCAGCTGGCCTGGTCACTACAAAGCGATCCACGCGTAAACGTCATGGACCGCACCAATGTGCGCACCCTGGCAGCCGGGGACATCACCCCTGCCCCCACCCTGGTGGTTTCGGATCTATCTTTTATCTCCCTGACCCTGGTGCTGCCGGCGCTGGTGGCAGTGGCCGACGCCGCCGCTGACTTCCTGCTAATGGTTAAGCCCCAGTTTGAGGTAGGTAAAGAACTCATCGGACACGGCGGGGTGGTGCGTGACGTGCGCCTACACGCCCAGGCCATCACCAAGGTGGCCACCTGTGCGTTAGAGCTAGGTTTAAGCATTGAGGCCGTGGCCCCCTCGCCACTGCCCGGGCCGGCCGGAAACGTAGAGTACTTCCTGTACATGCACGCTGGCACTGAAAACTCCTTGACCGCTGCTGACTTACAAGCTGAGATAGAAGCAGCCATAATTTCAGGTCCGGCTGGAAAAGGTGCGAAGGCTAAGCTTCGCCGCTAAGCCAAGATAGGGGAGGAAGATTTTGGCCGCTGCGCGCACAACCTCACCGCGTAGAGTTTTGGTGCTCGAAATGAATCGAGCCTTGCCCCCATCAACTATTCGCAGCCCGCGTGAACCCTCTAGCTCGCAGCTAGACACTGTCTCTAAGGCTTTGGCTAAACATGGGGTGCAGGTGCTACGCAAACGCAGCCAAGCTAACCAAGCCCAGGCCATTGTGGTGTTGGGCGGTGACGGCACTATCCTGTCTGCCGCTGAGATTGCGCGCGAATACGACATTCCTCTGCTGGGGATCAACACTGGCCACGTAGGTTTTTTGGCTCAAGCTGAGCCTGCTGAAATGCTTGACGCCATTGAGGCGCTAGCTGAAGGCGACTACACAGTAGAGCCGCGCATGACCCTGGCGGTATCTGTGCGCCAACCCAACGGGGACACCAGCCACGGCTGGGCTCTTAACGAAGCAGCCTTGGAGCGGCGCGACCGGGCGCATATGGCCGAAATTTCTTTAGGTATTGATGGTCACGCCGTCTCCTCATTTGGCTGTGACGGCCTGATAACCGCCACCCCCACCGGCTCAACCGCCTACGCCTTTAGCTGTGGTGGGCCAGTGGTGTGGCCAGACACCCAAGCCATGCTGGTGGTGCCGGTGGCCGCCCACGCCCTGTTCACCCGGCCCCTAGTAATTGGCCCACATTCACGCCTGGAAGTGCAGGTACAGTGGTGTGGCGATTATCCTTGTGAAATCTGGTGCGACGGACGCCGTTCCATACCGGCTCCGGCTGGCTCAACAGTGAGTGTGAGCGTGGCGCAGCGCCCAGTGAAATTGATCCGTATTGGCCAGATGCCCTTCTCGGCGCGTCTGGTAGCTAAATTCGAGCTGCCCGTGCGCGGCTGGCGTGAATCTAAGAGTCATTAATGATTGAAACTATTTCCATAGAAAACCTTGGTGTTATCGCCCAAGCTGAGCTGCCGTTAGGTCCGGGACTGACCGCTCTAACCGGTGAGACTGGTGCCGGTAAAACCATGGTGCTCACCTCCCTGAAACTACTGTTGGGCAGCAAAGCTGACCCGGCGATTGTGCGCGCGGGCACCCAGCGTTGCGTGGTTGAGGGGGCCTTTGCTTTAGAAGAAGACGCCAAGTGCATCCAAATCGCTCAGGAAGCCGGCTGCGAAATTGAAGATGACCTGCTGCTAGCCTCCCGGGTGGTACCTGCAACTGGTCGCTCGCGTGCACACCTGGGGGGCCGGGCCGTACCTGCCTCGGTACTTGGCCAGGTGGGTAGTCGCTTAGTGTCTATCCATGGGCAAGCTGACCAGCTGCGCCTGCGTACCGCCGCCGCTCAACGCCGCGCCCTGGACGCCGTCGGAGGTAGCGAGCATGAACAGCTGTGCCGCCAATACAGCAGCTGCTACCGCGCCTGGAACCAGGCCCGCCAAGACCTAGAAACCTGGCGTGAACAGGCCCTGGCTCGTGAAGGCGAAATTGCTGGCCTGCGCCACGCCCTCGAACAGCTAGAAGCCCTAGACCCCAAGCCGGGGGAGGACCAGGCCCTAGCTGAAGAAGCCTCCCGCCTAGAAAACCTAGACCTGCTGCGTAGTGGGGCCGCCCAGGCCGCTAACGCCATTAGCGGTGATGAGCTTAACGACGACGTCGCTAACGTTATCGCGCTAGTTTCCGTGGCCCGCCGCTCACTAGAAAACGCTGCCGACCACGACTCGCGCCTAGCCTCCCTAATGCCCCGTCTTAACGAAGTGGCAGCACTGACCAGTGACCTAGCCATGGAGCTAACCGACTACCTGGCTGACCTCGATGCCGACCCTGACCGCCTGGCCTGGGTGCATGAGCGGCGCGAACAGCTACGGCGCGGTTGCCTAGAAATTGGTGGCTTGGGCCAAGTATTTGCCAATGTCGATGAGCTACTAGCTTTTGGCCAGCACTGCGCCGCCCGCCTAGCTCAACTGGATGGGCCGCTAGATCGTGAAGCAGAGCTAGCAGCTGAAGTTGAGCGCACTGGTAAAGAACTAAAAACTGTTGCCAAACGCCTAAGCCAAGCCCGCACCAAACTCGCCAAGCTACTAAGCCAGCAGGTCAGCGCCGAGCTGGAGGGTTTAATGATGCGCGGGGCTAAGCTGCAAGTGAGGCTTAACCCGTTAGAGCAGCCCGGCCCTACCGGCATGGAAGAAGTAGAGCTGCTGTTACGCGCCCACCCTGGCGCGGCGGCGCTACCGCTAGAAAAAGGCGCCAGTGGCGGTGAACTAAGCCGTATCATGCTGGCCTTGGAAGTGGTTCTGGCGCAGCACACCGCCACCAAACGCCACACTTTCGTCTTTGACGAGATTGACGCCGGTGTTGGTGGGCGCGCCGCCGTAGAAATCGGCCGTCGCTTAGCTGCCCTGGCCCGTCACCATCAGGTGATTGTGGTTACTCACTTAGCGCAAGTGGCCGCCTGGGCCCAAACCCAACTGGTTGTAGTCAAACAGGTGGGACAAGCCAGTAATGAAGCCACAACCACCGCCGTCGAGACCGTAAGCGGACCTGAGCGGGTGCGTGAACTGGCGCGAATGCTATCAGGACAAAGTGACTCACAAACGGCTTTACGCCACGCCGAGGAGTTACTTGAACAAGCGAACATGGCACAATCGAAACTGTGAAGCTACCCTTCCGTAAAAATGCAGCGTCCACCGCAGACCTATCACAGGGTCGAGTGCGGGTAGATACGCGTACCAAGAATCTAACCAAACGCCTACAACCAGGCGAAATTGCCGTCATCGACCACGGCGACCTAGACCGGGTAGCCGCCGAAGCCCTGGTGGAATGCCAGGTGCGGGCAGTTCTTAACGCCTCGCCGTCGGTGTCAGGGCGTTACCCCAACCTAGGCCCAGACGTGCTGCTAGACAACGGCATTGTGCTAATTGACGGCCTAGGCCCAGACATCATGACCCTGCATGAGGGTAGCCAAATACGCATTGAGGAAGACGGCCAGGTTTTCTCCAAATCCGGCAAGCTAATCGCCCAGGGCACGCTGCAAACCAAGGAAAGCGTAGCCCAGCTGATGGACCAAGCCCGCCAGGGCCTATCGCACCAGTTGGAAGCCTTCGCCGCCAACACTATGGACTATATGAAGCAGGAACGCGACCTGCTGCTAAACGACGTGGGTATGCCTGAGCTACGCACCAACTTCTCCGGCAAACATGTGCTGGTAGTGGTGCGTGGCTACAGCTACAAAGAAGACTTAAAGGCGCTACGCTCCTACATTCGCGAATATCGCCCCATCATCATTGGTGTAGACGGCGGCGCTGACGCGGTTATGGAAATCGGTTTTAAACCCGACCTGGTAGTTGGGGATATGGACTCAGTTTCCGACAAAGCCCTAAAGAGCGGCGCCGAGATTATTGTGCACGCCTACCGTGACGGGCGCGCCCCAGGGCTATCTCGAGTAGAAGAGCTAGGGGTAGAGCACACTGTCTTTGCCGCCACCGGCACCAGCGAAGACATCGCCATGCTGATCGCTGATTCTGGCGGCGCCCAGCTGATCGTGGCGGTGGGCACCCACGTAACCTTGCTGGAATTTTTAGACAAGGGCCGTGAAGGTATGAGCTCCACCTTCCTAACCCGCCTTAAGGTAGGCTCCAAGCTAATTGACGCCAAGGGCGTTTCGCAGATCTACCACACCCGCGTCTCTAACTGGCAAATTATGTTGCTGGCACTAGCTGGACTACTAGCCATTTTTGCGGCGCTATACGCTACACCTGCTGGTCAGACCCTATTAGGGCTGCTGGCGGCCGGTATTGATGACATGGTTGATACCGTGCGTTCATGGGTTGGCCTACGCCCCACCACCCCCAATATTTAAGGACTACTGCCATGATTGACTTTCGCTACCACCTAGTTTCTTTGATCGCGGTGTTCATGGCGCTAGCTGTCGGCGTGGTGTTGGGGGCCGGCCCCTTGCAGGGTACGCTCGGCAGTGCGCTATCTGACCAGGTCACCCAGCTGCGTGCAGACCGCAACAGCCTCTCACGTAACCTGGAAACCACCCAGAAAGCCGTCAACGACCGCGACAGCTACATCAGCGCCAGCTCCAAGACCCTACTGGCAGGGTCTTTGTCTGGGCAGCGAGTGGCTGTGGTGAGCCTGCCGGGAGCCAATAGCGACGACGTCGACGCTACCGTAAGCGCCCTGACCAACGCCGGCGCCACCATCAGCGCCCGCGTGAGCCTAACCGACGCTTGGGTGAGCAAGAGCCGCGAAACTTTCCGCTCCACCTACGCCGCCCAGTTCGCCAGCTACCTGCCTGGCACCGTTAAGGCCGCCAGCGGCAACGAACTGCTGGGCCAGGGCCTAGCCGTAGCCCTAACCAGCCCCGAATCCCAGGGCTCAAACCTGCAGGATCTACTCACCGCCTCTGAAAACCCCCTGATCAAGGTGGAAAGCAAGGATGGTGTCGCCGGGCGCATTGTGGTAGTAGGCCCGCGTTCAGTTGACCCCAAGAGCGTCAACTCCACCGAGGCTTCAGCCCAAAACACCAACTGGCTCACCGCCCTGCGTGGAGTCAGCTCCGTGGCCCCCACCGTGCTAGAGGGCGCTGCTAGCAGCGATACAGACCTAGTTTCAGCCGCCCGCAGCGCCGGCACCACCCTAACCACCGTGGACAGTGTGGGCTCAGCCCCCGCCGCAGTTACCTCCGCCCTGGCCCTGGCCAACGCCAAGGCAGCCACCAAAGCCGCCTACGGTTTCGCCGCTAACGCCGACGGCCTCATGCCCGGCGTGGCCAAGTAGTAGCCAAGTAAAACAGGAGCAACAGGAGCTAGCCTTATGCGCCTTAGTATCAGCCCCCGGCAGCTGCCCGTAGTGGGCGCCGGCATCGGGGTATGCGCCGGCCTTGGTTATGTGCTGCGCCGCAAACGCATTAAAGCCAGCCAATGGGAACGCACTAATTTCCACGGCGTAACCGTGAGCCTACGCGGAGGCGTGGCCATGGCCGGTGCCAGCGTGGCTAGCGCCGCCGTGGCCAGCGCGTTCAGCGACCAGCCCCGTGCCGCCCTGGGTGGGCTAGTAGCTTCCTTGGGTGGGGGCCTGGCCGGCTATATCGACGACGTCGATCAAGGCGCCCACGACGGCGGCAAGGTAGCTAAAGGCCTCAAAGGCCACCTAGGCGCCCTAGCCCACGGGCAGGTAACCACCGGCGTAATCAAAATTGCTGGAATTGGCGCTAGCGCGCTCGCGGCAAGCGCCCTGGTGGGGTCTAAAGCTACCAGCATGGGCGGGAAAGTAGCGGACCTGGCGCTAAATACGGTGCTGATTGCGGGCGCCGCTAACCTGGCGAACCTGTTGGATCTGCGTCCGGGGCGGGCGCTTAAGGCCACAGTGCTGGTGGCAGCGCCGCTAAGCTACTTCAGCTGCGCGGATGCAAAAACCCCGGCCTCGCCGGCTAGCGCCCAGCGTTTGCTGGCTAGCGGGCTTAACGCCGCCGCTATCACTGCTCTGGTGGAAGACCTACAAGAAACCACCATGCTGGGAGACACCGGCGCCAACGCTGCCGGCGCCCTGCTGGGTACCTCCCTGGCAGCCAATGACTCCTGGAAATTGCGTTTGGGGACCGCCCTGGGCGTGGTGGGTTTGATTTTGGCTTCTGAGAAAGTCTCGTTTTCGAAGGTGATTGCCGCCAACCCGGCCCTGAACTGGCTTGACCAGCTATGGCGTCGCCCGCTGTAAAATCTCGCGGCGCCCACCCGGAGGATGAAGGCCTCACTTCTGCTAATCAAGGCGCTAAGACCGGCGCCTCCCTGGGGGCTAAAGCAGGCCAGGTAGGCACCTTCACCCTGGCCTCGCGACTGCTGGGATTTTTGCGCTGGGTAGTGCAGGCAGCCACGGTTGGCTCTGGCGCCATGGCGGGGGCCTACAGCTCCGCCAACCAGATCCCCAACGTGTTTTACGAGGTGGTGGTGGGGGGAGCCCTGGCTGGCACAGTAGTGCCCCTGCTGGCCGGCGCTATTGCCCACGGTCAACGTGAAAAGGTGCGTGAGACTGCTAGTGGCCTGCTGGGTTTAACCCTGGCGGTGCTGGTGCCCCTGGCAGTGTTGATGGCGTTATTTGCTGAGCCTTTGGCGCAGCTGTTGGTCACCAGCGACACTCGCATGGGCGCCGATAAGGCAGCAATTGTCTACTGGGGTGGCAGTCATCAGTTGGTGGTGGCGTTTTTGCGCATGTTTGCCCTGCAAATCCCGCTTTATGGCTTGGGTGTGGTGCTCACTGGCGTGCTGCAGGCTTACAACCGTTTCACCTGGCCGGCGCTGGCCCCGATTTTTTCCAGTCTGGTAGTGATGCTTACCTATGGCATCTATGGCGCGCTTATAGATGCAGGTCACTACGCTCAGGCGGTGCTTACCCTGGGGTGGGGTACAACTGCGGGCGTGGCCGCGCTGAGCTTGCCGCTGCTGTGGCCGGTGCATCGCCTAGGGCTGGGGCTGCGTGCACGCCTGCGTCTGCCTGCGGGTACTTTCACCCAGCTGCGCTCACTGGCCGGGGCGGGGATTGCAGCCCTGATTGCCCAGCAGATAAGCGTGCTAACGGTGGTGGCGGTGGCGCGTCGCTACGGCAGCGCCGGCACTATAGCTATCTACCAGTACACCCAGGCTATCTACGTTTTGCCCTATGCGGTTCTCGCAGTGCCCCTGGCCACGGTGGTATATCCGCAGTTGGCGGCCCGTTTAGCGGCTAAGCATGTTTCACGTGAGACAAAGGATCTAATCGCTAACTCCACAGCTTTGGTTACTTTGGCTGCCTGCGTGGGCTCGGGTGCTTTGATGTTGGGGGCGCCGGTGGCCCAGCAGGTATTTGGGTTGATCACCGCCGTGGACTATATGGGGGCCGCGCTGGTGGCTTTCGCCCCGGGCTTAGTGGGTTACGCCCTGATCTATCAACTCACCCGGGTGCTGTATGTGCTCGACGCCGCCCGTAGCGCCGCCCTGGCCACTTGCCTGGGTTGGTTGGTGGTGGCCGGCGCCAGCTGGGTGTTTAGTGCTAACGCTAAAGGCGCAGCGGTGCTGGTGTATTTGGGGGCTGCCTCCTCAGCTGGTATGAGCCTGGCTGGGGTGGCTTTAGCGCTGGTATTGGCGCGCCGGGTAGGGGCTAGAGCCTTGGTGCCCAGCTTGAAAATAGTGGCTTTGTATCTGGTAGTGAGCGCGCCGGCATTAGCGTTAGCGCAGTTACTTGACCCCACTAGTGCGTTAGGGGTGGTGGGCCTGTTAGCTTTGGCTTTAGCCGTAGCTGGCGTTATCGCCCTAGGTGGGGTCCGTTTGGTACCCCAAAGCATTAAGGTGTTGCGCTCACGTAAAGCGCTGGCTAAAACTGATCAGGAGTGAGCATGACGCGCGTTTTAGAGTTAAGCGCCCAGGCGGCTGGGGGAGTGCGTGCACACATCCGCCAGGTGTCCCAGCTGCTAGCCAAAGACGGTCATCAAGTTTTGCTGGCAGGCCCTAGTAACGTCATCTCGCCGGCCCCCGACGCTGTGGGTGGTGCTTGCCTGCGCACTTACCAAATCGATATTGGTGCCCGCCCTTCAGGTGCTGACTTAAAGGCGTTGCGCCAACTAAAACAGCTGGCCGCCACCGTAGAGGTAATTCACGCCCACGGCCTGCGCGCGGGAGCTTTAGCGGTGCTGGCCGCTAAGCGTCTACCTGCCGCCAAGCGCCCACGCGTAGTGGTGACCTTACACAATTTGCCGGTAGGCTCAGCCCCCACCCGCCTGGTAGGCAAGGCCCTGCACCTAGTGGTGGTTAAAGGCGCTGACTATGTGCTCACTGTAAGCCCAGATCTACTCGAAAAAGCTAAACAGTTAGGCCTAAAGGCAGGGGAAATCGCGGTTGTGCCCGCCCCGGCGCGTAGTCTCTCGGACTGCACCGGCACGGCCAGCTCAGAAACCGACTTTGGAACTACTGCCAGCTTAGACCCCGCCTCTGGCCCTGGAGCTGGCTCTGGTCCTGGCGCCAGCTCTGCGGCTAGCTCCAAAGCAGCGCCGTGCCTGCTTACCATTGCCCGCCTGGCTCCCCAAAAAGGCTTAGACCTGCTGCTAGAAGCAGCCACCCTAATCAAACAACGCGGCATTGACTTCACCTGGCTAGTGGCGGGAGACGGCCCCCTTAAAGCGCAACTAAACCAGCAAATTGACGACGCCGCCCTACCCGTCAAGCTGCTGGGGCGCCGTGAAGACATTGGCGCTCTGCTGTCCCAAGCTGATGTGGTGGTGCAAACCTCTTACTGGGAAGGTCAGCCCCTAACTCTGCGTGAAGCCATGCAAGCGGGCCGCGCTATTGTGGCCACCGATGTTGGCGGCAGCGCCTACACTTTGGCCGGCTGTGGCCAGCTGGTAGAGCCCCAGGCAGATCCGCTAGCCGACGCCGTCGTCGCCGTAATCAGCGACCCTAAGCGGCGCGAAACCCTAGAAGCAGCCTCACGCGCCGCCGTCGCCAAAATCCCTGGGGAAACACAGCTACGTGAGCAACTAGACCGGGTCCTGGCGCTTTAGTGACCGCTGTAGGGGAGTAGGCTGGAAGTCCGTGATAGATGCATACGGAAACCACGGCCACGTAACCCGACACATTTTCGTAACCGGAGGCGTAGTTTCCTCCCTCGGTAAAGGGCTAACCGCCTCTAGTCTGGGGCGACTGCTACGCTCACGCGGACTAAGCGTAGCCATGCAAAAACTAGACCCCTACATCAACGTAGACCCGGGCACCATGAACCCCTTCCAGCACGGCGAGGTGTTCGTAACTGAAGACGGCGCCGAAACCGACCTAGACATTGGTCACTATGAGCGCTTCTTGGATGTAAACCTATCGGGCAAAGCCAACGCCACCACCGGGCAGGTCTACTCAAACGTAATTGCTAAAGAACGTCGCGGCGAATACCTAGGCGACACAGTGCAGGTAATCCCGCACATCACCGACGAAATCAAGCGCGTGATGCGCGCCCAGGCTGAGCCTGACAGCGACGGCAACGCCCCCGACGTAATCATCACCGAAATCGGCGGAACCGTTGGTGACATTGAATCTCAACCCTTCCTAGAAGCCGCCCGGCAGGTACGCGCCGACATTGGCCGCGCCAACGTGGCTTTCGTGCACGTATCCTTGATTCCTTTCCTGCCCGCCGCCGGCGAGCTCAAAACCAAGCCCACCCAGCACTCGGTGGCGGCCCTGCGCAATATTGGTATCCAGCCAGATGCGCTGGTGCTACGCACTGACCGGCCCTTGCCTGAAGGCATCAAAGGCAAAGTGGCGCTCATGTGCGACGTAGAGCGCGAAGCCGTAATTGAATGTAAAGACGCCGCCTCCATTTACGAAGTTCCCCCCACCTTGCACCGTGAGGGCCTAGATGCCTTCCTGGTGCAGCGCCTGGGGCTAACCTTCCGTGACGTGGACTGGCGCGAATGGAATGCGCTGCTAGAGCGGGTGCACTCGCCTAAGTACCGCGTTGAGGTGGCGCTGGTTGGTAAGTACGTGGATCTGCACGACGCCTACCTGTCTGTCTCTGAAGCTATTAAGCACGGCGGTTTTGCCAACAACGCCCATGTGGATATCCGCTGGGTGGCCTCTGACCAGTGCGAAACCCCTAACGGTGCGCAGCTGGCCCTGGCCGGGGTGGACGCCATTGTGGTACCCGGCGGTTTTGGGGTGCGCGGCATTGAAGGCAAGCTGGGGGCACTGCGATGGGCCCGTGAACACGGCGTGCCCACCTTGGGTATCTGCCTGGGCCTACAGTGCATGGTGATTGAAGCTGCCCGTAACCTGCTGGGGCTAAAGGCTGCCGCTTCCACTGAGATGGAAAGCGAAACCCCTGACCCGGTGGTTACCACCATGAACTCGCAGCGTGAATTTGTGGAAGGTGAAGGCGACCTGGGTGGCACTATGCGCCTGGGGGCTTACCCGGCTAAGCTCACCGCCGGCTCAGTGGTGGCCCAAGCCTATGGCACCTGTGAGGTTAGCGAGCGTCACCGTCACCGCTACGAGGTCAACAATGACTACCGCGAGCGCCTAGAATCTGTGGGCTTGCACGTGTGTGGTACCTCGCCGGATGGTAGTTTGGTGGAGTTCGTGGAGCTGGATTCTAAGCTTCACCCCTACTATGTGGCCACGCAGGCTCACCCTGAGTTTAAGTCTCGCCCCACTAAGGCTCACCCGTTGTTTGCGGGCTTGGTTAAGGCGGCTTTGGCTCGGCGTAGTGAGGTGTTTGCTTCGCCTAAGGCTCACTCACTGCCGCGTGAGGCTAGCTTGCAGGCGCGTGAGGCGGCCGCAGCTAAAAATGGAGAGGAACGCTGATGCAGTTGCGTGATGAGCGCGATCTTAGTCGGGAGCTGGTAAGTCACCAGCGTATGTGGTCTGGGCCGGTGTTTGCTTTGGATGCGGACACGTTGCGTCTAGAGCCGGGTGCGGATCCGATTGGGCGCCAGTATTTGGCGCATCATGGGGCTGTGGCGGTGGTGGCTCTGCGTGAGGGTGAGGATTCTTCTCAGATCGACGGCGCCCCTGAAGTGCTTATGATCCGCCAGTATCGTCACCCGGTGCGCGCTAACCTATGGGAGTTGCCGGCGGGTTTGATGGATCATGCGGGTGAGTCTGCTTTGGTGGCGGCTGAGCGTGAGCTGCGTGAAGAGACTGATATGGAGGCGCTCACTTGGCACACCTTGGTGGATGTGTTTTCTTCGGCTGGCTGTTTGACTGAGTCGCTGCGGGTGCTGCTAGCGCGGGATTTGCGCCGCGTGGAGCGTAACGATTTTGTGCGTGAAGATGAGGAAGCTGATTTGCGTCCCACCTGGGTGCCTTTGGCGCAGGCGGTGAATGCGGCGTTAGCTGGCCAGATTCATAATGCGGCAGCGGTGGCTGGCTTGCTGGCTACGGAGCGGATGCGTGCAAAGGGCTGGCAGGGGCTGCGTAGTGCGGATGCGCCGTGGCTGCGGGCTCCTTATGGCTTTGAGGTTGAGCCGGAGCTTTAAGCTGTTAGCTAGCTGTTTGGCGCTGTAACTGGGGCGTGGTTGCTAGGGGTGGAAAGTATGAATGATTTTTCTGCTTTGGCAGCCTCGCGCCGTTCTGTGCGGGCTTATTTGGATAAGCCGGTTAGCGCTGAGGATTTACGCGCTATTCTCGACGACGCCGCTAGTGCCCCCAGCTGGTCTAATACGCGTGCTTTCCGGGTGGCTATTGCACAGGGGGAGCAGGCTCAGCGCCTGCGTAAGGATTATGTGGAGCGGTTCGATAAGACGCTAGATATTCAGCATCACAAAGCTATGGCTGGCGCTAAGGCGGCGCTGCGTGGGGATTTGCCTGATGGGGATTTCCCAGTGTGGAAGCCTTACCCCAGCGAGCTGCGCCCGGCCCAGGTTGAGGTGGCTAAGCTGCTGTATGGGGCTTATGGGGTGGAGCGCTCTGATCATGCTGGGCGCGACGCCGCTAATAGGCGTAATGTGACTGCGTTTGATGCGCCGGTGATGGGTTTTGTGTTTGTTCACGAAAAGATGCTGCCTTGGTCGGCTATGGATGCGGGTTTGATGTTGCAAACCTTGTTCTTGTCGGCTAAGTCGCGTGGGATTGATTCGTGTGCGATTGGGATTTTGTCTACTTGGCGTGCCCCGGTGGAGGCTGAGTTTGAGATTCCTGAGCATTACAAGCTGATTACTGGTTTTGCTTTGGGCTATGGTGACCCGCAGGCTCCTATTAATGCCATGGCGGCTCCGCGTCCTGCGATTGAGTTATTGCCGTCTAAACACTGATTTGTGCGGTCTAATTAACCGCTCTTTGGGCTTACGTCACCTGCCGGCAGGTGGTGGCGTAAGCCCTACTTATTTAAGGACATAGGTCCTTATCTGCTATGCTCGCTGCTGGCCAAATGTGGCCAAGTGTCCAGTTTGGGACCGGCTTGGCGTAGGGGAGTGGCTAAAGCGTGAAATTGTGCAGGTAAACCTAAGTTAGGTTGAGCAAAGTTGGCGTGTTTCCGCTCTCAACAAAGCGGTTTTAGTATTTATGCAAGCCTAATCTTCGCTATTGTTGTCGGTGCCAGGTATGCTGGAAGCAACCAGGATATATGGCATCCCTAAGTTAGTTGCGGGCGATGCGTAAAGGAGGACCAATGAACTACGGCGACGACGCCGGCACTAGGGCTAAAGTCCTTGATCTCATTGTTGAGAAGGGGCCTATTACAGCCGCCCAGCTCGCGCGCGTACTTTCACTAACTCCAGCCGCAATTAGACGTCATATCACCGCCCTAGAAAACACCGGTCAGATTGAAGTCCATGACCGTCTAGCGGCGGGTAGACGCGGACGCGGGCGCCCCGCACGCCACTATGTAGCCACCGCAGCCGCCCGCACCAACCTCCAAGAAGGTTACTCAGAACTTGCTAGTCGGGCCCTTTCCTACCTCTCCCAAATCGCTGGCGAAGACGCGGTAGATTCCTTTGCCGCAGCTCGCGGGCGAGAGTTAGAGCGGCGCTACAGCGGCGTCGTCGAGAGCGTAGGCAAAGACCCGGCAGCACGCGCACGCGCCCTAGCGGACGCACTTAGCGCTGACGGATACGCAGCCACCGTTCGTGAAATCGGGGACGGTACCTTTGCGGTCCAACTGTGCCAAGGCCACTGCCCAGTACGCGAGGTAGCCGGCAAATTTAATGAATTATGCGATGCGGAGACCGCTGCGTTCTCCAGGCTACTAGGAGTGCCGGTACAAAGACTGGCCACCCTAGCGGGCGGAGAACACGTGTGCACCACCCATGTGCCACTAGCGATGCCTACCGTGCGCGCCAGGGCCATCAGGCACCCACAGGAGCCTGCAAACTTACGCAGGCAAAAGGAAGGACAACGATGACAAGTACCACGAATGAGGCACAACGTAGCGACGAGGAGATCATTGCGTCTATCTCCACGTCCTACGACTACGGGTGGCATGACTCAGACGCCGCCGGCCAAAGTGCCAAGCGTGGACTGGACGAGCAGGTGGTACGAGACATCTCGGCCATCAAGCAAGAACCGCAATGGATGCTCGAACGCCGCCTGAAGGCATATGAAATTTTTGCGCGCAAACCCATGCCCACCTGGGGTATCGACCTATCCCAGCTAGACATGGACCAGGTCAAGTACTACGTGCGTTCCACTGAGCGTCCCACCAACAGCTGGGACGACCTACCCGAAGACATCAAAAACACCTACGACCGTCTAGGCATCCCCCAGGCCGAACACGAGCGTCTGGTGGCCGGTGTGGCCGCGCAGTACGAATCTGAAGTGGTTTACAACCAGATCCGTGGCGACCTAGAAGAACAGGGCGTTATCTTCGTCGACACTGACACCGCCCTCAAGAAGTACCCCGAACTGTTCAAGGAGTACTTCGGCACCGTAGTTCCCGCCGGCGACAATAAGTTCGCCGCCCTAAACACCGCCGTATGGTCAGGTGGCTCCTTCATCTACGTGCCCCCGGGCGTACATGTAGAAATCCCTTTGCAGGCCTACTTCCGTATCAACACCGAAAACATGGGCCAGTTCGAGCGCACCCTAATCATCGCCGACGAGGGCTCATACGTACACTACGTAGAAGGCTGCACCGCCCCCATCTACTCCACCGACTCGCTGCACTCAGCCATCGTGGAAATCGTGGTCAAGAAGAACGCCCGGGTTCGCTACACCACCATCCAAAACTGGTCTAACAACGTCTACAACCTAGTCACCCAGCGCGCCACCTGTGAAGAAGGCGCCACCATGGAATGGGTAGACGGCAACATCGGTTCCAAGCGCAACATGAAGTACCCGGCAGTATTCCTGCTCGGCCCCCACGCGCGCGGTGAAGCCCTCTCTATCGCCTTCGCCGGCGAAGACCAGCACCAAGACACCGGCGCCAAGATGGTACACATGGCGCCCTACACCTCCAGCCACATTGTCTCTAAATCCATCTCCCGTAATGGTGGACGTAGCGCCTACCGTGGCCTAGTAAAAATCATGCCCAACGCGCATCACTCCAAGTCCAACGTGCTCTGTGACGCGCTACTAATCGACGAAATCAGCCGCTCAGACACCTACCCCTACGTTGACGTACGCAACGACGAGGTAGAAATGGGCCACGAAGCCACCGTCTCCAAGGTAAGCGCAGACCAGCTGTTCTACCTGATGCAGCGCGGGCTAACCGAAACCGAAGCCATGGCCACCATCGTGCGCGGCTTCGTCGAGCCCATTGCCCGTGAGCTACCCATGGAATACGCCCTGGAACTCAACCGTCTAATCGAGCTACAGATGGAAAACTCGGTCGGCTGACCGCGAGGAGAAGAAAATGAGTCAAAACCTAGCAACCGACCATTCCCAAGCCAAGCTCGTCGGGGCCCACTCACACGGCGGCCCGCGTTACGTCTCCAGCCGCGCAGACCGCAAAACCTCCTTCGACCTAGCGGATTTCCCGATCCCCACCAAGGAAGAAGAATGGCGTTTCACTCCGCGCAAACGTTTTGCCCCGCTATTTGACCTAGAGGCCGTCAGTGCCGCCGCAGACCAGGTAAAGGTAGCCACCAACCAGGTTGAAGGCATCAGCGTGCAAAACGTTGAGCGCACCGATGAGCGCCTAGGCCAGGTAGGCCAGCCCGGCGACCGCGCCTCCGCAGTAGCCTGGAACGCCTTCAACCAAGCCACCGTGGTAACCATTGGCGCCGGAGTTCAGGCAACACAGGCCCTGGTAGTGGAAATTACCGGCCAGGCTAAAGACACCGACGACGCCGCCGCTCACCCCAGCGCCGGACACCTACGCATCATCGCTGAAACTGGCTCCAAAGCCACCGTGGTGCTCTCCCACAAAGGCATGGCCTACTACACCCAGGGCGTCGAAGTTAGCGTAGCCCCCGACGCCGAGCTAACCCTGGTCACCAGCCAGGAATGGGACGACCACGCCCTACACGCCAGCCAGCACCGCGTCGAGGTAGGCGCCAACGCCACCCTCAAACACGTAGTGGTCTCCCTAGGCGGCGACGTACGCATCAGCCCCGAGCTGGGCTTTAGCGGCGAAGGCGGACACATCGACGCCTACGGCGTGTACTTCACCGACGCCGGACAGCACCAAGAACACCGCCCCTACGTGGCCCACACCGAGCCCCACTGCTACTCGCGCGTCACCTACA
>ERZ773046.827-NODE-827-length-19054-cov-8.797621_pt1 | contig 19054 bp, 12 predicted proteins | sample MGYA00580634_ERZ773046 | MGnify/ENA primary metagenome ERZ773046 (study PRJEB29015, sample SAMEA2738127) | human oral metagenome | biome: human oral; feature: human-associated habitat; material: saliva | place: China | collected 2159 ... | reverse complement strand
GACAACCGAAGCTCCTACGACTTCAACTACGACAACCGAAGCTCCTACGACTTCAGCTACGACAACCGAAGCTCCTACGACTTCAACTACGACAACCGAAGCTCCTATAACTTCAACTACTACTACAACTCCAGAAGTGCCAACTCCTTCTTCATCTTCTGAAACTACAACAACATCTACAGCACCGTCAGCTTCTTCTGAAACTACAACTACAGAAGAGGAGTCAGGTCTTCCAAATACAGGTGAAAGCAAAGGAACATTGATTACAATCATTGGGGCTGTAACTTTAATTTCATCAATTGTCCTAGTAGCAATCTTGCATAAGTCAAAAAAAGACTAATATAAATTAGGAACTAAAAAGGATTTACTTTTAATGAGTAAATTCTTTTTTTATATTTATGATTAACAATAAAAAATCGATAACTGTTTGTAGTTATCGATTTTAAAATATTTTAGTCCTTTTCACCAAGTTTACTATTGATAGTCATCATGATACTTGCAATCTTTTCACCCCAATATGGATCTGAAGCGTAAAGAACGTTCATACCAGATGATTTATTTCCTAGGTAAGTTCTGCCATTATCTATATAATTTTGACGAATCCATTTGGCTGCACCTAAGATTCCCTTATCTACATTATCGAAACTCTTAGCTGAATCGTACGGAGTAGTATCGTAGGCTGCAATACCAAAGAAATTATTCTTATCCTTAGCAATCTGACTACGTCCCCATGCGCTTTCTAGAGCGCTGTGAGCTATAAGGTAGAGTGCATTTACCTGATAGCGTTCTTCAGCTTCTTTAAAGATAGCTCCCTTACCTGCCAAACGACTTCCTTTAATATTCATAAGAGAATATACTTTATCTAATTCTTCAGCTGTGTAATTTGTTGGTTTTCTTAAATCTCTAAATAAGAAAGGATTTTCCGCTGTAAAGTTTTCAAAGTTAATACCATCAGCTGAATAATATTTTTTACCAATAGCCATTGATGAGCTATGAGGGGCTACACGAATACTTGTGTAAGGTGATAACTCATGATAAAGATAATTACCGTCAGTGGCATAGTGAGGAATGAATTCACTGTCTGAGCTGACAGCTACTAAATCACTCTTATTCATATAGCCTGAAAGTCCAGAGATTTTGACTGGAAGTCGACCGTCTTTGGTCTCGGATCCATCAATCGATACAATACTTCCTTGCGAAATATAGCTGAGTTTTTCACCAGAAGCACTATATACATTTGCTGTAATTGGTTTTACTTTATAGTATGCTGCTGTATCGGAAATCCATTTTCCATTGCTTTGGAAAGAATAGTCTTTACCGTTAATGGTGAAATTACCAGTTACATATGCCCCATCTTCTTTGAGATAATACCAGGCGTTATAACTTTTATCAAATATCCACTCATTCTTGGCCATATAACCATAAGATTTGAGATAGTAAGAGCCTTGCCATTGGTTTTCAGCATAAGCACCATCAGATTTTAAGTAGAACCAACTATCGTACTTCTTATCAAAGAACCATTCGCTTTGAGCCATTGCCCCACTATCTTTTAGATAATATTTCTCTTTCCATTGGCTACTTAACATGTCACCATCTTTATGAAAAGAGTACCATGAACCATTGATTTTTTCCCATTTATCGCGGATAGCTTTTCCTGAATCAGTAGCATAATACCACTTCTCATCCATCTGCACCCAATCCTTTTCAGCCATAGCGCCACTAGTTTTGAGAAGGTAGTCATTATAAATGGTTTTACTTAACATGGTACCTGATTCATCAAAACGATACCATGAACCATTGATTTTCTCCCATTTATTACGGATGATTTTTCCTGAATCAGTAGCATAGTACCACTTCTCATCAATTTTCGCCCAACCCCTTTCGTGCATAGCTCCACTACTCTGAAGAAGGTAGTCATTGTAAACGGTATTAGTTAACATGGCACCAGATTCATCGAAGCAATACCAAGCACCGTTGATTTTTTCCCATTTGTTGCGGATGATTTTTCCTGAGTTTGTAGCAAAGTACCACTTGTCATCTATTTTAACCCAAGAATCCTCAACCATAGCACCACTTTTACTTAAGAGGTAGTCATCATAAACAGTATCACTAAGCATCACGCCATCCTGGTTAAAATAGTACCAGCGACCTGCTATTTTTTTCCAATTTGTGACAGCCTTTTTATTCTCATAATAACGCCATTGGCCATTTTCTTTTTGCCAGCCATCTTTATTAACTTCCTCAACTTTTGTTCCAGTTGTTGTTTTTTCCTTATTTTCAGGTATTTCTTTCTTCGGCGTAATTTGCGAAGATTCTTTTTCTGCCTTGTTCAGACTTTCGTTAGAACTTTGTTTAGTCGATTTATCACGACTGTTTGATTGTTTTTGATCTTCTTTTTCAACTCCATTAGCTACAGCCTGTTCTGAAGTTTGAGCTTTATTTCTAGTTTGTGAATCCTCGGCATAAACAGTAGATTTTGCAAAGCCTGCAATCGAGAGAGCAACTGTACTTGCCAGTAAAATCCTTTTCATTGTATTCTCCTTATCATTATATAAATGATGTATTCGTTTTTGATACATAATGTTTAAAACACAGCAATTATCCATTATATTATACAATATTCTATTAAAGATAAAAGTAGAATAATTAAGAAGAAAGAAAGTTGTAATATTGTTAAAACATTTTAGAAATAAAAGTCAATAAAAAGCAGTCGAACAGTAACTGAACGACTAAATTTTTTTCTAATAATTAACCTTCTATTATTTTGGTACGTTTATTAGTTAGAAGCGGATTTATAAATATAGATAGAATAGCTATGATTGCAAAACTAATACCTACATACCAATATGGTGCATCGAGTGTGGTTGAACGACCAGATAGATTGACAATACCTCGGAATAGTGTGCCTGTTGTAAAAATAGCTACTGCCGAATTCCATAAATTAAGGCTAATTCTGGACAAATACGGAAGGACTTTGAGCAAAATTGCTAGTATTATCCCACCCACCAGAGGTACAGCGAACAAGTAATGCATATGAACTGATGTCTCTCCAAAACTAAATGCTTCATAAATTCTAGAAAAAGCAAAGAAGAAAACCGTAATTAGTATATAAGAGATGACAGTTTTTTTAAAGCGTTTTTTGTTAGGATTAATAACCGATGTAGACAATATCACTCACCGCCCTTTCTGAAATTCTGTTTCCTCCAGTTGTTGGTTTGTTAATAACCTGACCGTTGAAGTAAAGCGTAGATGATCCACCACCATCAAGGTTGTAGGCCGATTTTACACCGTTAAAAAAGTCAGCCCCAAAGGGTTGACTCATGTTAAATCTTTGATTGAGACTCACTTATTATCGTGTGTCTTTTTTAATAGTGAAATTCCAAAGAATCCTATTAGAATAGATGCGATAGTAAAGAATAATTTAGAATTTGCCTCACCTGTATTTGGTAACTGTGCTTGTTCTGCTACAGATTTTGACTCTGCTTCTGTTGCTTTTTCGGAACTAAAAGACTGTATCTGTCCAGATTCAGAACTAGAACCAGGAATCGGATCTACCGTAGTTGTAGTTGTTGCCTCTACTGTTGTAATTGTTGGTTCTACTGTCGTTACAGCTGTCGGCTCTACTGTCGTTGTAGTTGTCGGCTCTACTGTCGTTGTAGTTGTCGGCTCTACTGTCGTTGTAGTTGTCGGCTCTACTGTCGTTGTTATGATTTCCTTTTCATATTCATAAGCAATATGAACTGTTCCATTTTTCAACGTTCCAGTTTCCGAATCAGAAGAAGTCGAGAGTCCAACAAGACGATATGTGATTCCATCAACCATTATTTTGTCAGGTCGTTCAATGTTATTATCCCCGACTTTGTATGTAACTAACTCTCCAGTTGAATCATAAATAGGAAGTTCAGAAATCTTGTTGTATGTTTCTTTTAATTTTTGGTTAGTACCTTTGATAAGATAATCTACAACTACATTACCTGTATATAAAGCCGATACATCTTGGTCAGCCATATCTTCTTTTTCAGATACATAATAAACTACATTCGTGTTTGCCCTTAGCGTAAATTTATCAACATAATTGAAAAAAGTTGATTTATCTATATTGGTATCTTCAGGAATTCTTGTCCAATCACCATTATTTGGGGTGATATAGGTATTGGGATTGGACACTGACTTGATAAGATGACCATTCCTTACATAACTTTCATCAATGGATGAAGGGTCTCCCATACCACCAATATCTCCATTATCCAAATCAACTGCTAAATGATGGTTAGAATATTCTTCTAAGTTTTGAGATCCGGTTTCATAACTCTGAACACCACCTTCTTGACTAGATTTCCAAATCATTCTGGCATCAATTGGTAAGTATTTTATTTTCTTTGCTTCATCAATTGGAACTGTAACTTCTACTTTGTAAGCTTGACTCTTATCAAAATTGGTAAACAAACCATAAGATTCAACTTTGTCATCTGTCATATATCCATATTCGTAGTTGCTAGTATTGACTACATAAGGTGTTTTCCCAGATTCCAGTTCTTCAGAAGTCGGTGTATTAAAGGTTTCTCGATCATAATTTTCTGTATCATCAAAGCCAATCTCTTTCATTGGAGCATTGACATTGATAGGTTTGCCCTTTGCGTCTCGTGTACCAATAAGAGTAAATTTTACCGTAGCATCCTTAATCTTAGGAATTCGAATCAAAAGATCATTTACTGTCTGTCCATGAGTGCTAGAACTTATCCTCTGATAGGCAACTGTATAGCTATAAGTGACACTTTTCCCATCGGCACTTACAGTAGCATTTTGCCCCTCTACATTAACCTGACCACCATTAGAAATGATATTGTCATTCTTTAAAATTTCAGTACTTGTAGTGTTTTCATCAGTTGCCGAAGTAGAAAAATTTGCTGTTTCATTAGATCCATTCCCTTGTGTTTCTGTAACACTATCTACATGCGGAATTGCATTCTCAGAGTTGTTTGAATTCAAATTTGCACTTGGAGATTCAAGAATGGCACTATTAGTGTCACCAACTTGTTCATCTGCTTTAGCATTAGTTTGGATATAAGAATTTAATACGAAGACTGAAAGAGATGCTATACCGAATTTTAATAATTTATTCATGATTAAGGACTCCTACTTATAATATAATATCAGTTAATAAAATTAGACTCATAGTCTAAAAAAATCATCCTTTATTATAAATAAAAAAGATTAAGATTGCAACAAATTATATAAATTCCTTCTTTAAAGAACATTTTACCTATAATCTATATCCAAGAAAAATTCCACCAAATTCTATCTAGTGGAGGTTTTTTCTTTTATTCTATTTTTTCTCTTAACTTCTCGACAAAAAGATAGGCTGCTGGACAGGTTAGAGTATTTTTGATTGTGAGGTTGTTGATTTGGTAGATTTTCTTTCGGTCAGTATGTGGAAATTCTCTACAAGCCTTGGGACGAACATCATAGATAGAACACAGATTATCGCCACCTAGAAATGGACAAGGCATAGATTTAAAAACCTTATCTCCATCTTCATCAACTTGTAAGAATTCGGCTTCGAAGGCAGGAAGTTTCATCTTAAAATACTTAGCAATGCGTGTGATATCAGCTTCTTTAAAGTCGGGACCAAGAGTTTTACAACAGTTAGCACAAGCTGTACAATCAATCTCTTCAAAAACCTCTTGGTGAATCTCAAGAGCAATTTTATCTAAATTTTTTGGTGCTTTTTTCTTCAAATTTCCAAGAAACTTACGGTGTTCCTTTTGTTTATGCAATGCTAATTGATGATAATATTCAATATCGATTTCTTTTGGCATAAATTCTTTTACATCCTTTTCTGAAACTAGTATACCATAACTGAAAACAAATAAAAACTACTGCCAAAAAGCAATAGTTTTAATAGGTTAGTTAACCTCGACTACTTCTACAGTATCCTTGCCAAGTAAAATTAGGTGTTTCTCAATTCTATCTATCTGATAAGAACGAGATAGAGCCTCAGCATATAATTCTAATTGACCACGATAACGTTCAATCAGTTGACTAGCGTAATCGTATCGGTCTGTCTTATAGTCAATTAGAACAATCTTATCATTATAAAGCAAATAACCATCTAAAATACCACGGACAACAAAGTCTTCCTGACTCTTAGCATCTCTTTTTAACATAGAGAAGGGTTGTTCTCGATAAAGTTTATCTTGATTTTTAAGAATCTCTTGACCAAGAGCTGTATCAAAGAAAGACAAGATTTTATTAAGATTAACTTTATCTTTAACAGCAGGGCTTGCTTGCACTTGCTCTAAAGCCTCTGTCAAAATCTCTAAAGTAGGTTCCTTGACAAGATTAATTCGCTGCATGAGTTCGTGAGTTGCACTACCAATCTCAGCTCCTGTAGCCTTTTCAGTTTTTGAAAAATCTGGAAGCTCAAACTGAACAGTAGTCTCTTTTGGTTTACTTTGACCAGCTACTACAACTCCTTCCATATCCATGATCGGTTCATAGAACTTTTTAATCTGACTCGGTGTCTGAACACTTGGAAGATTGATTGCTGCACGGTGGATTTCGTTATACATTTCCACTTCTTTTAGCATTTCCAACGCATCTTTGATGGTTTCTGACTGGCGGTTGTCTGCTTGGGATAGGTCTTGAAGTTGACTTTTATGTTCCAATTCTCCGATAGCTTCTTTGGTTAGGTCTTCTTCACCTTCAAAGCGTACACTAAAGTGTAAATCCTCTTTAGAAAATGCTTGATAGATGGCCCAAATCCAATCCTGGAAATTTTGAGCATCTAGTCTCGTTTCTCGAGTCAAAAGACCTTTTCCATTTGTCGGATATTCTTTAGACTCTAATTTTTCACGTGATCCTTTTCCGACTAGATAGAGTTTCTTCTCAGCACGTGTCATGGCTACATAGAGCAAACGCATGAGTTCAGAATAACTTGCTAATTGGAGTTCTTCCTCATTTTGCGTATATGTTAAGCTTGGGATAGATAACTTAATCGTAGCTGGAACATATTTCTCTTTTGCATTTGTAGCGACTCTAGCTACATAATTTAACCCAATTCCATTTGTTCGACTGAGGATAACCTCAGACATAGTATCCTTCTTGTTGAATTTTTGATCAATATTGAGGATAAAGACATAAGGAAATTCAAGCCCTTTACTCTTATGAATACTCATAAGTTCTACTGCATCCTTAGGTGGTGCTACAGCAACATTGGCAAGATCATGCTGGGCTTCCAAGACTTGGTCAATCATTCGAATAAACCGGGATAATCCCTTGTAATTACTCTTTTCAAACTGATCTGCTCTTAGAGCAAGGGCATAGAGATTTGCCTGTCTGGCCTGTCCATTTGGCAAGGCACCGACATAGTCATAGTAAAAGCGGTCGCTATAGATTTTCCAAATGAGATCATAAAGAGAATGTGTTTTAGAATACAAGCGCCAAACCTGGATAGTTTCCATGAAAAATTCTAATTTTTTATGAAGTTCAGACTTAATTAAATCCTTATGAAGACTAGTTTTCGCTTGAGCATTGACTAGTTTCTCATAAAAGTTCTCTTGAACTTTATCCTCAGATTTTTGGAGAGCGAGACGAGCCAATTCATCCTCATCGAAGCTAAACATCGGAGATTTCATTAGAGCAACCAAAGCAAAGTCTTGAAGAGGGTTGTGGATGACACGAAGAGTATCCAACATAACCTGCACTTCTAGGGATTGCAAATAGTTTGATTGAGCACCGTCTGTCTTGACAGGAATACCATATTCAGACAAGGCGAGCAGAACTTGATCATTACGACTTCGACTAGCAGTTAAGAGAGCCATGTCCTTGAAAGGTACACCCTTATCATTATGAAGGTGAATTATCTCCTTAAGCACCATCCGCATTTCACCAGTCAGTTTGTTAGATGCAAGTTCCTCCTCATCATCAGAATCGCTATCATCATCCTTATCGTACAAGAGAACTTCTGCCTTGTTTTCTGGATTTGATTGAATATCAGTATTTCCAAAAACAAGTTGATGCATACCGTCATAAGATATCTCTCCAACTTCCTCGTCCATGAGGTGTTTAAAGACATCGTTCGTAGCATCAAGAACCTCTGAACCGCTCCGGAAGTTTTCCTTAAGCAGAATTAACTGACCTTCTGTGTCATCTTGAGCAAATCTATGAAATTTTTCGTTGAAAATTTGGGGATCTGCCTGTCTAAAACGATAAATAGACTGCTTAATGTCACCCACCATAAAACGATTATGACCGTTTGAGAGGAGTTCTAGCATTCTTTCCTGGATGTGGTTGGTATCCTGATATTCATCGACCATGACTTCGTGGAAGCGTTCCTGATACTCTTGTCTAACCTGAGGGAAGTTTTCCAAAATCTCAATGGTATAGTGGCTAATATCAGCAAATTCGAAGGCATTTTCTTCGCGTTTTCGTTGTCGATAAGCTTCAACAAAATCACTCATGAAGACTTGGAAAGTCTTTGCCAAGTCCCAGGACTCTTGATGATAATCTTCTTGGAATTTTAGTAAAGTGATTTGATCATTGAGTGCAATCAGCTTTTCAAATTTTGATTTTCTCTCTTGGTTGTAAGCTTCTTTCAAGTCTTGCAGTTCGGCCTTGCGACTGGCATTTGTGAGAGCTTTACCATTCTTAGCTTTAGAAATATTTACAACTCGCTCTAAAACTTCTTGGTATTGTTCAACAGTAGATTCATGAGTTAAAGAGCTGATTTCATCAAGAACTTGTTGAACAGATTCTAAATAAGCTGCTTTACCAAATTCCTTGGCATCATTATCCAAATGGTAACGGAAAAAGCTTTCTAAATCCCAGAGTTTCTCCTTTATATCGTCTACAAGGTTTTCTTTAGCAACTGTAAAATCAGCCTTTTCAAAACCTTTTAGGAAAGATTCCTCTAGCCAAGCCTGAGGATTGCTAGTAGATTGCAAAAAATCATAAATCATATAGACCTGTTTACGTAGTCCACGCGCATCTTTACTCCTACCAGCAAAGTTCTTGACCAATCGACTAAAATCATCTTTCTCCTTGTCTTGGTAATGACTTTCAAAAACTTGTCGAAAAACCTCATTTTTTAAGAGAAGTTGTTCACTTTCGTTCTGAAGGATACGAAAGTTTGGAGCAAGATCTAGTAGATATCCATGCTTGGCCATGAATTTTTGGGTAAATGAGTCCATGGTTCCAATTGCAGCATTGGGTAAATCGGCTAATTGTCTACCAAGATGTTTTTTTAGTTCCACATCTTGCGTTTCTTGGATCTGTTGGCTGATTTTCTTTTCCAAGCGTTCTTTTAACTCGGTTGCTGCCTTAACGGTAAAGGTAGAGATAAAGAGTTGGCGAATTTCTACACCACGCGCTAGTTGGTCAAGAATACGTTCAGCCATGACAAAGGTTTTCCCCGAACCAGCAGAAGCTGAGACTAGAATATTTTGACCAGAACTATAGATTGCTTGAATTTGTTCAGCTGTTTTCTTAGGTTTCTTGTTAGACTGAGCTTCTGCTATTTGTAACTCTTTAATCTCTTCTTGAGATAAAAATTTCATCGCTCCAACTCCTCTCTGATTTTATTAAACCATGCTTCCTTGTCATTGCTCTTAGCTACCTTATCTAACAATCTAGCCTGACCTAGATGATAATTAGCTTCAAAACCTGTAATAGACTGATATTGCTGAACATAGGGCGCAATGCTTCTACCGTTTTCTGTATATGGATTGATAGCAAATTGACCAGATAAAATCTTCTCTGCTGCCTTTTTGTAGATAAGGGCATTATAGTCTAGTAATAATTGGAATTCTTCATCAGATAATTGATACGTCTTATTTTTATTGTAAAACTCTCCAAGGTGTTGCATCTCTTTTTCGAGAAAGAGACCTTGGTATTTCATGCTCTTATTGGTTTCAGTTACTGCCTTTGAAAGAGTTTTAACAGTTTGTAATGACTGAGTTGGTTCAGACATTTCTAAGTACATAGCTCCAAAGAAGTCTTTATTTCCTTCTTTCTTAAGAGCAGCCAAGTATGTTGGCAATTGTGAGTTTAGACCGTTAAAAAAGAGAGGAAAGTTAAATTGAGTTAGAGAAGATTTGTAGTCTACAACACCAATAGCATCTGATGTTTTCAAACGGTCAATACGATCGACCTTCCCACGAACATAAATATTACGACCATTATCTAACTGTACAAAAGCTTGTTCCTTGCCACCAAAAACAGCCTCCTCTTGAATTGTTTCGACATCAGCATTGTGACGAAGAATATGTCCAGTAGCGCGTGCCACATCTAAGAGAACTTCCTTAGCAAATTGAGATTCTAAACTTTCTTGATAAATAGCTTGAAAGTCTCTTTCTTGACTAGTTTCAGAGATGGCCTGTTCTAAACGTCGGTCAAAGGATGTGTCAGCAGGAAGTTTCATTGCACGTTCAAAAATACGGTGCAAGAAATTCCCGTGACTTCTAGCGTCAGGTTTCAATCGCAATTCTTCCTGTAAACCCAATACATATCGGAGGTAATAGCTGTATTCATTTCGATAGAATTCTGTTAGACCAGATGTTGATAGATAAAAATCTTGCTTCTGAGGATATAAAGCTTCCAGTGTATCACTAGCTAAAGTTTTACTTTTTGGACTTGTTGGTAAAACTGGATTTTCTAAACCTTGGTCTTCCAACTTTTTCCCCATGACACGAGCCAGAACTTTTATAAAAGTTAAGTCTTCATCACTTGAAGTTGATTCACCTTGTTGGTGATAGGCAATGAGACTAGACAAAAGACTGTGATAAGAACCGATATCATCTTTCGATAGATTTTTTCTGTCGATTTTCTTTTCGATTTTGCTAAATCCTAAGTTCTGCAATTCCTTCAAATAAATTGACTCTTCACTCTCGTCTTCATTGAATAAACTTGGAGCTGACAAAACTAACTGTTTACGAGCAGAGTTAACCAGAGAAAGCAAAGTATAACGATTCTTTTTAAGATTTTCCTGGCTAGCAATCATCAATTGTGAACCTTCTTGAGTCACTTGATTCAAGGTTTCTCTTTCTTCATCGCTCAGCAAACTGTTATTTTGAGTGATTTTTGGCAAGTTGTTCTGACTTAAACCAAGCGCATAGATATAATCGGATGTCAACGGTGAAATTAAATCATAACTCTGCACCAGAACAGTATCTACTGTTGCTGGAATTGTACGGTAATTTGACAAAGACATACCCGAATGAAGAAGTGCCAAGAAATCATCTAAAGTGACCTGAGAACCTTCAAATACGGTTGCAAATTGCTCCATGACATGGCAAAAAGCCTTCCAGACTTCTTCTTGTCTTTCTTGTTCAGATACCTCCAATGTTTCGGTTAAGAGTTGTAACTGCTTGGTCAAATGAGCTTCCTTCAAAAAGTTGTTCCATTTAGCAAGAAGATTTTCAGCCTTTTGCTTGCGACTTCCTAGTAAATTTTCTAAAGGTGTAATGATACGAAGTCGAAGTTCATTTAATTTTTCTAGATCAAACTTTCCGTGATGTGACTTTGTAAACTCTTGTTTAAAACTAGAAATACCATCAATACCCAAGTAACGAATATATTGTTCAAAGGCGTCAATATCCTCTTGACTAAGATCTGTGTATAAGTCAGTACGCAAGAGATTAATCAGATCCTCCTGACGAAAATTGTATCGTTTAAGACGCCCAATAGATTCTACAAATTGAGTTAAAGGATGATGAGCCATGGACTCACTCTTACCTAGATAAAATGGAATCTGATACTGATTAAATATTGTCTGCAAAGACAGTTTATAAGACTCTACATCTCCTAACAGGATTCGAAAATTCTTATAACTAAGTTCTGAATCTTGGTGCAATTTCTGGCGAATACTACGAGCAACTAACTCTAGTTCTTCTTTTTGTGTTAGACAAGACCAGATTTGCAAGCCTTTTCTATCTTCGTCATTCAAGTCTAAACTGATTTCGGAATAATCATAAGCACTTTCGAGTAGTCTTGAAGTTTTGGCAAAGGCATCAAGTTTCTCATGGTCTTGACAAGCATTTTCTGCCTTGGTCTGATATTTAAAAGCCAAATGACGTAGAAACTCAACACTGGCTTGATAGAGGTTCCCTTCAGTAAAAGGACTTGTATAAGCTTTTTTAGTCGCATAAACCCCAATAACAATTTCAACACCCTTACGATGAAGCAAATCCACTAGGTGTTCTTCTTCTGAAGAGAAACGAGTAAAACCATCAATAACTAACGCAATCTGGCTAAAATCACTACTTACCTTGTTTTCTTCGATAGCATTGATCAGATAGGTTAATGGACTCCCCTGTGAAATTTGTCCTTGATTGAGATATGCTGTTACCTTTTCAAAAATCAAGAGTAAATCAGAACGTTTATCAGCGTCAGATAGACTTTCTAAATCCAAAAAGCTCATCTTTGCAGTTGTCATTTCATGATAAATCTCAATCAGTTGTTGGATGAATTGCGGATCTTGCTTAATAGCCCCGTAAACACGCAAATTCTTAGCGTCTATCTCAGACAAACATTTATAAAAAGCCATACCCAGACCAATATCATCGAGACTAGACTTTGCTGGTATATCGTTTAAAACCAGATAACGAGCCATTTGAGCAAAGCGCGTGACTGTAATCGCAAAAGAAGCCTGCTGACTCAAGCACTCCAGCACGGCACGTTCCTTTTCAAAAGAAAGAGAGTTAGGGGCAATATAAAAGACACGTTTACCTTGGTCAACTAGTCCTTGAGCCTCCTTGGTTAGGATTTCTGTCAAAGAAGTCCGAGTATCGGTATAAAGTAGTTTCATCTCTGCCTCATTTGCTTTTTTTCATTACCTTTTATTATACCATTTTTAAGCTGAAACAGTTTGGTGCAAAGGACAAATTTCAACCTATGAAAGATATAAAAACAGAATAAAAAATCGGAATAACTCCGACTTTTTATTATTACCTACCAGAAAACAAGAGTACCCATAATTCCCAAAATGCTGTAATGTTAATCATGATATGGAGCAAAATAGGATAATAGAGAGAGTGAGTTTTTCGGTAGAGGAATGCTAAAATTGCTCCTCCGCTTGCATAGGTGAAAAAGGCGAGTGGTGTTAAACCTGAACTGACATGCACATATCCAAAGATACAGGCTGATAGTAAAACATCTCCATACCAAGGTGAATCTTTCAAAAATGTATTCATCAGAACTCCTCGATAAACCAATTCTTCTGTAATTGGTCCTAGTAGACAAACAACAAGTAAAAGATAAGGTAACTCTCGTCTCCCTGTCATCTCAATCAATTCATTTAAAGCGATTTGATTGGACGTTGCTGGGGTTAAAAAAGAAAACACAATACCTGAAAGATGATTGACTCCATAAGCAAGAAGCAAATAAACTGGATATCTCCATTTCCACTTCAACTCAAGAATTCTTCTACCTTCGAATACTAGTAAATAAAGAATAGCTAGAAAAGTAACGCTAAACTCTAAAAAAGAAAGAATTTGAAAAAATTCTCTACTAGCAGGCACAAGTCTACCTGCAAAATGATTAAAAATCCACCAAAACCATGTCTTTCTATAAATGATTACCAACAAGGCTAGTAAAATCTGTACTGTTCTTCTTTTCATGAACCTCTGCTTTTTTATACTTTACTCTATAATATTAAATGCTCGCAAATTTAGTATATCATATTTTTGTTATCTATCTAGTAAAAATCCTAAAAAGAAATAGCATGTCTCCTTACTTTAGCCTTATTGGTCTAAAATATGCTATAATATAGGCAAAACACGTAAAAAGGTAAATACTATGATTAAATTACTTGCCCTAGATATGGATGGTACTCTTCTCAACGAAGCCAAGGAAATTCCTCAGGCTCATATTGATGCCATTCATAAGGCTATCGAAAAAGGTGTCAAACTGGTCCTCTGTACTGGTCGTCCTCTCTTTGGAGTTCTTCCCTACTATAAAAAACTAGGTCTTGATTTGCAGAATGAATACGTTATTGTCAACAATGGTTGTTCTACCCACCAAACTAGTGACTGGGGCCTTGTTGACTGGCGAGAACTTAGTAAATCTGACATCGAATACCTGAATGAACTTGCTGAAAAGAGTGAGGTCCAGTTGACTCTCTTTGACGAGGAACACTACTTCGTTCTCGGAGGCAAACCAAATCCTATTGTTCAATATGATGCTACACTTGTCTTTGCTGACCTGACTGAAATCTCACTGGAAGAAGCTACTAGCGGGAAATATCGCATGTTCCAAGGCATGTTCTTAGGCACAAAAGAGCAAACAAATGATTTTGAACAACGATTTGCTGATGAACTTTGTCAGAGATTTAGCGGTGTTCGTTCTCAACCTGTTATCTATGAGGCGATGCCACTTGGCACAACCAAGGCTTCTGCTCTTTCTCGCTTGGCTGAGATTTTGGATATCCAACCTTCTGAAATCATGGCAATGGGTGATGCCAATAACGACATTGAGATGTTGGAGTTTGCAGGGTTAGGGATTGCTATGGGAAATGCCAGCGACTACGTCAAATCTCTCGCGGATGCCGTAACAACTAGCAACGAAGAAGAGGGCGTTGCACGCGCTATTGAAAAATATATTTTGTAAACAAATAAAAGCAACCAGCAGAACATTCTGCTAGTTGCTTTTTATTTTTAAAATAAAGCTGTCAAAGCTGTGATAATCCCAAAAACAATACCTGGTGCATTAGCTGCTGCCAAAGGAATATCACGTTCTTTTTTAAAGAGTCCGTAGTAAACCCAAAGACTACAGTTAATTGCAGCTACTGCTGGCTGAATAAAGTTTCCCTTTTGACCTGCAAGGTTGTTCATAATTTGTGGAATATATGAGATATACATCATCACAGACATAAAGGTTGCAATCCAACCCAACGTTTTCATTTGCTTTTCAGTCATTTTCTTCTCCTTTCGACTTAGAACCACTGTATTATACACTATTTTTCAAATTCATGTAAGCAAAAGTTTCCATTATTATGAAAACGTAAATTATTACAATCATGTGATAAGATAATCATCAAAAATCCCTCTGAATATTACAGAGGGATTTTTATTCGTTAAGAAAACTTACTTTTTCTCAATCGGTGCTACACTGGCTAAGAGTTTTTTGAGACCAACCTCTGGAAAATTGATTTTCAATTCCTGTGTTGATCCACTGCCTGAAACTTCCAGAACAGTTCCTTCGCCCCATTTTTTATGAAGGGCAATATCCCCAACAGACCAGTTTGTATCACTAGAATCTTGCTTATTCCCAGCCGCAAATTGTCCAAATGGTAAACCACTTGATTGGATCGATGTAGGAGCAGCATTCCGCTTTCGTTCTTGAAGCGCCTGAGCGAGACTCATTCCTTTACCAAATGCTGTTCCTCCGCCACTATAAGACGCTTTAAAACTTGTATTAGCCGGACGTGCTAATCCTTGATAGATCAACAAATCTGAACTAATCTCATTGATAAAGCGTGTGGGACGATTGTAACTAGTACGTCCGAATAGCAAGCGAGAGTTTGCATTGGTCAGATAAAGAATTTTCTCGGCGCGCGTGATTCCTACATAAGCCAAACGACGTTCTTCTTCTAATTCATCTGGATCTTCAGTAGCGCGACTGAGTGGGAAAACATTTTCCTCCATACCAATGATAAAGACAACAGGAAACTCAAGCCCTTTGGCCGCGTGAAGAGTCATCAAGGTTACTTCAGATGTCTCTTGGCTACCAGAGTCCGTATCTGCTATCAAAGCCAAGTCGTTCAGGAATCGACTAAGTTTATCTAGTCCTGTTTCCTCTTCATCACTTTCAGGATCATCATCGAAGTTTTTCGTAACAGAGAGGAACTCCTCGATATTTTCAACCCGAGCCTTACTTTCCAAGGTTGCTTGGGCCTTAAGTAAATCAACATAACCTGTTCTTTCTATTACTGCTTCTACCAACTCAGTGATTGTCAATCGGTCCAGTTGTTCACGCAAATCAAAAATCATATTAGCGAAGTCCCAAATAGATTGAGCAGCTTTCCCCTTGATACCAGACAACATGATATTTGCAGAGGCATCTAACATAGACATTTCTTCCATGTTCGCAAAGTCACGAATCTTCTCAACAGTTCCTGGGCCAATACCACGTTTTGGTTCGTTGATAATGCGTTCAAAACTGATATTGTCACTCAAATTAGCAATAAGGTTAAGATAAGCAATAATATCACGAATTTCCTTACGACTGTAGAATTTTGTTCCACCAACCATTGTGTACGGAATATTTGACTTAAGCAGAGCTTCCTCTATGGTACGTGACTGGGCATTAGTACGATAAAGAACTGCAAAGTCTTTATGTAGGAAGTTGTGGTTACGTCCAAGTTCATCAATCGTTTTAGCTACAAAGACAGCCTCGTCCTGTTCATCATTAGCACGATAGTAAATGATTTGTTCCCCATCTGCATTTTGAGTCCAAAGGTTCTTAGGACGACGGTTCTTATTATTTTTGATAACATCGTTGGCAGCTTGTAGGATGGTTTTAGTGGAACGATAATTTTCCTCTAACAAGACTACCTTAGCATCTGGATAATCCTTCTCAAAATCGAGGATATTCTGCATATCTGCACCACGCCAACCATAGATAGACTGGTCTGCATCCCCAACTACACAGATATTTTTGAAACGAGAAGCTAAGAGTTTAACAAGTTGATATTGAGCGTGGTTTGTATCTTGATATTCATCCACATGTATATACTGGAACTTTTGCTGGTAGTATGTCAAGACATCTGGATTCTGATCAAAAAGTCGCAGCGTCAACATGATCAAATCATCAAAGTCTACTGACTCAGACTGACGAAGCTCCTTTTGGTATGCAGTATAACATTTAGCCACAATATCAGTATACAAATCTCCAGCTTGAGCAGCATAAGCCACATCATCAATCAGGTCATTCTTAGCATTAGAAATAGTTCCTAAAATAGAACGTTCATTCCATTTTTTAGGATCTAAGTTTAATTGTTTTAAGATACGCTTCATCAGTGTTCGTTGCTCACCTGGATCGATGATTGTAAAATTACGATTATAGCCAATATGATCTGCATCCCGACGTAAGATACGAACACACATGGAGTGAAAGGTCGCAATCAAACAATCCTGGGTAGCTGGATTCAAACCATAGGCACGCTCCTTCATTTCACGAGCGGCCTTATTGGTAAAGGTAATAGCTAGGATATTCCATGGATGGACCATCTTTTCATCAATCAAGTAAGCAATACGATGGGTCAAAACTCGTGTTTTCCCAGAACCAGCCCCTGCCATGATTAGCAGTGGACCTTCTGTAGTCTGTACCGCTTCCGCTTGGCGGTCATTCATACCGTTTAATAAAGGGTTCATTTTCTCTTCCTATTCTTCAAATCAATGTTTCTATTATATCAAAAAAGACGAAAAATAACTCGGACTTGGACGAGCTTATTTTACAAAAAAGAACACCAAGCAGTGTTCTTTGTATTTTAATCATGAATTGATTCTAAGAGTGTCAAGAGTGCTTGTGCTGAGCGACGTCCAGCTTCTACGATAAATTCATCAAAAGAAATAGAAGCTTCGTGATTTGCATTATCACTCATAGCACGAACAACCAAGAATGGTAGTTCCAAGGCATTTGCTGCCTGAGCAATAGCTGCACCTTCCATCTCAACCGCAAGAACCTGAGGAAAGTGTTCTTTAATGGCCTTGATCTTATCATCACCAGCTACAAAACTGTCTCCAGTCGCAATCAAACCTAAATGCCAATTTTGATCAAGTTTAGACAAGCTCTCTTGAATCAAAGTAACAAACTTTTTGTCTGATTCAAAGTAAAGTGGTTGTTGGGCCATTTGACCGTATTCATAACCAAAAGCAGTCACATCAACATCGTGGTAGGCTAGTTTTTCAGCAATCACTACATCTCCTACTGAGATACCTTCAGCAAGGGCACCCGCTGAACCCGTATTGATGACAGCATCCACTTTAAAGTGATTAGCTAAGATTGCGACACTCATGGCAGCCATGACTTTTCCAATACCACTCTCCACTAATACAAGCTCAACAGCCCCAATCCTTCCAGTGTGATAAGTATTGCCCAATACCATTTCTTCACTGGCATTCTCCAAGTGTTGAATCAGGTAGGCAAGTTCTTCTGGCATCGCTGCAATAATACCGATTTTCATGACATCCCCCATTAAATAAATCTCATTGCTAAAACTAGCAGAATCAAGAGAAGAATAACAGCAAATAGAATCTTATTCAATTTAGAGTTAAAGACATTTCTCTTGGTATTTTCGATTCGACGACTCTTATGGATTTGAGATTCAACCTCAATCGTTAGAGTATCTTCACTAAATCCATGGTCACTTGAACGTGAAGCTCTATAATGTTGAGATGAAGTAGATAATATCTTTGTCTCTTGATCATCTACTAAAGTAGGACCAGAGATGTCTTCACCGCGATTAGCGCGTTCAATCATTTCGTCTGTTAATAAAGGTTTTCCCATGGGTTCCTCCTCTATTTTTCTTGTAATTCCCAGTACTGGATCGCCATGATAGTTTTGGCATCACAAATATCACCAGACTGGATGAGTTGTTTTGCTTGTTCAAGGCTAACTTCTAGTAATTCTAAAGTTTCATCTTCATCTTGTGGACGTGGATTTTCGACTTTGGATAGGTTGCTTGCCAAGTACAGTTTCAATCTTTCATTACAAAATCCAATAGCTGAATAGAAATCATATAAAAGAGTCAAATCCCCTGTGTAGGCTGCTTCTTCTTCTAATTCACGAAGAGCTGCTACTTCTGGATCTGCATTTTCACCGACTTCTAATTTTCCAGCAGGAATTTCGTAAGAAACTTTTTCAATTGCCTTGCGATATTGCTTCACTAAGACAATCTTGTTTTCTTGAGTAACTGCAAGAACACATACTGCACCGTTATGGAAAATCAAATCGCGTTGAGCCGTCCCTTTTCCTGAAGGAAGTTCAACCTGGTCTTGAACTAATTGGAAAATAGGACCTTTATAGATTTCTTTTCGACTAATCGTCTTCTCTTCAA
>ERZ773046.823-NODE-823-length-19081-cov-10.097393_pt1 | contig 19081 bp, 18 predicted proteins | sample MGYA00580634_ERZ773046 | MGnify/ENA primary metagenome ERZ773046 (study PRJEB29015, sample SAMEA2738127) | human oral metagenome | biome: human oral; feature: human-associated habitat; material: saliva | place: China | collected 2159 ... | reverse complement strand
GAAACGGTATATTTATGAAAGCTGTACTTTCTTTGTGCCTGTTCATTCTTATGGTTGTGCCTAATTTGTTTTACTTTTAACGTGAGTTCGACGAATTATAAATGTCTATAAATTTGGTGATTAGCGAAATTTATTACAACTTTAAGGTCTTGATATACATAGAATTACAAACAAAAATCGCTATGATCACCGAAGACAAAACTACTGAAATATTTTGTATGGCAGACGACTTCTGCAAGTTTTTTGATGCTATGATAGCAAAATATACACTAAAACCTATTGGAAAAAGAAAATATCATCGAAATTCTACAATGTCAAAGGCAGAAGTCATGCTGATAGTGATTCTTTTTCACGATTCCGGTTATCGCTGCTTTAAACATTTCTATCTTGAAAAAGTATGCGAGCATTTTCGCCATTTCTTTCCCAATGTTGTCTCTTATAACCGTATAGTAGAATTGGAAAGGGGTGTAAGTCGTCCCCTTAACCTTGTTTATCAAGAAGGTCCTTTTGGGCAAATGCACGGGCATAAGCTTCGTTGACAGCACACCACTGCGTGTCTGCAAAAACCAAAGAATACATATTCACAAAGTTTTCAAAGGCATAGCCCAAAGAGGAAAATGCTCTATGGGTTGGTTCTTCGGTTTCAAATTGCATTTGATTTGCAATGAGAAAGGAGAGCTTCTCAACTTTATGATAACGCCGGGAGATATTGATGACCGTAAGCCTTTGGAGTATAACGCTTTTGTAGAGTTCATACATGGTAAGCTGGTCGGTGACAAGGGGTACATCAGTAAGAACCTCTTTCAAAGGCTTTTCGTTGACGGAATACAACTTATTACCAAATTGAAAAGTAACATGAAAGGAGCGTTAATGAGTGTTTTAGATAGACTTTTACTCAGAAAAAGAGCCATTATAGAGACGGTGAATGATGAACTAAAGAACATTGCGCAGGTGGAACACTCCAGACATAGATGCTTTGACAATTTCATCGTCAACTTATTAGGAGCCATTGCTGCCTATTGCCTGTTTCCAAAGAAGCCGTGTATCAATGTACAAAGGACTATTGACACACAGCTTGCTTTGTTCTAAATTCGTCGAACTCACGTTATTTAAGAAAAAGTAGGCTATCGGCGATAATTAAACGCTGATAGCCTACTTTCTTATAAGTCTATAGAAATTGTATGTCAGAGAATTAGAGCGTGAACTCTTTTGATTGGAGTAATTCTTTTGTTGTCTTTTGTGGCTTATGAATAACTTGTATTTTTATTTTTTCTGTGGCAGTTTTTATGCGAAAATCTTTGGCTTCTTGCGGAGTCCACCATCCTAAGAAAGGAGATGCTTGTTGAGACGGGATATAGGTTCTTGCTATTCCTTCAAATTTGAAAGCAGGGAGTACTATTGTTGTTATCTCATTGGCAGAAATGACATATTCTGCCCAAACTAAACTATTAAATGTTTGTCCTTTATAGTTACGAAGTCCAAGTGTCTCATCACGATTAAAGTTGAGTCGGCGAACAGTGGCATTTTTTAGCTTGAGTGTTTGTGTGTTACAGCGTATCTGTTGTAAGTCGGCATCTGAGTAGAGAATTATAGAAACCAACATGCTATCACCCTTGATGAGCGTGGGGGACTCAATAACTGTTCTCGCAAAGAAAATTGGCTTCTTTTGTGCAAATAGGGGGCAGGTATGGATCCAAAGAGCACTCAGGAATAATGCAAGAAGCACAGATTTAGTTGTTCTCATTGTTTGATTGCGTAATAGGATTGATTTGTTCTTTTAAATTTTCGCATTCTTCCAACCAAAGAGCTGCACAAGCATCAGAAGGCATACGCCAATCGCCTCGAGGGCTGAGAGAACAACTTCCTACTTTTGGACCATCGGGGAGACAACTGCGTTTAAATTGCTGGCTGAAGAAACGACGGCAAAATGTTTGTAACCATTTTAGAATGGTTGCATCATCGTAAGTAGATGAGTTTCTATTGCTGCTATTAAACGCCTTTTGTGCTAAATAGAAAACCTTACTTGGCCGGAAGCCATTGCGTAAGAAATGATAAATGAAAAAGTCGTGCAATTCGTATGGACCAACGAGGTCTTCTGTCTTTTGGAGAATCTCTCCGTTTGCAGTTGCTGGAATAAGTTCTGGACTAATGGGAGTATTGACGATATCGAGAAGTGTGCTTTTGATATGTTCGTCTTCAACATGTTGTGCCACACAGTTTACAAGATGATAAACTAGCGTTTTAGGAATAGAAGAGTTGACGGCATACATAGACATTTGATCGCCATTGTAAGTTGCCCATCCTAGAGCTAGTTCGCTTAGATCTCCAGTGCCGACTACAAATCCATTCATTTGATTGGCAGCATCCATAAGGATTTGTGTACGTTCGCGTGCTTGGCTGTTCTCGTAAGTAACATCGTGCTTTGCTGGGTCGATTCCTAAGTCCTTAAAATGTACATTGCAGGCATCCTTTATACTAATCTCTCTTATGGTAACACCCAACCCTTTCATCAAGTTAATGGCATTAGTGTAAGTCCGGTCTGTAGTACCAAAACCAGGCATAGTGATACCAACGATACCTTTTCTATTCTTTTTCAATCTGTCGAAAGCATTTACGCAAACGAGTAACGCTAATGTGGAATCTAAGCCTCCGCTAATACCTATAACCACCGTTTCGGCGTGAGTATGGTCGATACGTTTTGCTAAGCCTTCACTTTGGATACTGAGGATTTCCTCGCAGCATTCGTCAATTTTGTCCGCACTAGGGACAAATGGGTGGGATGGAATATTGCGTGTCAGAGTGAAGCGCTCTTTATCAAGAATTGTAGGATTCATCTCGATTTGGAAGTAGGTACCTTTGTCAGATTGCTGCATTAAGTCCTTTACAGAGGCAAACGTGGTATTAACACGGCGTTCCTGTCGAAGACTATCAATATCGATTTCACTGACAATGAGCTGTTCTTGCATAGAGAAGCGTTTGCCTTCTTCTAATATATGTCCATTTTCTGCAATAAAACCAAGACCGCTGAAGACGATATCTTGTGTGCTTTCCCCATAACCACTACCGGCATAGACATAGCCGCTGATGCAGCGTGCACTCTGATTACTGATAAGTCCTTTTAAATACGCATTTTTCCCTACAAGTTCATTGCTGCTACTTAGATTAAAGATGATTTCTGCACCATGTAAGGAGAGTTTAGAACTGGGGGGTATCGTAGCCCAAAGGTCTTCACATATTTCTACGCCAAAGGTGAATCGGCCGTTATTGAACAGGAGATGATCACCACAAGGAATTTGCTGTCCAAAGAAATTGATTTGTTCTTGTCGCCCTAAGCGAGAAGCAGAACTAAACCAACGAGCTTCATAGAACTCTTTATAGTTAGGGATGTATGTCTTTGGTACAATGCCATAAATTTTTCCTCCCTGTATAATGGCTGCACAGTTGAGAAGCATACCGTCATAGGCCAGCGGCAGGCCCACTATGGTTGTGATATTGAGGTTGTGACTGAATTCCATAATTTTTAATAGAGAGGTTTCGGCCTCTTCTAAAAGAATTTGTTGCTGGAAAAGGTCCTGACATGTATAGCCCGTGATAGAGAGTTCGGGGAATACAATAATCTCAACGCCGAGCCCCTCAGCTCGAGCCATCATACCTTCAATTTGTGTCGTATTGAATTTGCAGTCAGCCACTCGTACGCTAGGGACAGCCGCAGCTACTTTGATAAATCCGTACATAAGTAAGTTATTGTTTTAAATTCGCAAAGGTAATGAAAAACTCATCACTTTAATAGAATACCAGTGTATATTCGACCTGAGTTTATACCAAGACGGCGTGCTGAGAAGAAAGTATCGTAGTCATTGTAGGTACAAATGTTTGCAACAGAAATATTTTCCATTTCTACGCCTGTTTCGACTAGAAGATTGAAATTTGCTGCCCACAAATCAATGTGCCATTTCTCTTGACGTTTTGCAATTTCCGACATCGTAAAACCTGCAGTAGCAAAAGCATCATATACTTCTTCACCGACCTCGAAGGCTTCTTTACTGATACTTGGACCTATAATAGCTTTGAGGTCTAGAGGGCATGAGTTATAATGCTCTTGCATTTTTTGAATGGTTTTGCACACTATTTTTCCAACAGTTCCTCGCCATCCTGCATGAACTGCACCGATTGCCTGTTTTTTTGTATCGTAGAGGAGGATAGGAACACAGTCGGCTGTTGATATACCAATGCATAAATGCCTCTCATTGGTAATAACAGCATCTATGCCTTCTAGATCTGTATTCTTTGTATGTGATGTAACTGCTTGTACTGCTGTTAGATGAACTTGTCGTGGTACAATGATACGCTCACTAGGAATGTCAAGGAGTAGGCTGAGTCGCTTGCGATTTTCTTGCACGTTCTCGAGCCTATCATTACAGTAGTGAGATATATTAAAGGAAGAGTAGTTTCCTGTACTTACTCCTCCTTTTCTTGTTGTAGAGAATGCTCGAACTCTATTGTCAAGCGAATACTCAAAAATATCAGTTTCAGTCATCAAGAATTTCTATGTCTTCTAAGTCAAGAATGTCTTCATCTGTTTCATCCTCAAAGTCTGGTTCCCATTCCTCAAAGTCTTGATCTAGAATACGTACTTCACGATCGCGATGGATGAGACTCCCTCCTTCAGAAACAGCTTGTAATTTGTTACTCTCGCTATTGAGTTCTTTCCAAAGGCAATCTTTTAATTCTTGGATTCCTTTGCCCGCAACTGCTGAAATGAATACGACTGGAAGATCTGTGGGTAATTCGACACTCAGCAAATCGATAAGCTCCTCGTCTAAGAGGTCGGATTTAGTGATTGCTAAGACTCTGTGCTTATCGAGCATCTGAGGATTAAACTTTCCTAGCTCACCTAAGAGTACCTCGTATTCTTTTTTGATATCATCTGTGTCTCCAGGAACCATGAACAGTAAGAGAGAATTACGTTCAATATGACGGAGAAAGCGAAGTCCTAGTCCTTTTCCCTCGGCAGCTCCTTCAATGATACCAGGAATATCTGCCATAACAAAGCTTTGGTTGTCACGATAGGGGACAATGCCTAGACTCGGTTCCATCGTGGTGAAAGGATAATTGGCAATTTTGGGCTTTGCAGAAGAAACTGCAGAGAGAAGTGTGGATTTACCTGCATTGGGAAAACCAACGAGGCCAACATCTGCTAGCAACTTCAATTCCAGGATAACCATCATCTCTTGCATCGGTTCTCCGGGTTGTGCATAACGTGGTGTCTGATTAGTAGCAGTTCGGAAATGCCAATTGCCTTTTCCGCCACGCCCACCTTTTAGCAGCATCACGACTTGTCCATCTTCTGTAACATCGCAGATATATTTACCTGTTTCAGCATCGTAGGCAACTGTGCCGCAAGGGACGTCTATATAGCAGTCTTGCCCATCGGCACCATGCAGGAGAGATTTTCCGCCATTACCACCATGTCCAGCAAAAACATGACGCTCATAACGCAGGTGGAGAAGAGTCCAGTAGTTGTGATTTCCTCTTAAATATATGTTTCCACCGCGTCCTCCATCTCCTCCGTCGGGACCACCATTTGGTTGATATTTCGCACGGTGTAAATGCATCGAGCCGCGTCCTCCTTTTCCAGAACGACAATAAATTTTTACGTAGTCAACGAAGTTGGATTCCATATTTTTTCTTCGAGTGAGACCAAAGCGGTTAGATAAGATTTGAATAAAAAGAAAACGAATTACACATCCTCACTATTGATGAGGTGTTGTGTAATTCGTTTGTGTATAATGATTTTAGAGTTCGTTAATAACTTTACAAAGAGCTGCTTCGATTTCTTCGAGAGAACCAATACCTTTGATAGAATGACAAATTCCCTCAGAAGTGTACCATTCAATGAGAGGACTTGTTTGATTCTTATAGACATTTAAACGCTTTTGAATTGTTTCTTCGTTATCGTCAGCGCGGCCAGAAGTTTTGCCACGATTGATAAGTCGATTGATAAGTTCTTCTTCTGGAACATCAAGCTCGAGCATAGCACTAACTTCTGTATCTCTGTCAGCTAACATCTTCTTTAATGCTTCTGCTTGAGGGATGGTGCGGGGAAAACCATCAAAGATAACACCATCGCAGGGACAAAGACTATCGTATGTGCTTGCGAGAATATCAATCATCAGTGAATCAGGGATTAACTGGCCATTGTCGATATAACTTTTAGCAGTATTTCCTAGTTCCGTCCCATTCTTTATTTCTCCACGCAAAACATCGCCTGTAGAGATATGTTTGAAACCATATCTTTTAACCAAAAGATCACTTTGAGTACCCTTGCCTGAGCCTGGAGCACCAAAAATAACTAAATTCTTCATATTTTTGAATTATCCTTTTCTATGTTTTCTTTTATTTGATGGTATAGATTTCAGGTAAGTTTCTACCTTCACCATCATAATCAAGCCCATAACCTACAATAAAGTCGTTGGGGATTTTGAAGCAGCAATAAGGAATGTCGAGATCTACCTTCAAATTTCCTGGTTTTACTAAGAGTGAGGCTATTTTGATACTGGCTGGATGACGTGCCTGCAACATTGCTAATAATTCCTCCATGGTTTTACCTGAATCAATAATATCCTCAACGATAACAATATGGCGATCCTCTATGTTTTCATTTAAACCTATAAGTTCTTTTACAATGCCTGTTGATTTTGTTCCTGTATAGGAGGCCAACCGAACAAACGTAATTTCACAATCGGTAGAAATTCCTCGTATTAAATCTGCCGCAAAAACAAAAGCACCATTCAGTACGGCAAGAAATAGCGGTTTTTTGCCGTTAAGGTCTTTACTTATTTGTGCTGCTACTTCTGATACGCGCTTCTGAATCTCTTCTCGAGAAATTGAAACGGTGAAAGTTTTGTCCTTTACCTGAATAGTTTCCATACTTGTTTTAGAAAATTTGCTGCGAAGGTACAATAAGTATGAAGAAACTCCAAATTACTCTTGTTTTTTCTACGGTGTTGGGCACTATAAAAAGAACCCTCCAATATGAAATGGAGGGCTCTTCGCTTTTTAGAAAAGTGTTATGCCTCTTCTTCGTTCTGTTTTGAGAACTCTTCAATGAGTTTCTTCTGCAAATCTGTAGGTATTAGTTCATAAGAAGCAAACTTCATAATGAAACTTGCACGACCACCTGTTAAACTACTTAATGTAGTGGCGTAGTTAGACATTTCTTTCAAAGGTACTTTTGCTGATAACTTCTGATAGCCATTTTCATCTACCATACCAATAATCATACCTCGACGACCTTGTAAATCGCTCATTACATCACCCATTGCTTCTACTGGTGTGAAAACTTCAACGTCATAGATGGGTTCAAGAATTTTAGGACCTGCATCGCGAAACGCTTGACTGAAGGCGTTTCGACCAGCTAAAGTGAATGAAATTTCATTGGAATCAACTGGGTGCATTTTTCCGTCAAAAACTACAACTCGAACATCACGGGCATAAGAACCTGTTAATGGCCCTTGCTCCATTCTGCTCATGATACCTTTAAGAATTGCAGGCATAAATCGAGTATCAATAGCTCCGCCAACAACGCTGTTAATAAACACCAACTTACCGCCCCATTCTAACGGAATCTCTTCTTTACCCTTGATGTTAACACGAATTTCTTGTCCACCAAAGTTGTAGCTTGTGGGATCTGGCATTCCTTCATGATAGGGTTCAACAATTAAGTGTACTTCACCGAACTGTCCTGCACCACCGGACTGTTTTTTATGTCGATAATCTCCTTTTGCAGACTTAGTGATTGTTTCGCGATAAGGAATTTTTTGTTCATAGAATTCAACGGGTATTTTATCTAGATTTTCTAAACGCCACTTAAGTGTGCGAAGATGGAATTCTCCTTGTCCCTTGATAAGAGTCTGTCTTAACTCTTTACTTTGTTCAATAACCCATGTTGGATCTTCAAGACGCATGCGCTGAATGGCTTGCATCATCTTTTCTGTGTCAGATTCATTGACAGCCTTAATGGCACGTATGTATTTGGGTTCTGGGTATTTTATCCAATTGAAACGATTCTCACAATTCGCTCCGTTTAGAGTGTTTCCCGTTCGTACGTCTTTTAGCTTGACTGTACATCCAATATCGCCAGCTAGCATTTTTTCTACTTTATCGCGTTGAGCTCCTGCGCAAGTAAATATTTGTGCTATGCGTTCTTTTGTGCCTCTGTCTGCATTTGTGAGTTCATCTCCTTCTTTTAGAGTACCACTCATGACTTTAAAGTATTGTACTTCTCCGATATGTGGTTCTACTCCTGTTTTAAAGAAGTAAACGCTTGTTGGCCCATTGGGATCTAATAAGACTTCTTCACCTCTTGTGTTATGTACTGCAGGCATTTCGTCAACGAATGGTACTACATTACCAAGGAATTCCATTAAGCGGCCGACCCCCATATTCTTATACGCGCATACACAGAATATAGGGAAAATGCTGCGAGTGACCATTCCTTTGCGAATACCTTCACGCATCTCATCTTCAGTAAGTTGTTCTGTTTCAAAGAATTTTTCCATGAGGTTTTCGTCATTTTCTGCTGCAGCTTCTACTAATGCTTTGTGCATTTCTTGTGCTCGTTCCTTTTCCTCTGCTGGAATGTCTTCTATTGTAGGTTGCCCACCTTCTTCTCCCCATGTTAATTTTTTCATGAGAATAACGTCTATCAATGAATTGAAGTCTGGCCCCGTTTTTACAGGGTATTGTACAGGAATAGCTTTTGGTCCATAAATACCTTGTAGTTGCTCTACTATATTATTATAATCGCAGAGCTCAGAATCTAATTGGTTGACGAGGAAGATAACAGGCTTCTGAAGTTTGTCTGTGTAGCGGAAGTGGTTTTGCGTACCTACTTCTGGACCGTATTGACCATTTATAAGAAGTATCGCAGTATCTGTGACATTAAGTGCCGTAATAGCCGCACCAACAAAATCATCAGATCCAGGACAATCGATGATATTTAATTTCTTGTTATTTCTTTCTACATGGAATATAGTGGAGAAGACTGAATATCCATAGTCTTGTTCAACAGGAAAATAGTCGCTAACGGTATTTTTCATGGTGATGCGCCCGCGGCGTTTTATGCGACCACTCTCATAGAGCAACGCTTCAGTTAGTGTGGTCTTACCTGAGCCGTCATTACCTAACAGGGCAATGTTCTTAATGTCGTGAGAATCGTAAACTTTCATAGTGATGGCTTTTTGTTTTATTGAATAGGTATTATGCGGTGTGCCCGCAGTTGTAAATTTGTTTCGGCCGCAAAGTAGTGAGAATTTTGAAGTTGGCAAAATATAAAAACTATGTTGTATAACATATTTTTGACTGTGAAATCTATTTGTATAAATATGAAGTTACACTTTTTTAAAAATTTATTCGCATTATTTGGAGAAACCAGTAAATCTCCCTACATTCGCCAACGAAATAATTGTTTAACTAACATCTAATTATTCAACGGACATGAAGAAATATAATTTTGGTGCGGGCCCTTCAATTCTCCCGCAGGAAGTTATGAAAGCTACTGCTGAAGCATGTGTGGACTTTAATGGCATAGGTCTATCTCTGATGGAAATGAGCCATCGTAGTAAAGAATTTCAGGCTGTGATTGATGAGGCTCGAGATCTTATGAAAGAGCTTTTAGGCATTCCTGACGGGTATAGTGTATTATTCCTCGGAGGTGGCGCAAGTCTAGAGTTCTGTATGATCCCATACAACTTTCTCGAACAAAAAGCAGCTTATGTAAATACAGGTGTATGGGCAACAAAAGCTCTAAAAGAGGCGAAGTTGTTTGGAGATGTTGTCGAAGTTGCGTCATCAAAAGATGAAAATTTTACATATTACCCTAAGAATTTTGAGATTCCACGAGATGCGGACTATTTACATGTTACTTCTAATAATACTATTTATGGTACTGAATATCTGAAAGATTTTGAATCTCCCATTCCTCTTATCTGTGATATGTCTAGTGACATTCTTTCTCGTCCAGTAGATGTAAGTAAGTATACGATGATATATGGGGGAGCACAAAAGAACATATCTATGGCAGGCGTAACCTTTGTAATTGTAAAAGATGAAGCTCTTGGTAAGGTTAGTAGAACTATTCCTACAATGCTAGATTATCGTACTCATGTTAAGAAGGGTTCTATGTTTAATACTCCTCCTGTGATTCCTATTTATTCAGCTTTGCAAACACTTCGTTGGGTAAAAGCTCAAGGCGGTGTTTTAGAAATGAACCGTCGCGCTCAAGAACGTGCAGATTTACTTTATGCCGAAATTGATCGTAATAAGTGTTTTACGGGAACAGCAGTAAAAGAAGATCGTAGCCGTATGAATATTTGTTTCGTTATGGTAGACGAGTATAAAGAGTTAGAAGCTGAATTCCTTGCTTTTGCCCTAGAACGTGGTATTTGGGGAATCAAGGGACACCGTGATGTGGGTGGCTTCCGTGCTTCATGCTATAATGCAATGCCATTAGAAGGTGTTAAGGCTTTAATTGCTTGTATGCAGGAATTTGAAGCAAAGCATTAAAAAATAATTACAGAATGACAAGTTGAACAGTTCTCAGTATCTGTTCACTTGTCACTCTCTTATCCTTTACTAACTTTTATTTATTATTGACTATGAAAATTTTAGTTGCAACGCAAAAACCCTTCGCTTCTGTCGCAGTTGACGGTATTCGAGAAATTGTAGAAAAGGCAGGATTCGAACTAATTTTGTTAGAAAAATATACAGATAAGTCAGAGTTGCTTGAGGTAGTCAAAGATGTGAATGCAATTATCATTCGTTCTGATAAAATTGATGCTGAAGTCATGGACGCTGCTCCAGAATTGAAGATTATTGTCCGTGCTGGTGCAGGTTTTGACAATGTTGATTTGCAAGCTGCAACGCAACATAGGATTGTTGTAATGAATACTCCCGGACAGAATTCAAATGCTGTTGCAGAACTTGTTTTTGGCCTTCTTCTATTTACTGTTCGTAATCATTATAATGGCAAATCCGGAACAGAATTGATGGGTAAGAAATTAGGACTTTTAGCTTTTGGAAACGTTCCTCAAAATGTGGCTCGTGTGGCTAAGGGATTTGGAATGGAAGTTTATGCTTATGATGCTTATTGTCCGCAAGAAATTTTTGTTCAGCACGGCGTAAAACAAGTGAATTCTGCAGAAGAATTATTCCGTATATGTGATGTTATAAGTCTTCATATTCCTTCTACTCCAGAGACCAAGAATAGTATTAATGCTAAGTTGATTGGTTCCATGAAACCAAATGCAATTCTTGTTAATACAGCTCGTCAAGATGTAATTAATGAATCTGAACTCATTAGTATTTTACAAGAGCGTACAGATTTGCGCTATATTAGTGATCTTCAACTTGCAGCCGATAAGGAGGCTTGCGAAAAACTCGGCGATCGCTACTTTGCAACTCCTAAGAAGATGGGAGCTCAAACTGCAGAGGCTAATATCAATGCAGGGCTTGCAGCTGCAAATCAGATTGTTGATTTTTTCAAAGACGGAGTGACTCGTTTCCAAGTTAATAAATAAGTAAGTATTATACAATGTGTAAGATGAGATATTTAATGAACTCATCTCTTTATATCCTATCTTTTATCTTTAAAATAATTCGTTTCAAAATCTTATGGCAAGAATCAAACCTTTCAAGGGTATTCGTCCTCCCAAAGAATTAGTTGAGCAAATAGAATGTCGTCCTTACGATGTACTAGATTCTGATGAGGCACGTGACGAAGCTGGCGATAATGAAATGTCGCTTTATCATATTATTAAACCTGAAATCAATTTTCCTAAAGGAACTAGTGAGTATGACTCTCGCGTTTATGAAAGTGGAGCAGAACAATTCTTAAAATTTCAAGCAAAAGGCTGGCTTCTACAAGATAAGAAGGAAAACTACTACCTTTATGCGCAAACAATGAATGGGTATACACAATATGGTTTTGTTGTTTGTTGTCATGTCCAAGATTATCTTAATAATGTAATTAAGAAGCACGAACTAACTCGTCGCGATAAAGAGGAAGATCGAATGAAGCATATCCGCAATACACGTGCAAATATAGAGCCTGTATTCCTTGCTTATAAAGAGCGTCCTATACTTACGGAAATTATAAATCGTTATGCCACTCAAAAACCTGAGTATGATTTTATTGCTCCTATAGATGGGTTTGGACATCGTTTTTGGCTAATTGAAGACGAGAAAGATATTTTTATGATTACTGCTGAATTTGAGCAAATGGATGCTCTTTATATTGCTGATGGGCATCATAGATCTGCAGCTGCAGCTCTAGTAGGCCAGGAGATAGCTAAGCAGAATCCTAAAAATACAGGTGAGGAAGAATATAATTTCTATATGGCTGTATGTTTCCCTGAAGATCAACTTACAATCCTTGGTTATAATCGTGTTGTTACAGATTTGAATGGACTTACTCCACAGGAGTTTCTTGCAGCACTTGATGCTGACTTTATTGTTGAAGATCTCGGTATTAAAGAATATGCTCCGCAACATTTTCATGAATTCTCTCTTTATTTAGAAGGGCATTGGTATAAGCTTCAGGCTCGTCCTGGTACCTTTGAACCGTCAGATCCTATAGGCGTCCTTGACGTAGATATTTCGTCTAGATTGATTCTTGATAAACTACTTAATATTACAGATTTACGTGGAGATCATCGTATAGATTTTGTTGGTGGTCTCCGCGGAGTAGGAGAATTGAAGCGTCGTGTAGATAGTGGTGAAATGAAAGCTGCACTTGCTTTATATCCTGTTACGATGCAGCAAATTATTGCTATTGCAGATGCAGGTCGAATTATGCCCCCTAAGGCTACATGGTTTGAACCAAAACTTCGCAGTGGCCTTATAATTCATAAGCTCGACAACTGACTTTCGTAAATAATTCTACGTTGAGCATATAACTTTCGTGATATATATTATTAATTTTGTAGAGTTAATGTGATATCACTTAATGAAATAAAGAAGGCAAAGCTTTGATGAACTTTGCCTTCTTTTTATTACATGACTTTATGCCATTTCTTTAACTTCTCTCATATCGATTTCTTCGCCTTTGTCATTATAGAATTGATACTGTAAATAGGCTAGTCCTTCATCGGGAGTGAGCTGTATGCTTGTTTTATATTTAAATTGCCACTTTCGTTTAAGAGAAATTAAACCTTTATTGAGGTAAGCAGCAACATAAGGATGAACGTGTAGTCGGATTCGCTTGAAATGAAGCTGTTGTGATAATTGTCGTATTTTTCCTTCAAGTAAGTCAGTAAAGAGGATGCTTGGCTTTATTTTACCTGTACCTCCACAAGTAGGGCAGATCTCTTCAACATTTGGCTCTTCTATGGGGCGGACGCGTTGTCTAGTAATTTGCATAAGTCCAAATTTAGACAAAGGAAGGATATTATGACGGGCACGATCGCCCTTCATATTTTCTACCATGCGTTCATATAACTTCTGTCTGTTCTCTGGTTGAGCCATGTCAATAAAGTCAACAACAATAATTCCCCCCATATCACGTAGACGTAATTGGCGGGCAAGTTCATCGGCTGCACCTAAATTTACATCAAGTGCATTTACTTCTTGCCCTTCAGGAGAACGCGAACGATTACCGCTATTGACATCGACCACATGAAGAGCTTCAGTGTGTTCGATAATTAGATACGCACCATGTTTGTAAGTTACAGTGCGACCAAAGGAACTTTTTATCTGTCGAGTAACGGAGAAATTATCAAAAATAGGGACATTCCCTTGATACAATTTTACGATATCTAGGCGCGTAGGAGCAATCATGGAAACATAGGCACGAATATCATCAAAAACTTCTTTATTGTTAATATAGATGTTTTCGTAAGAGGGGTTGAAGAGATCACGAAGTAGAGCCACAGCTCGACTCGTTTCTTCATAGCAGAGGGTTGGTCTATAATTTTGTAAGGCTTGTTGCGGAGATTTTGCTTCAGCTTCTATTTTCTTTTGTGCTTGACGTGCTTTCCGCACCTTGTTGATAGTCTCTTCCCAGCGTTGGTGAAGGATTTTGATTTCCAAGTCGAGTTCGCTTGCTCGTTTGCCTTCTGCAACAGTTCGGATAATGACACCAAAACCTTTCGGTTTAATACTGTGAATAAGTTGTTTGAGGCGAGCACGCTCTTGACTACTCTTGATTTTAGAGGAAACGGAAATTTTGTCACTAAAAGGAATTAGAACAAGAAATCTTCCTGGGAAACTAATATCACAACTTACACGAGGACCTTTTGTAGATATTGGCTCTTTCTGAATCTGAACGAGTACTTCTTGTCCTTGTTTTACAATATTCTGAACGCTTCCTTCCTTTTCAAGATCGCTTTGTCCAAGAGCTTTTGTGATGGAAACGTCTTTTGTTCCATCGCCCAGTAGACTCATATATTTATCTAATGAGCGATAGCGAATACCTAAATCTAGATAATGGAGGAAAGCATCTCTCTCATATCCGACATTCACGAAACAAGCATTAAGCCCTGGCATGATTTTTTTGACTTTTGCAAGATAGATATTACCCACAGAAAAATGTGCTTCACGTCCTTCTTGTTGATATTCGACGAGGCGCTTATCTTCAAGTAGAGCGATCGAGATTTCTTTGGCGCGAACATCTACTATTACTTCACTTGTCATAATCTTTTGTGAGGTTTAATGTTTTAGTTCGTAGTTTACAAAAAAGAGAATTGAGAAAGAGGATGACTCGATGAAGGTGTCTCCATGAAGTTCGAATCCTGTTTCGCAATCCTCAATTAATGAGTCGTCTTTGGAGACTATTTGCTCTTATGACGATTCTTTCTCAGGCGTTTTTTACGCTTGTGTGTAGACATCTTGTGTCTTTTTTTCTTCTTACCGTTTGGCATAATCTTATATTTTTTACCGTTAAAATGTGAATAATCTTATTTTACTAGTTGGCTGAATTCTTTCGAGGGTTTGAACGCTGGAATATTGTGTTCAGGAATGATGAGTGTTGTGTTCCGAGTAATGTTTCGTCCCGTCTTCTGTGCACGTTTCTTGAGTATGAAACTACCGAATCCACGGAGATAAACATTTTTCTCTTCAGCGAGAGAATCTTTCACTGTCTCCATAAAGGCTTCAACGATATTGAGAACAGTGCGTTTATCCAAGCCTGTTTTTTCAGAAATGGTGTATACTAAATCTGCTTTAGTCATTTTTGCATCAATTGTTTGTTTCTACTTATTTTTAGCGAGTGCAAAGATAGTGCAAAACGCTTGAAGCACAAAGAAGAAGCTCGAAAATCACGCTTTCGGAATGGGAATTTTCTCAATTCTGCGTGTGTGACGTCCTCCTTCAAAAGCAGTGTAGAGGAATTCGTTCATGATATTCTTGGCCTCTTCTTCATTAATAAACCTACCAGGCATACACAAAACGTTCGCATCGTTATGCTGCCGGGTGAGATGAGCAATTTCCGGAATCCAAACGAGTGCAGCTCTGATTTTTTGATGCTTATTTAGCGTCATGCTAATACCTTCTCCACTACCGCAGATGGCAATGCCGCGTTTTATTTCTCCCTTTTCAATTGCAGTGGCTAAGGCGTGGGCATAGTCGGGATAGTCGCAACTTTCTTCTGAGTTCGTCCCAAAATCTTCCCATTCTAATCCCTTTTGTTTTAGATAAGTTTTGACAAATTCTTTTAGTTTGAAGCCTGCATGATCGCAGGCTAGTCCTATTTTTTCTGACATAATTATATGATTTGTATGTTATTTTTTTTTAAGAAATTCTTCTGCTTCTGATACTGAGTAATTAAGCTCACGAGCTATTTTATACAAATAAATTTTTTCATTGGCGCTGATTTTATTACTGATATGAATGATCTCAGAAAGTAGTCTCATTAGTTGAGTGGAGCAAATAGGGTCGTCCTTAAATTCTCTGAAATCTACTTTGAATACATGTCCTTCACGAAGATTCTCTACAAAGGATTTCTTTTCTGTATTTATAAGCGTAGTATGCTGTATATATTGGAAGATAAAATGTTGTTTCTTCTCTTTATTCAGCTCATTCATAGAGCTCATATTAATCAGTGCTTTGACAACGAGGTGCTCAATGTCATCTGTTGGCATCTGCATCTTTGTTTTAGAAGTCTCTGCTCCCAATAAATCTAATTGAGTGTGTAAGGTCTTTTGCAAACGTTGTGCACCTGGATAAAATGTGGTGTAGGTGATAGTTCCTGAGATAATGCCGCCAATAATTGGAATGAATTTTCCAATGGTTTTTGATACTGAATTTTTAGAGAGATTAACTCCTATGTGTTGAGCCACTTGTCTGATTAGCGGGTAGTAGATAGAGTGGGTAAGAATTTTTGGGGGTACTTTCTTCGATATTTGTATTATAATGTCTAAACAAATATCGCGCAGTGCTTTGTTTGCAATCTCAGTCCCCATCATCGTGCCAACGAAGAGAGTAAGCATATCCATCATGTCGTCCGTAACTTGTGGATTCCCTTTTTCATCTGTTTCTCTAAGGTCAGGAAAGCCATATAAGTATGCAAGCTTTTGTGCAAGAACGAAGACGTGGTAATAATATTGTGCTAAATCCGTTGGGATAGATGCCAAGATGGTCGGTCCACCAGGAATTCCCGTTAGAGTTGAAAGTGTTGTGACTGCACGAGCGTGGTATTTTATAAGGCGTGTCGCTAAATTATCAATAACAGAACGTTTAATGACTGCTGCAGGACGTAACGCCAGTACTTTACTTATCTCGTCTGGAGAGAGTGCATCGTTGAGAGTAGACGAGAGAAACTCTTTACGATCAACGCATACACCAGGAATAGTTAGTGCAGCTTTCATTATTTTATTCCATAAATTTGCTTTTCTTATCATAGCCTTGTTCGATTCTGTTTGTTGCAAAGTTATGCTTTCTAAACTTGAAACACAAATAAATACTTATTTCTTGTCAAGTGCTAAAAGCTCGTCTCGTATTTGAGCAGCCAAGATGAAATCAAACTTGTGAGCTGCCTCCGTCATCATTTTCTGAAGACGTTCCTTCCGTTGTTCGAGCGATTCTTCTGCTCCGTAAATAGCGTCAGCTTCTGCTGCAATACTTGTGGCATCATTGAATTCTCCTGATAGCGCTTCTCTATAAATATCTTTCTCTTGCTGCTGTTCTTCTGAAATCTTGGCTAATTCATTCCTACCAATGCTCTTCTTGATCGGAGAAGGTTGGATACTATGCTTTTGGTTATATTCTATTTGTTTGGCCCTGCGACGATTTGTTTCATCAATTGTTTGTTGCATAGCTCTTGTAACCTTGTTGGCATACATGATGGCACGGCCATTTACATTACGGGCTGCACGTCCAGCTGTTTGTGTGAGACTTCGAGCATTTCTAAGAAAACCCTCTTTATCTGCATCAAGAATAGCTACAAGAGCAACTTCAGGAAGATCTAGTCCTTCACGCAATAGGTTAACCCCCACTAGAACTTGATACACTCCTCGGCGAAGATCTTCCATGATTCGCACTCGTTCTAGGGTGTCGACATCACTATGTATATAAGCCGTTCTAATGCCTGCTTCAATCAAATATTCGCTTAATTCTTCTGCCATCTTTTTCGTTAGTGTAGTTACAAGTACACGTTCGTCAAGATGGATACAAGTTCTAATTTCATCCATTAGATCGTCTACAGGATAATCATTAGGGCGTACCTCTATCGGTGGATCCAGCAGGCCAGTAGGTCGTATTATTTGTTCAACAACAACTCCTTCAGCTTCCTGCAGTTCATAATCTGCAGGTGTAGCTGATATGTAGATTACTTGATTCGCCATATCATGGAATTCATCAAAACTTAGTGGTCGGTTGTCGAGTGCTGCTGGCAGACGAAATCCGTAATTCACTAAAGCTTCTTTTCTGCTACGGTCTCCTTCGCGCATGGCTCTAATTTGCGGAACTGTCACATGGCTTTCATCTATGACAATGAGGAAGTCTTTTGGAAAAAAATCCAACAGACAGTAGGGACGAGTTCCTGCTTTTCTACCATCAAAGTACCGACTATAATTCTCAATACCACTGCAATGTCCCAATTCTCTAATCATTTCTATATCATAGTTCACACGCTCACTCAGTCGTTTTGCCTCTAAGGTTTTTCCCATGTTTTCAAACTTCTCACATTGCAGCATAAGATCATCCTGTATCTGTCGGATGGCCAGTTCTTGCGTCTCTTTTGATGTTAAGAAAAGATTTGCAGGATAAATCTTGTATTGATCGAAACTTCCTAAGCGAATTCCACTTTGTGCATCAATTTCTTCGATTGTTTCTATTTCGTCTCCCCAAAATGTTATGCGAAGAATATCATCAGAGTAAGCTAAAAAAATATCGACAGTGTCGCCGTTTACACGAAAATCTCCAGCTTTTGGAGCAACATCATTACGGATATATTGTCCGTCTACTAATCTTCGTAATAAGGTGTTGAGTACAAAAGTTTTGCCTACTTTTAATTCTATCACATTCTCATAAAATGCTGCGGGATTTCCCATGCCATAAATACAACTAACAGAACTAACAACGACAACGTCCTTCCTACCGCTAAGCAAAGCTGAAAGAGATGCTAATCGCAACTTATCGATTTCTTCGTTGATCGCTAAGTCTTTCTCAATATATGTGTCAGTCTGAGCAATATAGGCTTCTGGCTGATAATAGTCATAATAAGATACATAATATTCTACTGCATTTTCAGGAAAGAATCCTTTAAATTCGTGATAGAGTTGTGCCGCTAATGTTTTATTGTGACTCAATACCAACGTAGGTTTGTTGAGATTTTTAATAACATTAGCCACTGTAAAAGTTTTTCCCGATCCAGTTACACCTAGAAGGACCTGTGCGCGGGCTCCTTCTCTAGCACAGGTTGTAAGCTGGTGGATAGCCTCAGGCTGATCACCCATTGGCTGATAGGCGGAATGTAATATAAACTCATTCATTATGTTTTTATCCTTAGAACCCACAAAGGTAAGATATCTTTTCTAATTTAACGTGAGTTCGACGAATTCAGAACAATGCAAGCTGTGTGTCAATG
>ERZ773046.819-NODE-819-length-19118-cov-8.232230_pt1 | contig 19118 bp, 5 predicted proteins | sample MGYA00580634_ERZ773046 | MGnify/ENA primary metagenome ERZ773046 (study PRJEB29015, sample SAMEA2738127) | human oral metagenome | biome: human oral; feature: human-associated habitat; material: saliva | place: China | collected 2159 ... | reverse complement strand
GCCCTTCGTTACCAGTAACTGGATAACTGAAAGGCCATTTCATCAATTATTTATAGTTCTGAGATGAGCCTAACGGAACCACTCGTCTGGCTATCTACCTATATTATAGGGATAAAAATATATATCGTCAAATTGAGATGAAATACATTATTATAATAACTACATATAAATAATCATAAAAGCTGTACATACATAGATTAGACTAAACGGCTTTGATGTCAAAATTATTTTACATCAAAGAGCGTTCAAAAATCGACTATGTGTGTACAGCTTTTTTGTGTTTTGGTTTTAGTGTGTTTGTGTGAAAGTAGTCATAGGACTACCATAAAGTGATCTTTTTATTTTTCAAGTTTGTCTACCAAGCGTTTTACTGTTTCTTGTAGATCTTTATTTTGTGTTTCTAATGCTTGTACGCGTTGTTCTAGTGCGTTATAAGAGGCAGGGGACATAGCAGTAGACAAAGATTTTCCCGGTTTATAGGTGATGCCTACATTGGTCATAATATGATTGTTCATCGTAAATCCTGTAGTGAGTAAAAGATTATCTTTGTGATAATAGCCTACACCTAGAGCTACTGCATTCGCATTTTTATAATGACCGTAGCCTGCCATGTATTGAACGCGATTATCTGGATCATATGGTAGTGGATGCAATGCGGCTAACGCAGCGGCACGAGCATCGCCTTTATTGGATTCTGATTCGACACGTTGTACCTCTTGAGATACATGTTGTACAGATTTTTCAATGGTGCTGATAGAATTATTAAGCTGTTGACTTGTACTTTTACCAAGGGTATCAATCATTTGATGAACGCCGTAGAGTTGGGATCCGTTGATTGCATCAGTAGAGGTAGCACTCACGCGACCTGCTGCGAGATTGGTGATCGTCCGTTCCTTGCCCTTAGCCCCTACTGATACCGTTGATACAGGGGTGGTGCCGGCATAGTTGACGGTAGTACCATTTTCAAAGGTATGGCTTGCAGTACCGATTACATCGCCGTCAGCGGAATCATTGCCAAGGACAACTCCGTTTTTTAAAGAGGTAGTCACATTATTGCCGAGAACAAAGGTGTTTTCTCCAGAGATGTGGTTGTAATTACCTATACTGTAAGAATTGGCCGCATCAATAGCTGTTTTACCGAAAAGGCCTTGACCGAATACACCAGATGCAGTTGCTTTTTCTGATAGTGTGTTATAAGAGCCTACAGCCAAACCCTTTGCAGCTTTTACATTCACATAATGACCTACGGCAAGGTCGAACTGCCCGTTTACTGTCGAATTTGAGCCGATGGCTACAGAATTGCTGGCTTTACTGTTAGCACCTTGGAAGTTCCCAATCCACACGTTTTTATCACCTGCGGAGTTTTCCCCTGATTGAGTCCCCATGACAATGGAGTTCGTCAACTGGCTTGCATTACCTGCGGCGAAACCGACGGTTATGTTAAAATCGCCAGTACTGCCTCGGAAGGACTTCGCCCCAAGGTTGATATTGCCACCGCCTGATGAGCCGGCCCCAGCAGCTGCACCTAAGGCTATATTATTGCCTTGGGCATTGGGCCCCTTACCTTTTCCGTTCGCCGCACCGGCGTTCTCACCGAGGGTGATGTTGCCGCCTGTTCCTGCGGTGAAAGTTTGACCTTCCTTGCCGATGTTACCATTGTTATCAACGATATTAACCGGCGCCGCATAAACTGAGGCGGATAAAGCTACCATTACAACACTTGCTAATACAAAACGTTTCTTACTCATCGTATACACTCCTTTGTGTACAAACAAACTTTCACAAAACTTTCATAAAAAGACTTACATGGCTACTATAATACCAAAAAGGTATATTGTAAATAGAATATTCACATAATTCAAATAAATATACAATATATTCTATAGGTATTTATAGTTGATAAGAAATCTTTGACACATAATTATAAAGTTTAAATATTTATTTATTCTATCAATTGTAATCTATATGCATTGACAATTCTCTATATATTTATATAAAATAGAAATAATTTCATGTGTTGTTCATGATAAAATCATGAGTTATCGGCATGTGTAATCGTGTGTAATTAAGTATTATGTACATAATTAAGTATGTACGGTATTAAGTAATGAGAAGTGTGTTTGTATGTAAGAGTGTGTAATGAAATATATAATCGTGTTGATGAGTGCCCTTTGCATGTTCGTTATGCCCGTATCGGGGGAGCAGGTAAATAAAGCAGAGCAGCCTATGCAGGGGACTACGGTAAAACAAGTTCATAGTGAAAGTAAGACCGTATTATCTGACGACTCAGATACCTTTCATGTTAATTCGTCTCATACTCCAGATCATGTTATCGGTCAGGGCGGATTGGAGATGCCAGACTCCACGGATAAAAAGACGACTCGTTATTCCGATACAGATGCGGTCAACTCTGCGTTGCAGGCGGTGGTCATGACTGGTGTTCATTCCGCAATGCACGGATCGAAGGCGAAACCGTGGATGCAGCGAACCGTCTTGTCATTGCGCTTTCAGAAAAACTGGAAGCCCTTGTACGGTGTGGAAACATTGCAGCCGTTAGGTCATTATGATGAGACATCTCGTCATGTGTGGTTTACACAGGAGAGGTTGGCGAATGCAGCGGATACAGGAACGACGGCGAATGTGGGTATCGGCTATCGCCGAATTACTGCGAACGATGACCATTATTACGGTGGCAATCTGTTTTATGACCATCGGTTCAGAGGCAATCACGGTCGCATGAGTGTCGGGCTGGAGTACGTGTCGGGGATCGGTGCGTTTCGCATGAACTGGTATCGCGGTGTGTCTGGTGAGCGTTCCCTTGATGGTGCGACACGCATGGAAAATGTGTCTAACGGATATACTGCGGAGTACGGGACTAGTTTCAAGAATGCCCGTTGGGCGCGCGTGTATATGGAGGCCTATCGTTGGCAGTTGCGGCGCAGTGCGGATAAGCATGGCTTGCGCATCGGTACGGAGTTGCAGCTCACGCCGAGAATTTCCGTGGACATGGGCTACAACAAGCCGGAGCATGAGCACGGCAGTCCGTACGGTAAAATCATGTTCCGTCTAGCCGGTGTCGATACGGCTTGGTTTGGTGGTAACCATCAATCGGATACAAAAACATCGGTTCGTGTTAATATGTTGGAAAATGTGCGTCGTCAACATACGGTGCACGTTGATTGATAGATTGATATATATATATTTATTATTTTGATAAAAGTAGCATAAGAATCAATATTTATTTTTTAGATAAAAGCAATATAAGGAGCTGTTTTATAGTATCAGATGATTATCATTTGGTATGAAAAGACAGTTCCTTTTTTATACATTAATTCATAAAAATTTATTTTGTTTACAAAATAGAAAAAGAGTGGCACAATATTCATGAAAATATAATGAAGAATAAGTTACACGTGGAATTCATTAGGGAATGGAGAGGATAAAATGAGCAAGCGTAAACTTATATTATCAGTGTTGATTAATGGTGTGTTGTTATCGAGCCTATATGTGGCCGGAGCAGTGGATGTGGCACCGGGCAGCGGGAACGGTGTAGCTATCGGTACGGGCAGTAATGCACCGAAGGCGGAAAACGTAGCCATTGGTAAAGGGGCTACTATAGAGTATTCGGGTGGTGTCGGACAGCCGTCCACAGGTGATATTGTAATTGGTGGAAAGGCACATATTAATAATTATATTGATCAAGGTGGCGGCATTGCCATAGGTGCGAATTCATTCGTCGAAAATATGGTAGGCGGAATGGAAAGAGCGTTTGATTTTAATCAGGCTGGATATAAAAATTTTTTGGGTATACCTTTCGGGTTCCCAAAAAATCCTGAAAAGATGGTAACCGGAATGGCTATTGGTCAAAACACCTATGCTCGTTCTGGCAGTATTATGTTGGGGACCCATAATTATAAAGGAAAATTAGGTGATGTGGATGTAGATAGTTCTAATACCAAAAATAATAATGGACATTTATTTTCCACAACTATAGGAGCGAATAGTTATTCTAATGGTTTGTTTTCTTCTATTGTAGGGGCTTATTCGATTGCCTCTTCAGGTTATCCTACTACTACCGCTGATGCCACTAAGAATTTTGGTGCTACTATTACAGGGTCTTTAAATAGTATTGAATCGGCAAGTGCTAGCTCTCAATACTCTGGTGTTGCAAATAGTATCGTAGGCACGGCTAATCGGACCTTTAACTCCAATGGGTCTCTCGTATTTGGTGCTGGCAATGAAATAACGAATTCTGTAACTCGTATCTCAGCGCCAAGTTCGGGAGGTAATTCCGCTAAGGAATTAGCTGAGACATTACGTTCCGCTGTCAAAAATTCTAACGGTGGCGGTTCTACTATGGCATTTGGTAGCGGTAATAAGGCGGATTATACACTTCGCTCTGCACTTATGGGTGTCAATAATACATTGACCGGCTCTCAAGGCAAAGAAAGTGAGAATACCATGTTGACGGGCTTTCACAATACGGCGGATAAGGTGTCCAATACGACCGTAATAGGGTCTGAAAATACGGTGACTAATTCTAAGAACAGTCTTGTGATGGGGGATAATCGTGAGGTGAAAGATGCCAACCATGCGGTTCTCATCGGTTCCACAGACAGCAAGACTACGACATCTGTTAATAATGCGGTCGCTGTCGGACATAATACGAATGTCACCGTAGAGGGTGGCGTTGCATTGGGTAGTGAATCGAAGGCTACTGTAGCGGCTGGATCCGTTGGGTATGATCCGAGTACAAAAGCACAGTCCACGAATACAGATTCTACGTGGAAGGCGACTAAATCAGCCGTATCTGTCGGTGATGTAAATAACAATATTACACGTCAGATTACATCCGTAGCAGCCGGCACAAAGGATACGGATGCGGTGAATGTGGCACAGCTCAAAAAGTTGCAAAATCAAGTGAATGCGACTGGCTCCACTACCGTCAGTGCAGGTAAGCATATTAATGTGACAACTACGACGAACGGAACGAACAAAGATTATAAGGTAAGCCTATCTGACGATATAACGAACCAGATTACAAATAATACGACAAATATTAACAATATACAAGGTGATGTGACCAATATTAAAAAGAATGTAACCAATATTCAAGGTGACATTACTAATATCAAGCAGGATGTAACCAATATGGGGCGGAATGTAGCTCGTCTCGATAAAAAGGTTAACAAATCTGTGGCCGGAGCGGCCGCACTTGCCGCTTTGCATCCGTTGGATTTCGATCCTGATGCAAAATGGGACTTTGCTGCTGGGTATGGCCACTACCATGACGGTAATGCCGCTGCATTGGGGGCTTTTTACAGACCGAATGAGGACTTGCAATTTAGTGTAGGATCTACTGTTGGTAATGGTGAAACCGTTGTGAATGCCGGTATGTCTGTGAAAGTTGGTGCTCACAGTAATGTATCTCGTTCTCGTGTGGCCATCGGTAAGGAAGTTTTGGAACTTAAGAAAACTGTAGCGGTACAAAATGCACAGATTCAAAAGTTGACGGCTCTTTTGAATGGATTGGCCGGAACGAATATGAAAGCAGACCGCAGCACATTATTCCCTGATGTGCCGAATAATCACTGGGCATATGCGGCGGTTAGCGATCTATCTCGACGTGGTCTTGTAGAAGGATATCCTGATGGTACATTCGGAGGAGACCGTATGTTGACCCGTTATGAATTTGCTCAAATTGTGTACCGAGCTATTCAAAACGGCGTTGCTGTCGATGATCGCCTCGTATCTGAATTTGGTCCTGAAATGGCGTTATTCCGTGTGGATACTATTGCCAAGAATCATGAAGGACAACCAACTATTGAACGTGTAAGGGTTAATAAAAAATAGAATACTTATATATATGGTTTATATTGTGAATGCCGAGGCTCTAGGGCCTCGGCTTTTTCGTGTATCTGTAGGTGATAAATTTTCTGTATATAAAATTATCTTATCTATGAAAGCATTAAACTGAAAAGTCTAAAAATATGAAATTGATTACGTAATTACAATAATCGTTATATTCCGATATGTGGATTTATCGTAATATTTGATAGGAAAGATGAAGATTCTATTTCTTAAAATTAAAAAATATTAAATATGAAATAAATAAACGACAAAAATGAAGAAAAGATGAAAAAGTCGTTTACAAGATAGAAATTTTTTGATATTCTATTGCCGTGGGTGAGTATATGATGAAGAATCATGAATAATTATAGTATTCGTATCGTAATTGAGAATACTAGTATTTGGTGTAAGAAGTGTAGATGATAATCAATCTTTATACTTCTTCTTTTTATTATCTTTGCAATATTATGCAACACAAGTGATGTGTTTTACTGAGGTTTCGGTAAGAAAGGATAATCATGAATCGAATTTATAATGTGATTTGGAGTAAGACTAAAAAATGCTACGTAGTAGTATCTGAAATCGTAAAAACAGGTGGCGGAAAGGTAAAATCCGTACAAACTGGTACAACCTGGGCACGCATGAGTGCGATTATGGCGGTGGCCGCATTATTGATGGGTGGTAATATTACTACGGTTCATGCTGATACATATACTGCAATGACTATTGATAATGTAAATGGAGCTGGTTATGCTACTGGTAAGGTAGATTATAGTGAAGGTAGTTATTTATATAACTATCAAAATCCTGGGAACTTGACACCATTTGATAATAGTCATTTGTACAATGGTACAGATAGAGGTAACTATACAGAAAATAGCTTTGCCGGCATTGCTATCGGTAAAAATACAAATATTCAGGAAACTGGTAATCCAACTTATTATTCCGGTTTAGCTATCGGTAACTATGCTCAGGCCACAGGCGGTATTTCTTTTGCTTTGGGTCATTATGCTCAGGCTTTATCACCATCTGCTATGGCTCTTGGTACAGCTACAAAGGCGAGCGGATTTAACTCCTTGGCTATGATGCGTCAATCTGCTGCAGAAGGTGAGTTCTCTACAGCATTGGGTACTGCATCTTGGGCAAAGGGTAATGGTAGTTTTGCCATGGGTTACTCCGCTACAGCAAAAGCGGATCAATCCATCGCAATCGGTGCGGCAGAAACTATAAAATTACCTGGTCAACAACATGGTACTCCAAGTGCTAAATATAATGGCGATGGCAATACCGTAACAGAAGGGGCTCGTTCTCTTGCTTTCGGTACAAAAGCTCGTACTGCAGTTGGTGCAGATGATTCTATGGCATTCGGTTCTTCATCCAGCACTGGTGGCGCCAATGCGGTAGCTATGGGTTATAGTGCTAATGCTAGTGCAGAGAATGCCTTTGCCATCGGTAATACGGCGCAATCATCCGCACAAAATGCCGTGGCAATGGGTAAAAGTGCAAATGCAAGTGGTGTAAGCAGCTTTGCTATGGGTAGTAGTTCTAATGCTGCTGGTGCTGATGCTATTGCTATGGGTAGTTCTTCTCAAGCAAAATTATCCAACTCCATCGCATTAGGCGGCAATGCAAAATCCTTGGGTGCTGATGCGCTTGCACTTGGCGGTGCGGCGAATGCCTCTAAAGATGGTGCCATTGCAATCGGTAAAGAAGCAAAAGCAAACAATACTAATACGACAGCTATCGGTCTTGGTGCAACTGTTACAGGTACTAACTCCATGGCTATCGGTACAAATGCTGTTGCAGAATCCAATAACTCCTTGGCATTGGGTACTGGTACGGAAGTAAGAGGTGCCTTGGTTAATGGTTTCTCTGCTTTCACTAACCAACAAAATAACAATGTTGCAAACGGTGTAGTTGCGGTAGGTAACGTAGGTTCTGAACGCCGTATCATCAACGTAGCAGGCGGTGAAAACGATACTGACGCAACAAATGTAAAACAATTAAAATTTGTAAACAGTAACTTGGCAAAATCCATCGCAGGTCCTACTTATACGGGCTATGAAGCGAATGGTTCTACATATAAAGCGCCTGATTTCAATATCAAGAACAGCACATACCATACGGTAAAAGAGGCTGTTGAAGCGGCGCAAACGAATTTCTTCAGTGCTAAAGGCACATCTGCCGATGCGAACTACGATAACACAGGCGCTACAGGCAACAATGCGACAGCGGCCGGCGTACGTGCTTCCGCAGCAGGTAACTTCGGTACAGCTGTCGGTGCTGATGCGACTGCAGCGAATGCGAACAGCACTGCTATCGGTTACAAAGCTAAATCCAGCGTAGATGACGGTGTTGCATTGGGTGCAAATTCCGTTGCTTCCGTTGCGGCCGGTAAAGCAGGTTATAATGTTAAAACTGCAGACAGCCGTACAAACGGATATAGCGGATTGACAGGTGCTGCGTTGACATCCACTATGGGTGCGGTGTCCGTAGGTGACGGCGGTACGAAAACTCGTCAAATCACAAACGTGGCGGCAGGTACAGCTGATTCCGACGCTGTCAACGTAGCTCAATTGCGCAATGTCAATTTGAAAGTAGCCGGCAACACCGGTAAAAACGATGTTTTATTGGATAATCAAACATTGACTGTAAAAGGCGATGGTTCTTATGTTATGACATCTGTTAACAATCAAACAATTGATGTGACGTTGACTGATGCAACTAAGAACAAGATTGACAATGCGGCAAATAAAGACTTGTCCAACATTACGGACGGCGGTAAATCCGTTATTCGTGATGAAGCGCAAAAAGCAGTTAAAGTTGTTGCTGGTAAAAACACAACGATTACAGAAGGTACTGACGGTACATATAAAACATATAAAGTTGACGTAGATGCTCCTGACTATCAATTAGTTGAAAACAGCAGTGCTGCTGATAAAGCTTACACTGTATCTGGCAATAAAGTTGACTTGACTGTACAAGATGCTAAAAATCCTGCGAATAAGAAAACTGTAACTATCAAGGATATTGCATCCAAAACAGAACTTGATAAGGCACAAGAAGATCTTATCAACAAAGGCTTGAAATTCGATGCCGATAATAACGATGCTAAGACAAATAAATTAGGTTCCAAGGTAACTGTAGCCGGTGACGGTACTAACATCAACACTACGATTACACAAACTGGTGACGATACAACAATTAAGGTTGCATTAGGTAAAGACATCAATGTTAATACAGTAACTGCTACAAAAACTGTAAAAGCTGGTACTGCTACTATGGGCAACCAAGCTGTAACAGACAACAAGGCAGCTACTCAAAATGGTAATTTTGTATCCGGTTTGGATAATAAATCTTGGACATTAACTGATCCTGCCTTTGTATCTGGTCGTGCGGCAACAGAAGATCAACTTAAAATTGTCAGCGATGCTGTGAAAGCGGCTAACTCAAGTGCTACGGACTACCGTTTAATCGCTAATCCGAACAATGCGGCAGACGGCTCTTATAAAGTTGATAACAATAAAGTTGATTTGCAAGTGAAGGACGATAAATCCGGTACAGTTAACACTGTAACAATCAAGGATATTGCGTCTAAAACAGAACTTGATAAGGTAAAAGATCGTTCCGTAAAATACGACGGTAATACAGGTTATGACACAGTAACATTAGAAGGTGCTAACGGTACAAAAATTACTAACTTGAAAGATGGTAATGTAGCGGCTGGCTCCAAAGATGCTGTAAACGGCGGTCAATTACATCAAGTTAAGCAAGATCTTGGTGATCAAATCACAAATACTAAAAATGATTTAAATAATAAGATTGATACAACTAAACAAGATCTTATTGATAAAGGTCTTAAATTCGACGCTAACGTAGGCGGCGTACAAACTAATAAATTAGGATCTACAGTGACTATTCAAGGTGAAGGCACTGCAGCTGACGCTGATTACAGTGGTGAAAACCTCAAAACTTTCATCAAACAAGATGCGGCGACAGGCAATACGACTATCGACGTGAAGATGAATAAAAACCTTAAAGCTGAATCTGTGAAGGTTGGCAAAGATGGTAAGGATGGCGTATCCATTACTGGTCCTGACACAGCGAACGGTACAGATGGCAAGGTAGCTGTTACTGACAAAAATGGTAAAGAAGCAGTTTCTATTTCCGGTAAGGACGGCGTAGGCCACATCGGCTTGACAGGCCCTGCCGGAACAAACGGCGTGAACGGTACTAATGGTATCGACTTGTCCGTAAAACCTGGTTACGATGATCCTGCTACCGGCGTTAAAGGCGAAAAAGGTGTAGACGGTACAAACGGTCTTACACGTATCGTTTACAAAGACGGCAACGGCGAACACCAAGTTGCGACTATGGAGGACGGTTTACAATTCACTGGTAACAATTCTGGTACCGTGAATAAACAAAAATTGAATTCCTTGGTGAAAGTACAAGGTGAAGGCGTAACTGAATCTGAATCTGCAGCGTTCAAGAGCGCAGCCGGCAATATCAACGTAAAAGCTGATGGCACTAACAAATTGGAACTTCAATTGGCGAAAGACCTTAAAAATCTTAATTCCGTAACGGCGGCTAAGACTGTGAAAGCAGGCGGTGCTACTATGGGTGGTCAAACTGTTAACAACGCAGCTGGTGACAGCGAAACAGGCAACTATGTAACAGGTCTTGATAATAAAGATTGGGATGCAGATAAGATTGTATCCGGTCGTGCCGCAACAGAAGATCAGTTGAAAAAAGCGTTGGATGCTCAAAGTGCTAACTCCACTGATTATCGTTTGATTAGAAATCAAGCGGCAGGCTCCAATGGAGACTACACTGTGGATGCGAACGGCGATGTAGCGTTGACTGTACAAGATAAGAATCATCCAAATCAAACAGAAACCGTTACCATCAAAGACGTTGCTTCTAAATCCAAACTTGATAAATTGAATGACCGTGCTGTTAAGTATGATTTGGACCCTACTGGTAATCCTGATAAATCCAAGGTAACTTACGAAGGTCCTGCATATAACAACAAACAAGGCGGTACTCACGTAACGAATGTAGCATATGCTACAGGCAACGATGGCAGCGAAGCGGTTAATGTGGACTACTTGAATGACAAAATCAAAGATAGTGCGGACGCATTAACTAATAAAGGTTTGAAATTCGATGCTAACCAAGGTGGAGAAAAAACTAACAAGCTTGGCTCTAAAGTGACTATTAAAGGTGAAGGTACTGCGGCTGACGGAGATTACAGCGGAGAAAACCTTAAAACTTTCATCACACAAGACCAAACATCTGGTGATACAACTATCAACGTGAAGATGAATAAAAACCTTAAAGCTGAATCCGTGAAAGTTGGCAAAGACGGTAAGGACGGCGTGTCCATTACAGGTCCTGATAACGGTACAGACGGCAAGGTAGCTGTGACTGGTAAGGACGGCAAAGAAGCCGTATCTATTTCCGGTAAAGACGGCGTAGGTCACATCGGTCTTAACGGTAAAGACGGCCGTAGCGCTGACATTTCTGTTGAAAAAGGTGATCCGGACCTCAACGGTAACGAAATCACTCGTATTAAATACACTGATGAAAAGGGTAAGACACATCAAGTAGCAACCAAAGATGACGGTATGGCTTACGGCGGTGATTCCGGCGACGTTATCAAGAAAAAACTTAATGAACAATTGGACATTAAGGGTGGCGTAACAAATGAAGATGATTTGACTGAAAACAATATTGGTGTTATCAGCAAAAATAATATCCTCAATGTTCGTTTGGCAAAAGATCTTAAAGACTTGAACTCCATTACTTTCAACAACGGCGCTAACGGTGCAAATGGTAAAACCGTTGTAAACGGCGAAGGCATGACTATTAAAGATGCAGCAGGTAATCCGTTGACAGCTGTTACAAAAGACGGCGTGAAGATTACTGATGGTCCATCCATGACGAAAGACGGTATCGATGCAGCTGGTAAGAAGATCACTAATGTAGCTGATGGTACTATTGGCGCTGGTAGCAAGGACGCTGTAAACGGCGGTCAATTGCATACAGCTATTGAAGACATCAAATCCACAGGCTTTGGTCTTAAAGCGGAAGACGGTCAATCCGTGAAGAAACCTCTTGGCGAAACAATCGATCTAAAAGGTGACGGCAATATCAAAACTTCCGTGGATAACGGTGCTATCAAGATGGCCTTGAACGATAAGATCACTCTTGGTCAAGACCCAGCAAAACAAGTTAAGATTGACGGTTCTGCAGGTACGATTACAGCCGGTAAAGGTGATAATCAAGTTAAAATCGACGGCAACAACGGTTCCGTAACGGCAAATACTGTGAAGGCTGGCGACGTAGTTGTAGGTAAACAAACTTCTGACGGTAAAGAAGGCAACTTCGTAACAGGTTTGGATAATAAAACTTGGGATCCTGAAAACCCTGTAGCAGTTCCAGGTCGTGCTGCAACAGAAGATCAATTGAAAGCTGTTAATGACGATTTCAATAATAAAGCAAGAACAGGCCGTGTATTCCAAGGCGACCAACCTGGCGATAGCGGTAAAGTGGTTCGTGGATTGGGAGATACTATGAACCTTACTGGTGGTGCTGATGTGAATCGTTTGGCAGATAATAATATCGGTGTTGTGAAAAACGCTGCTGGTGATGGTTATAACATCAAGTTGGCTAAAGACTTGAAAGGCCTTGAGTCCGTAACTACTACGGATGCTGCTGGTAATACAACTGTTATGAACGGTGGCGGCGTGACAATTACACCTGCTCAAGGTAATGCTGTAAGTCTTACTAAAGACGGCCTCAATAATGGTGGTAATAGAATTACTAATGTAGGCCCTGGTGTAGATGGTACTGATGCGGTTAACGTAAATCAATTGAGCAGTGCTATGCGTAGCGTGGATGGTAAAATCGCTGATGTAGGTGCTACTAGTGCGGCTATTTCCGGCCTTAAACCATTACAATATGATCCATTGGAACCAACTCAAGTATTGGCTGCTGTAGGCCATTATAAAGGCAGCACCGCTGCAGCTGTAGGCGTGGCGCACTATACTAATGAATCTACAATGTTCCATATGGGCGTATCTCTTGGCGGTCATGACAACATGATTAATGCGGGCGTATCCTACAAATTTGGTACATCCGACGCCAAGAAAGCGGTTCCTGCACGTTACAAAGCCGGCCCTATCAGCTCTGCGTATGTATTGCAAGATGAAGTGACTGCTTTAAAAGCTGAAAATGAACGCATGAAACAACATGACTTAGAGTTAACTGCTAAATACGATCAAGTACAACGCGATAATGAAGAAATGAAAGCTCAAATCGCATTGTTGATGCAACAAGCAGGTCTTACAAAATAATCGAATCTGAATATTCGAGTTCTTAACCACTCATGTAAGGATTGTGAAAGCCGCCCTTTCCGGGGCGGCTCATCATAAGGAGGAAGTATGAAATTTAAAACATTTATGCCTGTATTGGCACTGGCTTGTGTGTGCGGTAGGCCAAGCGGATGCGGCTCAAGATCGATTGATGATGCCAGAACAACCAGCTGAACCATTAAACGTGATTGAAGCGGAAGTGGCTGTTCCTGTACCTAGCGAAGAAGTTCGTGACGTAGTGAATGCTTTCACACAATTCCAATTGGATCAAAAAGGCAAATATATCATGGACGACTCTCGCGTTATGAAGGGGCAAGAACGGTACCGCAATAATGTATTGTATTATATGAACGTTCGTCGTAGCTGGTACATTGTGAGCCATCGTTATAAGAAAGACAGCTATGCACGTATGGCATTAGATCGTTTGTACAACGATTACAAAGAATTCTTTATGGATCGTGTGACTGTGTCTGACGATGAAAAATTGGACTATGCACAACAAATCATCGATATCTTGAATCGCAATACTGCTAATATACATGATGATGAATTGCGTTTCTACATGAACGAAATGGTTATCTTTAGCTTGAAAGAAGCTATGAAAGACGGTAATAATCGCGTGAAGCCTGCCGAAGAGGAAGACATTCCTAAGATGATGGAAGAACCTCATACAGTGGATCTTCGCCAAGCGATTTATGCACTAGCAATTCAGTAAGATATGGTGTAATTAATAAACCGATAATTTAATTAAATATTGTAATTGAATCAGGGACAGTTTCATTAGATTCTGTGATAATACACTGATAACTAAATAATATTTAGAATGTATGGTGTTTATAAAAGCCGGGGCATAGATTGCCTCGGCTTTTGTTATGTATAAATTGAAATTGTTACATGCAAATATGTAAATTTAATGGCGTAAATGTATCGAAAAGATGAAGATTTTATTTCCTAATTATTAATTTTGTTAAATAAACTATAAAAATGAATGAAACATGAAAAATTTGTTTACAATATAGATTTTTTTTGATATGGTATACGAGTAGATGAGTATATGATAACAATCTGTAATAAGTGTAATATTTGACTTGTTATGTTGAATATTGTTGGTTTGTATTAGAAGTATAGATAATTTTTATATCTATTACTTCTTATTTTTATTATAGTTTTATATAAGGTTAGATAGGTATTACGCAACGAAAATGTAGTACGAAAGGAACGTTATGAATCGAATTTATAAAGTCATTTGGAATCGGGTGAAAAACTGTTATGTAGTTGTGTCCGAAATTGCTAATAATCGCGGGAAAATTAATGGAAGAAGCATAACATGCGTTGGTACACTTTTATGTGTTTTGGCACTAGTAGGCGGTACATTATTGCCACTGAATACTGCTAATGCAGTAAATCCTGCGGGGACTGGTGCAGGGGTATCATGGGGAAATGGCACGAATAGCGGCACAGATCAAAATAATGTAGCTATTGGCGGTTATGCGCAGGCCCTTGGACCGGTTTCCTTGGCATTAGGTGCGCATAGTAATTCTTCTGCTTCATATTCAACCGCTATCGGTGGAGGAACACAATCTACTGCGGAAAACGCGACAGCCATTGGTGGTGTAGCCAAGGCACAAGGGAAAAATGCTACCGCTATTGGGGCAAAAGCCGAAGCTAATGGAGAGTATGCTACCACTATCGGTGCAGGTGCAAAAGCGGATAATACCTATGCTATAGCCATCGGCAGCCTTTCTCATGCTACTGAGGTATCCTCGTTAGCGATGGGAAATAATTCAAAAGCTACTAATACTTATGCTTATGCAATCGGTGGGAGCGCGGAGGCTAAGGGCAGATGGAGTATTGCCATGGGGACAAATGCAGTGGCCGAAGATGATGCCAGCGTGTCTATCGGTACTTGGTCAAAAGCTACTACTGGACAGTCCGTGGCTGTCGGTTATCTAGCTAACGCGAAACAATTAGGGGCAACGGCACTTGGCAGACAGACGAATGCTAGCGCAGTAGATGCAACTGCTATAGGATCTGGATCTAATTCTACTGCTGAAAACGGTACAGCTATAGGTAAAAGTGCTTCGGTCAGTGCGAAAAATAGCGTCGCTATCGGTACTGGGGCGAAAGCAACCAATGAAAATGCGGTGGCTCTCGGCACCGGTTCTGAAACTGCTGCAGCGGTAGCAACAGCCTCTGAGTCAGTTAATGGAGTAGTACATAACTTTGCAGGTATAAATCCTGGTTCCACAGTTAGCGTAGGTAAGACAGGTATGGAACGGACGGTTACCAATGTAGCGGCTGGCCGTATTTCCGCTACATCTACAGATGCTATTAATGGCAGTCAACTGTATGCAGTGACTACGGAAGTGAATAAGGGCACAGTTTATGCAGGAGATGTAAAAGGTACGGGGGCTACAGATAATAAGTTTACCCAAAGATTCGGGGCACAAACTAATATCGTTGGTGGCGTAGCCGATACATCCAAATTGAGTGATAACAATATTGGAGTGGTATCTAATGGCACAGATACATTGAACGTGAAATTGGCTAAAGAACTGAAAGACCTAACTAGTGTGACTGCTGGTGATACAGTGATGAACACGGATGGTGTGACGATCACTGGAGGCCCTAAAATTGTAAAAACCGGCATTGATGCAGGAAACAAACAAATAGTTAATGTGGCTAGCGGCGGAGACGTAACGACGAATGGTGCCAATATTGGCGATATTAACCGTATCATTACGGCGAAGGATAAGTATGTGACTGGCGGTGCAGTGACTTATCAAGCAAATGGTGAGGGTGCCGCAAATTTAACCGGCACAAACGGATTGACTGCTAACGTAAGCGGATTGAAAAATAACTATGTTACGAGTGGCAGTATTTCTAATGACGGCAAAGTGTTGACACTGGAACGTAACGATACGGGCAAAGTTAATGTTGATTTGAGTAATATATTTACTGAGGTAGCAAAGGGAGATTACCGTTTGGTAGAAAATCCTGAAGCGGGTAGTCAGGGTAAATATAAGGTTGATAGCAATGGAAATATGGTATTGACTGTAGCAAATGATAAAGGCGACAAACAACAAGTTACATTGACAGATATTGCATCTAAGGCGCAACAAGATAATAATACATCAAGTATTACTACGATCAATACAACTCTTGATAAAGGCTTGAACTTTGCCGGTGATACCGGTGCTGTGAGTAACAGAAAATTAGGCGATACCGTTACCGTTAAAGGCGGTGCCACAGGTGCATTGTCCGATGGAAATATCGGTGTTGAATCCGACGGCAATGGCACATTGAATGTGAAATTGGCGAAAACATTGACCGGCTTGGACAGCGTGACAGCTGGTGGTACTACTATCAACAACAGCGGTTTGACTGTAGGTGGTAAGAACTATGTATCTCCAACAGGTCTCAATGCGAATGATCAAAAAATTACCAATGTTTCTGATGGTACTGTAGGTGCAGGTAGCAAAGACGCTGTAAACGGCGGTCAATTGCACGATGCTAAAAACGAATTAAATACTAATATCAGTAATGCTAAAACTGATCTTATCAACAAAGGCCTTCGTTTCGATGCTGATAATAACGCTGAAAAAACGAATAAACTTGGTTCTAAAGTAACAGTCAATGGTGATAACAATATCACAACTGAAATCACGCAAACCGGCGACGATACTAAGATCGGCGTTAAATTGAACAAAAATCTTAATGTTCAAACATTGACGGCTACAGATACCGTGAAAGCTGGCGGCGTAATAATGGGTAAACACGCTGATTCTAACAACTATGTAACTGGTCTTGATAATAAAGACTGGGATGTTAATACGTCTAATCCTGTAAGCGGTCGCGCTGCTACAGAAGATCAATTGAGAAAAATCAGCGATGTAATTAAGAGCCAAGGTGCTGCTGCTACAGATTACCGTTTGGTGAAAAATGCAGCTGCTGCAGATGAGGCTTATACAGTTGATTCTAACGGTGATGTTGACTTAACTGTAGAAGATAAAAACCATGCAGGTAGTAAAGAAACAGTTAAGATTAAGGATGTTGCCTCTAAATCTAAATTAGATAAAGTTATCAATGACGGCTTGAAATTCGATGCCAATACAGGTGGCGAAAAAACGAATAAATTGGGGTCCAAGGTATCCGTGAAAGGGGATAATTCCAACATCATTACAAGTATCTCCCAAGATGCGAACGGTGACAGCACCATTGATGTGAAACTCGGCAAAGACCTTAAGACCGAAACGATTACTGCTACCGGTAAAGACGGTAAAGACGGCAAGATTGGCATCAACGGTAAAGACGGTGTTACGACGAATATTTCCGTAACCCGTGACGGCAAGCCGGGTGTCGACGGTGCCGCCGGCACGACCACTACGCGCATTGTGTATCAAAAACCGGACGGCACGAACGAAGAAGTGGCGAACCTAAATGACGGTATGATGTACGGCGGCGATACAGGTAATGTAATTAAAAAGAAACTTAACAATCAAGTGAATGTTAAGGGCGGTATCTCCGATGAAAGCAAATTAGCGACTGAAGACAACATCGGTGTTGTTTCCGACGGTTCCGATACATTGAAATTGCGCTTGGCGAAAGAATTGAAAGGCTTGACGTCTGCTACTTTCACAAACGGCGGCAATAATACTGTTATCAATGGTGATGGTATGACAATCACACCTGCTGGCGGTAATGCAGTGAGTCTTACAAAAGACGGCTTAAATAACGGCGGTAACAAGATTACGAATGTAGCTAATGGCACGGACCCTAACGATGCAGTTAATAAATCTCAATTGGATAAAGCTACAGCAGCTGCATCCACAACGGTATCGGCAGGTAATAATATTACTGTGACACCTAGCACCAATGCGAATGGTTCCAAGAACTATGAAGTAAGTCTTAAAGATCAAGTGACATTGGGCTCTGATGCTACGAAACAAATCGCAATGGATGGTACTACAGGTACTATCAAAGCTGGTGATAAAGTTACAATCGACGGCAACAAAGGTACTATTAAAGCTGGCAATGTAACAATTGACGGTGAAAACGGTACAATCAAGGCTGGCGACAAGGTAACTATCGACGGTAAAGATGGTAAGATTGCAGCAGGCAAGGTATCTGTTGATGGCAAAGACGGTTATGTGACAGGTTTGGAAAACAAAGATTGGGATCCTAACAACATCACAAGCGGTCGTGCTGCTACAGAAGATCAATTGCAAAAATCTCACAAATCCTTGGATAATAAGATTACTAACCTAGGTGATGAAATTACGAAAAAAGGTATGAATTTCGCTGGTAATACAGGTGAATTCCACCGTGATTTAGGTCAAAAGGTTACTATCAAAGGTGAAGGTACAGAGTCTGACGATAAATACTCCGGCGAAAATATTAAAACCGTAGCCGACCAAGATGGTAATGTTACTATCAAGATGGCGAAAAACCTTAAGACTGACAGCTTGACTACCGATAAGGTGAAAGTTGGCAAAAACGGTAAGGATGGCGTATCCATTACTGGGCCTAATGGCGTTGACGGTACAGACGGCAAGGTAGGCATTACTGGTAAAGACGGTAAAGATGCTGTATCTATGTCCGGCAAAGACGGTGTTGGTCATATCGGTTTAACTGGCAAAGACGGCCGTAATGCGGATATTACCGTTGATAAAGGTGATCCAGACTTAGACGGTAACAACATCACTCGTATTAAGTACCAAGACGAAAACGGTAAGACCCACCAAGTGGCAACTAAAGACGATGGTATGAAATACGGTGGCGATAGCGGTTCTGTAATCAAGAAAAAGCTTAACGAACAAGTTAATGTAGTGGGTGGTATTACTGATGCTAGCAAGTTGACTACAGAAGACAATTTAGGTGTCGTATCCG
>ERZ773046.817-NODE-817-length-19143-cov-4.604673_pt1 | contig 19143 bp, 22 predicted proteins | sample MGYA00580634_ERZ773046 | MGnify/ENA primary metagenome ERZ773046 (study PRJEB29015, sample SAMEA2738127) | human oral metagenome | biome: human oral; feature: human-associated habitat; material: saliva | place: China | collected 2159 ... | reverse complement strand
AAGACCACCCTGAAAAGCAGAGCCACTTTATCGAAGTACTTGATGAGGCAATGCTCAAAAATCCAAAATACTACATCAAGCATTATCACGGTACTCCTGAAGAAATTGCGTATAAGCGTAAATTTTCCTTTAGTGATCGCTCTCGCTACTACATGCCAGTCGATGAGGTTGTTGCTGCACAAAAGGTCTTATTTGAGAACTTTAAGGATGGTGTACCTCTTGGCTTACTGAGCCAATTTATGCCAATCGCATACACAAAGGTACGTGAAGGTACTTTACATAATGATCCAGTATCTCTTGTCAAAGACCGCGTCATCTATACTGTTGATGAGTATATGTACGGCTCTCACCAAGAGGAGATTACATTTTAATTGGACTTAGGATAATTCCTAAGTCTTTTCTATAAAAAATACTGTGTAACCTTAAGACAATTTGTCGAAAGATTACACAGTTTATTTTTATGAAACGATTTGTACAGTGATGACACCAACATCGTCTTTCGTAATTGCATTATACCAATATCTTCCTGGGAAATATTCGCTAAAGATATTCGTAATATAACGATAGTTCTGTGACAATAATTGCTCAACTGCTACCTGGAAAGATGCTTGATCACCGATCTGGAATGAAATCTTTTGGTAAGGATCTTCATACAGTTTCTGTAACACATAGTCTCTAATCGCATAGTAGTCGTATGTTTGGAAATACGCACCATTTTGAACATAGTATGAAAGAGAGTTATCTGTACACTTTGGGAATTTGAATGCTTCAAATGAAGAATCACCAATTACAACTGTTCCATTTAAGGAATAATGTGTACGGAATAGCACTTCATCCGTTACCATGAAGTAATAGTAAACAAGTGACTGACTACCATCATCATTGACTGGATCACCCCAAGTTACATCAACCCAGTAATACTTACCATTTAACTCTACAAAGTTCCATGCATGTGCTTCATCTGTTTGACCACGAACAGTAGCACACTTGATTCCTGCCTTCTTACAGAGATATTGGAAGGCTCTTGAATAACCAGCACAGATACTCTTTCTGTATAGGAATACGCTTGTGTAATACTGGTCACATTCATTGTCTTCATAAATTGTCCAGTTAATAATCCAATCGTAGAAATACTTAATCTTTTCGTAATCACTTGCGTTTGCGACAGCTCCAACTACATTATCTACAATCTGATCAACTTGAGCTTGCGTTTCAGCGTAATTTTCTGGCACCTGAAATTTAACCTTCGTAACTTTTCCATAATCATCTGTCCAGTAACGATAGTCCCACATCCAATAAGCTTCAGAGAAGTCATAGTTAAACGCTAGAATCGCCGTCGCAAAATCTTCTTTTTTTGCAAGCTTCTTGAACGAATATTCAGAAACAGGCTTCTGAAGTACATCATAAAGCTCCCCATATATTGCCTTCTGTGTACTTGATAACTGCTCGTAATAATACAAATAAAGTGATTTCGTATTCAACTTATTTTTATCTACAGTTTGGAAACCATTTTTTAACTGGTTGTTACTGGTTTGGTTCTTATCTTCTTTATTTTTTACAGTGAAGCCATTTTTATTTTGTGTCTGATTCTCTGTTGTAGTATTCGTATCTTTATAATCATTCTTATAAGAATTAATTGTTTGATTTTGATTATCATCTGTCACAAAGTCTAATACAGTACAGCCAGATAAACAAAACACCAATAGTATAGAAATAAACTTTTTCATAATTCTCCTTGTTTTAGCGTAATATGTTTCTCGCTAATTGTGATTAATATACTTGGATACCTATAATTCCCGTATCATTCCAATAGTAATAATAGTATCTAAATCCATATCCAAAATATTCTTGTAGAATGCCTGTCATATATAGATAGTTATCTGAGAACAAATAATCTAATGCTTGCTGGTATGATGCTATATCACCAATCTGGAACTCAAAATATTGGTATGGATTCTCATTTAACTTCTGTAAGACATAACTTCTGATTCCGTAATAATCGTATGTTGGGAAATATGATCCCGTCTGGACATAGTAAGATAGTGAGTTATCTGTACATTGTGGAAATTTAAATACATCAATTGAATCATAACTATTTAATAGTACTTTACCATCTAAAGTATAATGTGTACGGAATAATACTTCATCAGTAGTCATAAAGTAATGGTAGTTTAATGTCTGTGTACCATCATCATATATTGGATCTCCCCAAGTTACATCTACCCAATAATATTTACCATTTAACTCCACTAAATTCCATGCATGTGGTTCATCTGTATCTCCAGGAACATATGTACATTTGATTCCTGCTTTCTTACATAAATACTGGAATGTTCTTGAATATCCAGCACATACACTCTGCTTTAAGAGGAATACACTCGTAAAGTCTTGATCACACTCATTGCTTTGATATATTGTCCAGTTAATAATCCACTCATAGAAATACTTTAATTTGTTATAAACACTTTCATTTGCGACTGCTGCTACAACATTATTTGCAATAGCATCTACTTGTGCCATTTTTGTTTCCAGATCTTCTGGTATAGAAACAGTTATACTTGTGATTCTTTTTTGATTATCCGAGTAATAGCGATAACCTTCCAGCCAGTATGATTCTGGAAAATCATACCTAAACGCTGTCATTGCAGTAAAGAAATCTTCAGTTTTTGCAGGTTTTTTTAAATAGTATATTGAACTAGGCTTCTGTAGGAAAGCATACAAGTCTTCGTAAACTGCCTTCTGAGTAGATGATAACTGATCATAATAGAATAAGTATAAGGATTTTAATTGCTTATTTTCCTTATATGTTCGCGATAAATCAGTCAAATCTGATTTAACATCCGCTAAAAAACTAAATGGTTTTGAAATAATATTATCCAAAATACAGTGAAACCATTTTTTGTTTGATTCTGATTCTCTTCAGTAGTATATGTTTCCTTATTCTTGTAGTTATAGTTATACTCATTATTATATGTATCTATGGAGTCCAATACTGTACAACCAGATAAACATAATGCCAACAGTATAGATATAATCTTTTTCATCATTCCACCTACCTTCATAATTGAAAACTGACCGCCGTTCAATTACATTTATATAATACCACATCTTAAAATTTATTTTTTAAGATATGTTTAATTTTTATTGATAAACCTGTATACCAATCACACCTACTTTCTTATAAATAATGAGCATGACCCTAATTTTGTCATGCTCATTATCATATCATATATTAAATTTTATATTTTAGTACATCCTTATAATTCTTTGTTTGAATCAACTTTTGTATTTCCTGGAAATACGTTGTATCCTTCAACTTCTTAGCCGCATGGTTGAGTGCACGCTCTGTACGATCTTTATCATCCTTTAAGCAATAGGATTGTGCAGCTCTAAGATAACATACACCAGCAGGTACAGTATCTGTAATTGTATCTCCACGGTCCATTAATTCTGAAGCATACTTACCATCACGCAGAACATGAATTGTATATGGATATTCAACTTCTTTTAATATCTCAGTATACTTCTCTTTCTGCTTATCTGTTAACTTATCATAAGCTTTGTGAATAGCGTCATAAGATTCTACTGCTTTTTCATTTTCTTCCTGTGCAATACGGAATAACAACTCCTTCTGTAATACTAATACACGATCAGAAGAGCTAAGTTTATAGGCTGCTGCTCTTTCAAAGAGTTTATTAAGTTGTTCCTTATCACCCTTGATGAGATTTGCATCAATTGCCATTAGTGTACGTAACTTCTTATTAAAGAATAAACGACTGGATAACGAATTTAATTCTTCCAGATAACGGTCTGCATCACCTTGACGATATAGTAGTAATGACATATACATCACCTGTCTTTGTGCAAAGAACATCCATGCAACATATAGGACAATCCCAATGATTAACAGAACACCAAATACCAATAAACGATTCCCCATAAACAACCTCCGTATTTCAAGAATATCATGAAAAACACTGTTATAATAGACGCAGAAGGAGTTACCACTTACCTATGTCTATTTCCGCAACAGTAATCGCCTTATTCATATTTATCGCAGTCATCGTTGGATATGTTATCCATATCAAAAAACGTAATCCAGAGGAGAAACTCCCACTGAGTGATGACGTACAAAAAATGTATTACGATAAATATGAACAAGAACTAAAGAATCAAAACAAACAATAATCTATATTTAGAACAAAAGGGACAACCGATAAGGTGTCCCTTTCGTTATGCATGATTATTTATGCCAAACGATGAATGAACTTAAGAATTCTGGAACTTTATAATCTCCAGACCAAATTCCGAATACACATCCAACGATACCGATAACTAATAAGAGCATAATGCACTTAGTTGGTGACCAGTTCTTCTTCTTAATTAATGTGTAGCACATTAATGTTAATCCTAATGGGATAAGAGCAGGTAAGATACCATCTAATAAGCCCTGAAGATCGATAAAGTTTTCAACTGTTTCTCCAGCTTCATTAATCTTTGTTCCGTTAGGAATCATGATACCAAGAGATGTTGCACCATAGTTGCATGTTAATGCACCAACTACGAATACACCAAGCATAGAAGCAGCGTGTGTAAATTCACGAGCGTTAGCAGTCAATACTTCGATAGCCTTTGTACCCATGTCATATGACCAGTACATCAACCAATAACGAAGAGCCATCTGTACACCAAATGTGATGATGAAGTATAAGATTGGTCCAAATAAGTTTCCATCAATTGCTAAGTTAGCTGTAATACCAGCTGTGATAGGAACTAATGTAAACCAGAATAATGCATCACCAATACCACCTAAAGGACCCATAGCTGCTACACGAACAGCACGGATTGAGTTGATATCAGCCTTCTGTTGTTCCATGGATAATACAATACCCATAACGAATGTTACTAAGAATGGGTGAGTATTAAAGAACTCTAAGTTATGAGACATTGATGCAGCTAAGTCATCTTTGTCTGTATGGATTTTTTCCAACCCTGGTAAAATACCGTATAACCAGCCACCTGCTTGCATACGTTCATAGTTGAAAGAAGATTGTAAGAAAATTGAACGCCATGCCATTTTGTTTAAAGTTGCTTTATCTAAGCGTGGAGCAGGCGTTTGGTTTTTATAAGAATCTGGAATATTATATGCCATCTTCTTCACCTCCATCGTTCACAATGCTAGCACCCGCTGTTTTGAATTTTGTTTGGATTTGGAAATCCCAGTATGCAATTGCAAAACCAATGAACGCTAATAATACTAATGCAGATCCAGCTAAGCTTTCACTTGCAGAAACAATGTTTGCTAAAGCAAAACCTAAGAAGTAGAAGCCCCATAGTTCTTTAGAAACCATTACTTTTAGTAAGATTGCGAACCCTACGAAGCGCATCATACCACCGGCAGCACCTAAACCTGACATGAACCATTCAGGAATAGATTTTGTTAAAGTATCCCCGATAGCTTGTCCACCGACGAAGAATAATACAACTACAAGACCAAAGATAGCTCCTAATGCAGCCATTGCTAAGTAGTTCAAGCGAGCAATTCCTTTTGGATTTGCATCGTGTGCATACTTATCAGCCACAGCCATCATTGGTGACATTAAAGCAAAGATTAAAGTAACGCCGTATTGACCTAAAAGCGCAAATGGAACAGCAGCACCTACTGCAGCAGCTGGTTCTAATTTAAGGCTGATAGCTAATACTGTCGCCATAATTCCGCCGATTACGGCATTAGGTGGTTGTGCCCCACCGACTGGCATGTTACCGATTGTCATTAATTGGTAAGTACCCCCAACAACTAACCCTGTTTGTACGTCGCCCAAAATAGCTCCGATCACTGGACCCATTACGATAGGTTGGTATAGTGATTCTAAAAAGCTGAATTGGTCAATCGCAGCAACAAAAGTTACAAGGAATACTAATAAGATTTGAATAAAACTTGCTTGCATATTCATTGACCCCTTTTATAAATAAAAATTATTGGAATAATTTCGAAACGTCTTCTTTTCCTTCAGTTGGTACTTTCTGAATTTCAAGTTCGACACCTAACTCCTGCAGTCTTCTGAATGCAGCAACATCTGCATCATCAACCGCAACAACACCTGCTACTTGGCGTTTTCCTTCCGCCATGTGCATGTTCCCAATGTTAACCTTCTTGATTGGCACTCCTCCCTCTACTAATTTCACTACGTCTTGAGGATTTTCACAGATGATGAAAATCAACTGACGGTCTGCTGCTTTACCGATGACATTAATCGTTTTTTCAATAGTGAAATAACGAGTTTGTGCACCAGCTGGAGCAGCCATATCCATTAACCCTTGACGCATCGGATCCGCAGCTACTTTATCGTTAGCAACAAGCAGTAGGTTGGCCCCTAAGTAAGATGACCATTGAGTTGCAACTTGACCGTGAATCATACGATTGTCAATTCGTGTTAATAAAATATTTGGCATTACTAGCTCTCCTTTCATAAAAAGCTAAATTCATTATACATAATTCTTCGATTTTTTGGAAGCGTTTTAGTAAAACTTTTTTAATAAATTCTTCATTTTTGAGTTTTTATTACATTTTTGTATTGCTAATTTGTAAAACATTATATATAAATGCTTTTTCCACCACTTTGATGTCAGACAACTCTCACTAATCTCTACAAATATATTTGAAATTCTTCACAATTAACAAAGCCCCCCTCTAAATTTTTCCATAAAAAAAGAAGCTTAGAATCTAAGCTTCCATTTCACTTTATTTTGATTTTCCGATAATAGAACTAGTTCCACTGATAGTCACGATGACACCAAACGCAATGATAATCATTCGATTGACCATCTCTCCTGAGACAAAGAAACTTCCAGCGATAATCAGAACTCCTGCTAAACTAACGAGTAATGTTTTAGCAAGGGATCCTTGCTGTTCATTTTGCTTCGCTCGGTTTAAGTCTCCTTCTTGAACTCCCTTTTGCACCACATACTTTGGCAAAATACTTTTCAGATACGCCACTGTCGCAAGCGCGTAGAATAACGCTCCTACAAATACGCATAGCAACACATCACCCGGAAAGAAACTATAGAAAATAGCTCCCAAAGCAAATGCAATAACAAAACGATGTCTAAAGGCATTAAAAGTCACTAAGTCATCTGTCGGAATATGATAAACCGTCTTTAAGAATGGCAGATAGAAATAATCCTTACCGTCAGCTCCTGTATAAAACTCTCCAAAAATCGATTGCATACAGTCACCGCTTATAAGACTTCAGAAATTGCAAAACGAGATACCGTAATCACGACGCCTTTTGCAATCTCAACATCCACTTTTTCTTCGTCAACTTTCTTTACAGTACCATATAATCCATTCGCACAGACAACACGTTTTCCAACTTGCAGGGCTTCATGTAATTTTTCAAAATACTGTTGTTGACGTTTCATATTTTTTCTTGAGAAGAAATAATAAATCCCTAAAATTACAACGACGAATACGATAAACGTAAGGGAACTTACTAAAATAATATTGGCAGTCATTAAATCCCATCCTCGTCATCAAATTCATCAATGTCATTATTTTGAATCGTTGGTAAGCTTACTTGTTGGATGGCTTCTTTACCAGCTAATAAGCTTTGTGTTACCACGTCTTGCGCACTTGCAGCAAATTCACGTAACATTGCAATTTCAATCAGCATTGGTAAGTTTGTTCCAACAACAACTTCCACATTTTCAAAATCAACAGAAGCTAACATGGCAGCCTTAAATGGACTTCCTCCTAAAAGGTCCGCAAATACAACGATTCCTTCTGTTTCTTCTTGCAATTCAGCCATTGCATTTCTTAAATTATTTTCAAGAGCATCCATTGGATCACTTTCCAAAAATGGTACCACGCGATATGCGGCTTGTTTTCCGGCGATCATCTCTAGCGCTTGCCCCACTCCAACAGCAAATTGTCCATGCCCAGTAAGAATTAACCCTATCATTCCAGTTCCTCCTAAATACTTAATACCTTAATACTAGACCAGGTCTCATCAAATATCAAGCACAAATTAATGCGTTTTCATAAATTTCCGTGAAAATAAAACGTGGAGCATTGACGTTTCACTGGGGGGTGACAATACTCCACGTTTAAAAGCTATACGAATATTTTTGTTTTACCGATTAGAACAATTCTTTGTAGAAAGCAATTGTTTCTTCTAATGTTGGCATGAATGGGTTACCTGGTGCACAAGCATCGATTAACGCATTCTTAGATAGATATTCGAAGTCGAAGTCTTTTTCTTCAATTCCTAATTCAGTTAATTTCTTAGGAATACCTACTGTTTCAGAAAGAGTTTCGATTTCTTTGATTGCGTATGCTGCACATTCTTCATCAGATTTACCTTCAGTTTGTAAACCTAAAGCTTTTGCAACATCACGGAATGCAGCTGGAACACGTTTTGCATTTTCGCGTTCGATTACTGGTAATAACATAGCACAGCATACACCGTGTGGAAGTTTGTAAACAGCACCTAATTGGTGAGCCATTGAGTGAACATATCCTAGTCCAGCGTTGTTGAATGACATACCGCCTAAGAAGATTGCGTTCACCATACCTTCACGAGCTTCGATGTCATGACCATCTTTAACCGCACGTGGTAAGTATTCTTTAATTAATTCAATTGCACCAATTGATAATTTCTTAGTAACGCCGTAAGCACCTGGAGTTACTAAAGCTTCAACCGCGTGAGTTAAAGCATCCATACCTGTTGCTGCAGTTAATGCTGCTGGTTTAGATACCATTAATTCAGGGTCGTTTACAGAGATTAAAGCTAGGCTGTTTTTATCAACCATTACCATTTTAACTTTTCTTTCTTCGTCTGTAATTACGTAGTTGATTGTAATTTCAGCTGAAGTACCTGCAGTTGTGTTGATAGCAACTACTGGTAAGCCTTTTTTAGCAGATTTGTGTAATCCTTCGTAGTCTTGTGGTTTACCACCGTTTGTTGCAATTACTGAAATACAGCTTGCACAGTCTTGAGGTGATCCACCACCTAAGCTGATAATGAAGTCACAGTTGTTTTCTTTTACTGCAGCAACCCCATCGTTAACGTTTTTACAAGTTGGGTTTGGTTCTACATCAGAGTAAACAACGAAGTCCACACCTGCTTCTTTTAAAGGTCCTGTTACTTTAGGAAGAATATCACTTGATTCGATAAATTTATCCGTTACTAAAAGAGCTTTATGATATCCTAATTCTTTTACGTAAGGTCCAATTTCTTTAACGACTCCTCTTCCAATTAAGTTAATTGCTGGTACATAAAATGTTGACATAATTTTTCTCTCCTAACTAGTAAGTAAGTTTATAAAACACCTTTTTTCAAGATGATGTTTCCGTACAAGGCACTTTCTCCTGTTTGAATCACTAGATAAGCGTCTTTAGCTTGTTCGTAAAACTCAAATCGTTCGAACTCTTTAATCGCTGCTCCTGGGTGACTTTCTTCTAAGAGACGTTTATATTCATCCCAAATCACCGGAACTATTGGATCTCCCGGAACGACTTGCATTAATCCTGCTTGATATGAACTGTAAGTATCTAATGGCAATACTTGTAGAATTGCTTCTAAAGCCACTGGAACACCATGTCCGTCCATACGAATCACTCGTTGCCCGATACGATGAGCTGGGAAGTTAGCGTCCGCAAGTACCAATTCATCTCCATGTCCCATCTCCATTAAATATTTCACAAGTTCTGGGCTTAAAATTTTAGGAATTTGTTTTAACATTACTGAATTCCTCTCTTCACTTTATTGAATTTCAAGCGAATTTCTTCTAAATTCTCAATCGCACGACTTTCATAACGCGTTACAGGTTCTGAAGCCTTGATAATGTCTTGTGCTTCTTTGCGACTTGAAATCACTCCAAGAGTTAGCATTTGTGACAAGATATTTCCAAGTGCACTCGCTTCTACCGGTCCTGTAATAACTGTACGTCCTGTAAAGTCTGCTGTTAACTGGCAAAGCAATTTGTTTTGAATGCCTCCGCCGACCATTTGAACAGTTGTCATTTCGTGTTTTGTCAATTGTTCTAATTGCGTAATCGTTTCTAGATAAGTTAAAGCTAAACTTTCTAGAACGACACGAACGATTTGACCTTTCGTTTGCGGCACTTTTTGTCCACTCACTTTACACCATTCTTTAATTTTTGTTTCCATTTCTCCAGGAGAAGCGAAAACTGGGTCATTTGGATGAATCCAAGTTTGGTTATCCGTTACTTCTTCGGCTAATGTGACCATTTCGCCAAAGCCAACTTCTTCCCCTTGCAAGCGCCAGTCGCGTTGTAATTCTTGAATAATCCACATTCCTGTTGTGTTTTGTAAGAGACGATATTTACCATCAAAACATCCTTCATTTGTAAGTCCCGAGGCAAATGCTTCATCGGTTACAACAGGTTCGTCGGATTCCGTTCCGACAAGCGACCAAGTACCACATGAAATAAAGACAGTGCCTTTTTCATGTTCATATGGAATCGCAAGTACTGCAGCAGCTGTATCATGTCCAGCCCCTGCAATCACGTCAAACGGATCCACTTTCAACTGTTGAGTGATGCGTGGTGATAATTGTCTTAAAACTTCACCATTCTTCGTTGGCGTTGTGAACCATTTACGCGGAATGTCTAAGCGTTCAAATACTTCTTCTGAGAAGTCTTGTGTGAAGATATCCAGTAACCCACTTGTACTTGCAATCGTGTATTCATTTGAGAGTACACCTGAAAGTAAGTAGTTGATTAAATCTGGGATAAACAACACGCGTTGAACGATATTTCTTAATTGTGGTTTTTCTTGCAAATCTGAATAGATTTGTAAGACCGTATTAATGGTTGCAGGCTGCACACCTGTTTTTTGGAATAATTCTTTCTTCGAGATAGCGTTATAAAATGACTCCTCGTATCGACCCATTCGATTATCTCTGTAACAATGTGGTTGATAGAGCAAATCTCCATTTTGATCTAGATAGGCATAGTCTACTCCCCATGTATCAACAGAGATGGAACGAATCGGAATCGAATCTTTGGAAGCCTTCTTGATTCCTTGCTTAATTTCTCCAAACAAGTGCAACAAATTCCAATACAAACCATCATTAAGATTCACCGGTTCGTTTTTGAACCGATGAACCTCTGATAATTGGAGGGAGTGCCCGTCATAAATCGCCTGCATAACACGTCCTGAACTTGCGCCTAAATCAATGGCTAATAATTTAATCAAGCTCATGTTTTCTCCTCCATTACTAATCCCTATTTTTTATTCGTATAGTAAAGCTTTGATTTCTTCGCTATCGATGTTCTTAGCGTCATACCATTTAGAACCAGTATCCACGTCTTTAACTGTTTCACCTTTAGCTGCAGCAATTGCTAATTTAACAGCTTGGTAACCAATTTGAACTGGGTCTTGAGTTACAGAACCAACGAAGATTCCTTTACGGATAGCATCTTGTTGTAATGCACCTGAGTCGAAACCAACAGCTAAGATTTTGTCTGCGCCAAGTTTAGATTCTTTGAAACCGCCGTTAGCGTTGATGATTGCTTTTGCAGCGAATTCGTTAGAACCATAGATTGCGATAGTGTCTTCTTTTTCAAGAACTGTAGAAGCTTCAGTTTTACCTGCAGCATCGTCTACTTGAGCTGGAACACGAACTTCAATAACAACTTTAGCATCAGCTTCAGCTACATCGTTTTTGAATTTGTCATGTCCAGTTACAGCAGTTTTAATGCCTTTTTTGTTTAACAATTCAACCATTTTATCAATGAAACCTTTTGTTCTTTGAGTGATTGAAAGTGAGTTAACTTCTTGAGAAACAACCCCGATACGAACTTTCTTGTCGCCGACTTTGCTTTCAAGTAATTTGAATAAGTGTTCAGCAGCGTTACCACCAGCAGCATGGTTGTCTGTTGATGCAGTAGCTTTGATAGCTCCTTCTGGTGCTCCTGGAACCCCTGAGTCAAATCCGATAATAGGAATGTTTTTAGATTGTGCTTGTTTAATCGCATCTAATTCTGCTTCAGTATCTAATGCAGCTAAAGCGATTGCTTTTGGATTTTTGTTGATCGCATTGTTTAATTGTTCCAATTGTTCTGCGATTGCTGTTTCATTTTGAGGTCCTACGAAAGTAATTTTAGCACCTAATTCTTGAGCTGCTTTTTCAGCCCCTTTGTTTACAGCTTTCCAGAAGTCATGTTGGAACCCTTTAGCGATTACTTCTACTTTGAAGTCTCCGCTTGCTTGAGCTTTATTATTTCCACCGTCAGCATTTGATTTATTTGAAGTACATCCTGCTAATAAAGCAGAAGCACAAGCTAGAGTTGCAATAGCATATTTGAACGATTTTTTCATGATTTATTCTCCTTTATATGTCCTTTTTGACCCTTTCTTTGAAGGTGTCTTCCCAACTCATTGTGTCAATATCAAACTATTTTTTCTTATTCATGCGGATTAAGATATCAGAGTAAACGGCAACGATTACAACGAAACCTGTGATGAATAATTGATAGTGTGGTTGTAAGTCGATGTATGGTAAACCAATCTTCAAGACAGACATGATGAATACCCCGATGATTGTACCAACAACTGAACCAACCCCACCGGCAAGTGAAGTACCACCGACAACTACTCCGGCGATGGCATCAAGTTCCATACCGTTCCCTGTACCAGGAAGGATAGTTGAATAAGTTGCAGCATATGCGATACCAGCTAAACCTGCTAGAAGTCCACTGATGACATAAGCCATACCTTCCCATTTGATAACGTTTACACCTGAAAGTCTAGTAGCTTCTTTATTTGAACCGATGGCAAAGATGTAACGACCAATTTTTGTTTTATTTAAAACAATGGCTGCAATAATCGCTACGACAATCAAGACGATCAACCCGGTTGGAAAATTATCTTGCGTTCTGAATAAGTCTTTGTACCAGCCTTCACCAGTTCCACGTAATGGGAACGTTACACTTTGTACGTTTGATACGATTGAGCTTAAACCACGTGAAATCATCATTGTACCAAGTGTTGCGATGAATGGTGGTAATCCAAATTTCGCAATTAAAATTCCGTTGAATAATCCAAATACACCCCCAATCACTAATATTGCCAACAATGCTAGCCATAATGGCCAACCCATTTTTGTATGGAGTACTCCACCAACGATGGCAGAACACATCATTACTGTACCGATTGATAAGTCAATACCGCCGGTGATAATAACGAATGTTACCCCAATTGCTAAGAAACCAATGTAATAAGATGCGTCTAAAATGCTGACCGCTGTATCAAACGAACGGAACGATTCACTTGAGACTGCAAAGAATGTGAAAATCACGATCAACGCGATTAATGCAATTAATTTTTGTAATCCAACTGATTGTACCAGTTTCGTCCATAGGGACTTTTTCTCTTCCATATCAATACCTCTCTTCGATTATCGATCCGTTGCTAAAGCGAGGATACGTTCTTGAGTTGCTTGACTGATATCAAGTTCCCCTGTTTTACGTCCTTCACACATGACAACAATACGATCGCTCATACGTAAAATTTCTGTAAGCTCTGAAGAAATCATAATGATTGATTTTCCTTGAGCTACTAGTTCATTCATTAATGAGTAGATTTCACTTTTCGCACCAACGTCAATTCCTCGAGTTGGTTCGTCAAAAATTAGAATATCGCTATTTTGTTCTAGCCATTTCGCAATAACAACTTTTTGTTGGTTACCACCTGATAAGTTACGAACTAGTTGTTTCGATGATGGTGTTTTCGTTCTTAATTGTTTAACGAATTCATCACTGACTTTGATAATTTCACCGTCATCGATTAAACCACCCTTAATGTACTTATCAAGGTTTGTCATTACTGTGTTATTGGCAATGGTCATATCAACGATACATCCATAACGTTTACGGTCTTCTGAAAGATAACCAATACCTTCTCTAATAGCATCTTGAGGATTTTTAATATCAACCTCTTTACCATTAATTTTAATTGTTCCGCTATCTTTCTTATCCGCTCCGAATAGTAAACGAGCTACTTCTGTTCGGCCCGCTCCCATTAATCCAGAGAAACCTAAGATTTCACCTTTATGAAGCACAAAGCTAACATCTTTTACGTGGCTTCCTGAGTTTAAGTGTTCCACTTCTAATACAACAGGTGCTCCTTCTGGTACTGCAGAAACCGCTTTCGGATCTTCGTAAATAGTACGACCAACCATCATTGCGATGATCTCGTCCTTTGTAGTTTCTTTTGTATTTACAGTTCCAACATATTCCCCGTCCCTCATAACCGTTACACGGTCCGTAATACGGGCAATTTCGTCCATACGGTGAGAAATATAGATAATTCCTACACCTTTAGCACGTAAGTCATCAATAATTGCGAATAATTCATTAATTTCTGATTCTGTTAACGCTGCTGTTGGTTCGTCGAAAACAATAATCTTAGCATCCATTGACAATGCTTTGGCAATTTCAACCATTTGTTGTTTACCAACTGTTAAGTTTCCCACTTTTTCTTGTGGATTAATATCCAGTTTCAACAATTTGAATAATTCTTTTGCCTTTTTATTTCCGGCATTATCGTTGATGAAGAGACCTTGATTAATTTCTTCACGACCGATGAAGATGTTTTGAGCCACTGTTAAGTGGTTCATCATATTCAACTCTTGGTGCACGATTACAATCCCATCGTCCATAGCCTCTTTTGGCTTAGAATATTCTACTTGTTTTCCGTTATAGTGAATCGTTCCTTCGTTCGCGCCGTAAATACCTGTCAATACTTTCATTAAAGTGGATTTACCAGCCCCGTTTTCACCCATTAGCGCGTGTACTTCACCTGTTCTTAGGTCAAAGTCTACACCTTTTAAGGCTTTTACAGGTCCAAACGATTTCACAATTCCCTTCATTTCAAGAATAACTGGATTACTCATGCATTTCACCTACCTGTTCCAGTTTTGTAATACGCTCTTTTAGCGTTTCTATTTGTTCTTGTTGATTTACAATGATGTTTACAACTTCTAGCAGCAAGTGGCTGTTCATAAAATGATCTTGCGCATGAACGGAAAGAAGTGTTGGACTAGCACCCTCTCCTCTAATTTCTTGCTGAATCATTTCTGTTTGAACATTATGCGCTTCAACTCCTTTAACTCTCGCTTCATCAAGGAGGCCTCTTGCAGATGAAATATCACCTGCAAGAGCACTCTTAACGGATTGCATTGCTAAAGTTGTTACTTTGCTACTTTTGACAATGAGTTGCATCAATCGTTGCGTATCTGCTTTTTTTGTTTCGCTCATTGGCTTAACCTAATAATTCAATCGCTTGTTTTAGAACTTCTTCTCCGCGCATGTTTTCAAAGTCATCGTCTGAAATTACAGCAACTGGAACATGAAGTGAAGATTTAGCTTTCTCTTCTAAATAAGCTAGTTGAGGTCCTAATAATAAGACATCAATATTTTTTAGAGTATCAATCCCAGTAATCCCTACTGAGTAGAATGAGTAATCTAATTTATCACGGTAAATTACTTCTTGAATGCGTTCAACGAGCATACTTGTTGTTAATCCACCGACACAGGCTAAAATAATTGTTTTTGTCATTTTAGTCTCTCCTTTCTCTTACTTATGGATAGGTCCTAATAATTGGCATGCACGGTAGTCAGCTGATTCTAAATCTTCTGTTCCGAATAATGACCAGTTCTTAGGTCTGAAGATATCTTCTTCAGCAACGTTATGCATATTTACAGGGATGCGTAACATTGAAGCAAGAGTGATAAGGTCAGCACCGATATGTCCATAAGTGATAGCACCGTGGTTTGCACCCCAGTTATTCATTACATCGTATACTGACTTGAATGCGCCTTTACCTGTTAAGCGAGGAGCAAACCAAGTTGTTGGCCAACCTGGATCTGTACGGTTATCCAATGTATGGTGTACATCTTCAGGTAATTCAAGTGTGTATCCTTCAGCAATTTGTAATACTGGTCCAACGCCTTTCAATAAGTTCAAGCGAACCATTGTCACAGGCATATTTCCTTTAGATAAGAAGCGAGTTGAGTAACCGCCGCCACGGAAGTATTCACGGTTAGCTGCTGGGAAGTCAGTATTTGCAAGCATTGCATCTACTTCACTTTGTTCTAATTCCCAGAATGGTTTAATCACTGGTTCACCGTTTCTTGTAGCTTGACCAGTACCGTCTAATGTACAAGAACCAGAGTTAATTAAGTGTAAGAATCCATTTTCAGCATGACCTTCAAGTTTATGTCCTGTAACACGTTCAACAGCTTCTGGACTCCAGTAAGTACGAACATCCGCAAAGATTTGTGGAGTGTTTGTTAATAAGTAGTTGAATAGCATTGATACACCGTTTAACGCATCATTTTCAGTTGCGAAGATGTATGGTCTGCGAATTCCGTTCCAGTCAAATTGAGTGTTTAGGAATGTTTCCATGAAGTCTCCGTTAGGGAAGTGGTCTGTCCATTGACGTTGACCTTGGAATCCACCAACAAGAGCGTAGTGACCAACTGCTTCTTCTTCGAAGCCAAGTTCAGCAAGTCTTGGGTTACCAATCATTAAGTCACGTCCAATTAAGAACATCTTAATCACGAATTCCCATTGTTTATCTTTTTCTTCACGGCTTAAAACAAGGTCTTCACGGTTGTGATCGAATCCTTCTTTAACGTTTTCTTTCACCCATTTAAGCGCACGTTCGAATTCTTCGTGATCGTAAATACCACGATCGATACGGCGAGTGAATTCAGTCATATCTACTGATTCATTACGCATTCCTAAGTATTCTTGGAAGAAGTTAGGATCTACGATAGAACCACCGATACCCATTGATACACTACCCATTGATAAGTAAGCTGTATCTCTCATTAAACCTGTAGCAAGAGCTGCTCTTGCGTAACGTAAGATTTTTTCTTTAACGTCTTCAGGAATTTCTGTATCTGTTGCTTCTTTTACGTCTTTACCGTAAATTCCGAATGCTGGAATTCCTTTTTGAGCGTGAGAAGCAAGAACTGCTGCTAAGTAAACAGCCCCTGGTCTTTCAGTTCCGTTGAATCCCCAAATAGCATGTGGAATATCAGGAGACATATCCATTGTTTCACTACCATAGCACCAGCATGGTGTTACAGTGATTGTTGCACACACGTTTGATTTCTTGAACAATTCGTGAGACGCTGCTGCTTCTGGTACACGACCAATTGTTGATGGTGAGATCACACATTCAACTGGTTGTCCATCAGGGTATTTCAATGTAGACTCGATTAAAGCAGCTACACTCTTCGCCATATTCATTGTTTGAACTTCTAACGATTCGCGAACTCCTTGGCGACGACCGTCAATAGTTGGGCGAATCCCAATACGTGGATGTTGAATCATTTTTATTCCTCCTATTTTTCTACACTTCACGAACAGTTCCGTCTGGATTGTATTTCTTGTATCCTGGGTGACGTCCTGTTACTTTGTAGTTTTCGCGCATCTTGAACATTTGCTCTAATTTTTCTCTTGAGATTTCTTTTTCTTCAATGCCTTTTGTTAGTAATAACATTCTTCCGTGGAATGTTGATTTAGCCACGAGTTCTAATGTTTCCATTCTGTAGTATGCTGTAATCACATCACTACCCACTGTTAATGCACCATGGTTTTCAAGTAACATCACGTCGTGTTCTTGTAAGTATGGTGTAATCGCATCTGGAACTTCCATTGTTGAAGGAACTCCGAATGGTGTAATTGGAATTGAACCGATAACAATCGCACTTTCAATTAGTGAATAAGTATCTAATGGAATATGTGCTAATGTGAATCCAGTTGCAATTGGTGGATGAGCGTGAACAACAGCTTTCACATCGTCGCGTTCTTCATAGCAGCGAATATGCATTTTAATTTCGCTTGAAGGACGGAAACCTTCGTTGGCTTCAATCACTTCTCCTTTCATATTTAATTTAACGAGTTTTTCTGGAGTAATAAAACTCTTACTGATACCTGTTGGTGTTGCGATGATGGTATCCTCATCAATGCGAACTGAAACGTTTCCGTCATTAGCAGCAACCCATCCTAGTTGCCACATTTTATGACACACATCACAAATTTGTTCGCGTACTACTTGTTCATCAAAAGTCATAGTATCATCCCTTTCTGATTTCTATCTTAGCAATTAAAGAAAGCGGATACAATACGTGGAAGCGCTATTGAACATCCTTCAGGATTTGTGCTATAATTTGTTCATAAATGTTCAAAATCGTTCAACTAGGGGGTTTTATTATGGTATGCTTCGAGCGAATGTCTCGTATTATGGACATTCTCACGAAAAGGAAAATCATCTCTACCTTCCAATTGGAAGCATTGATGTACTGCTCCACCTCTACACTGAGGCGTGACCTGATTAAACTGGAAAAAGAAGGAAAGATTATACGATCTCATGGCGAAGTTCGACTTGTTACTACAAACAATATTGAATACGCTTACGACAGCAGAAGCCATGAAGAAACTCAGGGAAAACAACAAATTGCAGAAACGGCCTCCACTTTCTTAACAGATAACCAATCGATTTTTATCGATAGTTCATCTACTTGTGCCGCGCTCGCACCTCACTTAGGAACTCTTCAAAATTTACGTGTCATCACAAATGGGATTGAAATTGCACGTAGGTTGAACAATTATGAAAATATCACCTTGTTCTTTTGCGGAGGACATATCGGCTATGGAACAAACTCGGCTTTGGGAGATTTTGCGACGAGTTTTATCAATAACTTCCATGCAGATATTTGTTTTATGAGCTGCCGTGGTCTCGACCGTTTTGCTGCTTACGAGGCCAATCATAGCCAGGCTCTCTTTAAGCAACAGATGATTGCGAATTCCGATGTTGCCGTACTACTTGCGGACCACTCGAAATTCAATACGAGTCATTACTTCAAACTATCGAATTACAACGCGATTGATTATATCGTAACCAATCAAGCTCCTGTCGAATCATTCCAAGATACGGTAGGCGCTCAATGCGAAATTCTTTGGTAAAAATATCGAACAAAGAAAAGCACATGAAGTTATTTGAACATTTTGAAAAAGAACTAGCTTTATGTTGAGTTAGTCCTATCGTTTTTATCTTTGTTCCTATTAAATAGAAAAAACGCGCTACGGTTGTAGCGCGTTTT
>ERZ773046.811-NODE-811-length-19205-cov-5.138486_pt1 | contig 19205 bp, 14 predicted proteins | sample MGYA00580634_ERZ773046 | MGnify/ENA primary metagenome ERZ773046 (study PRJEB29015, sample SAMEA2738127) | human oral metagenome | biome: human oral; feature: human-associated habitat; material: saliva | place: China | collected 2159 ... | reverse complement strand
CCGAAAGCTGTGGATGGGTATAGCAGACACCTGATCAGACCATCAGCTTTCTGAACCGTCAGGATGTTAAAAAGACTGTTTATAAGAATGTCTGAACAAAAAAGTCTGGAAAAGAGGTGTCGGTTTTAATAAAAAAAGTATAAATTTGCAACTGAATTGACAAATTGGTATTATGCGAGCTTCCTCTTCACAAGAGGAAACCGGCCACTAAAGGGATTTTCCCTATATGCAGTCAGGAGGGGCTGATGGATAGTAGGTCTCTGCTGAAAACAACATTTTCATGTAAGGGGCTGCACGTGAGGTGCAGCCTAATTATATTCCTGAGGGTATCTCCGTCGTGAGACAGGGGTGCTCTTACCTTAGAGAGAGTTGTTTAATGTTGAATCATAATAAGTGTTTTTTTAATGAAAATGAGAAGAATTTATGTGTTAGGCATTATGCTCATGACCATCATCATGGCGTATGCCGGTCCGACTAAAGAGATGAGAGGCGACACGCTTGTCATCACGGTGAATGCCAACGGCGACCTCGCCCCCGGTAATTTCACCCCAGAAAATAAAGCCGTCAAGCATGTGAAGCTGGTCACTGCCGCCGGTGTGAAGATTTCGCAGACTGACTGGACGAGCTTCTTCGGTGTGGGCAATAATTCCGCCCCGATTTTCTCAAAGGTTACAGACTTGAACCTGGCATTGGCAGACTTTGCTAATGATGGCATACTTAAAACCCTTGGGCAGAATTCAAGGTTCCTGAACGGTGGCAATCCACTTGGCGAACTTGTCCTACCGGAGAGTATCAAAGAGACCAAGTTCTCGTTTAACGATAATTTTAGCAAGTGGACAAGCGTGGTATTCCCAAATGCTACCAAGGATGCAAATAAGGGGACTACGGTGATTACTGCAACTGTCTTTACCAGTACAAAGTGGATTAAGAAGTTGACCATTGGTTCGAGTGTAAAATCTATAGGTGATAAAGCATTTGACGGATGTGAAAATCTCACAATGGTAGATTTCCAATATGGAGTGAAGAAGATTGATACTCATGCTTTCTGGGGCTGTACAGGACTGACCAGCATCATTCTTCCCGAAAGTCTCGAAGAGATTGGCCTGGGTGCTTTCGAGTTCTGTAAGAACCTCAGAACCGTACGCCTTCCGAACTCGCTGAAGACCATCAAAAAGGAAGCCTTTGAGGGGACTGGACTGAAGACGGTTGTCATCCCTGAAAGTGTAGAACGCATTGAACGTCAGGCTTTTGGCGGGACAGGATCTCCGCTGGCGGATGTGTATGTACTGGGCTGCAATACAAAGGCGGAGAACCATGCGTTTGATCCAGTCCAATACACTTATGACTATGAACTTAAGAACAAAGACAATATACAAAATGGTGCTACGGTTAAATTGGCCGATTTTACGACTAAAACCGGTCATTATACCGTACTGCACTATCCGAAAGAGGCCTATGAAAATTATGTCAATAAATATATTCAGGTAATCGGCACAGAGGAATACAAGAATTATCCTTCTTATCGTAAAGACGACAACAAATGGGTCTTTGATAAAGATGGGAACAAGTATCCCAAAATACATTCTGATTACTTTCATCATTCCACTGGCGACTATGCCGGCTGGAACGAGTTCATGCTCACTGCCAAGCTGAAGGATACGCACAGGGACGAGCGTCTTGTCGAGGGCAAGTGGTATTCCGTCTGCTTCCCGTTCAGTCTGACGGAAGAGCAGATCAAGAATGCCTTTGGCGATGCTACGGAGGTATGCGAGTTCAGCGGTGTGAAGAGCGACAACGACCCGCATATCACCGGCAAGAAATACATTACCTTGCAGTTCAAGACCGAGGTGAAGGACATGAAGGCACACCATCCCTACATGATTCACCCGGGCCTTCACCATGCCGCATACAGCGTCATCGTAGGTGTAACCAAAGATACTGACACGGACAACGACAAGTTTGCCAAGAAGCTGAAGGCACAGAGCGTAAGCCACGAAAGGGACGGCGTGAAGTACACCTTTATCGGCAGTTACACTGAAGGAGCCAAAGTGCCGATGTACAGCTACTATTATTACTCCGGCAACAATCCGAAGTGGGAGAATGCCTTCTACAAGGCTATGCGCACAGACGTCATATTCACCCCGCAGACCGCAGTCGTAGAACTCAGCAGAGACAATGGCGTGTCGGGAGCTGCCAGGCAGGCGTTCTATACACGGAGCATCGATACCGATCCGACAGGCATCAGCACGCTTCCTGCCGCCGATACCTCGAAGTCGGGCCGTACTTTTGCCGGCCGCAACAACGTCTACAGTGTCTACGGACAGATTGTACGGCGCGGTACGACAAACCTCGAGGGACTGCCGGCCGGTCTGTATATCGTGAATGGTAAGAAATATATTGTAAAATAAAGGAGAATGAAAACTATGACCGCAAAGAAAAAAACATATTACCGTCCTTGCATCGTCGTTACCCCTATAGAGATAGAGTTGCTGCTTACCGTTGCATCTGAAAAGGACAAGTACGACATCGGTTCAGGCCATTCCAAATGGCCGAACAAGGGAGATGTACACGATGACACCGGCGATGGCCCGGGTGTCTCCGGTGCCAAGGGGCACCACTTTGATGGGTTCTGGGACGATTAAGGACGACCTCCCTCCTCTCCGTGTGGTGAGGAGGGAGGTTTTGTTTACCTCTTCGGGTTCTTCTGTTGAATACATGGATGGGAAATGATAAATTACATCTGCGCCATCCGCTTTTCCCTTTCTTCTCTTTTTTCCTGCATCTTCTCTCTTCCCAGTGTTCCTTTCTCTGCACATCGGTGCTGATTTCTCCTCTGTGTCCTTTCCCCCTCCGTGTGAGACAAATCCCCTGCCCCTGTCCGACTTTTTCCTTTCCTGTTTCTTCCTCCCGCCGGCAAACCGGATACATGAACCCGCACGGGAACAGGACTCCCGGGTGTTGGGAACAGGATTCCCAGGCGTTGGGAACAGGATTCCCAGGCGTTGGGAATCGGATTCCCGGGTGTTGGGAACAACCGTCCCGGTATTCAGGGGCATTTGTGCAATGTAGTCTGCTGTTTTTGGTCAGAGTGCTTTCCGTTTTACTTTCAAACTTGGTTGACCTTGATATGTTCTGTATAAAGTCCCGCCTCTGCAAGGAGCAGTATGTTTGCTTGTTCAAGCCGCGGTGGTCCAGTGTGACTTCTCCTCTGTGTCCTCTCTCCCTCCGTGTGAGGCGTCCTCCTTGACGGAAGCCGCAGAAAGGCAGAGAGCGTTGCCCGCTTTCATAGTACCGGTATGCTGGCGTGAACGTTTTGGAACAGGGCCGTACAAGCCGTCGGAAAGACAGGAGCGAGGTCTGCGAGCCGCTGTAATCATACGATTTGTGCCTTTTTATTTTGCGGTTCATGCGCTTTGCCGTACCTTTGCAGTCCAATCAAGATCCACATAATGAGTAAGAAACATATACTTCTTATCAATGACATGGCGGGATACGGCAAGGTGGCGACGGCTGCCATGCTTCCCATCCTGTCCTATCAGGGGCATCCGGTGTACAATCTTCCGACGGCACTGGTCTCGAACACGCTCGATTACGGCAAGTTCAATATACTGGAGACGACGGATTACATCAAAGGGGTCTTCCCCGTCTGGAAGGAGCTGGGCTTCCGTTTCGATGCCGTCGCCACGGGGTTCATCGCCTCCGAGCGGCAGGCGAAGCTGGTGTCAGGCTACTGCCGTGAACAGGCTGCACGGGGTACGACCATCTTTGTCGACCCGATCATGGGCGATGAGGGGAAGCTCTACAACGGTGTGACACCTGCCACCGTCAACTCCATGCGTGAGATGATCGGCGTTGCCGACCTCATCTTCCCGAACTATACCGAGGCCTGTTACCTCACCGGCAGTACGTACAACGAGGACGGCATCGGTCTTGACGATGCGGAGAACCTGCTCGACAGGCTGCGTGGCATCGGCACAAAGTCGGCGCTGATCACTTCGGTTCTCATCGACGGTACTCCCTCCGTGGCAGGTTACAACCACAGGACCGGTCAGTATTTCTCGCTGCCTTACACAGAGATTCCTGTTCATTTCCCCGGTACAGGCGACATCTTCTCCGCCATCCTCATCGGCCATCTCCTTGACGGGGGACAGCTGGAGGCAAGCACGCAGAAGGCGATGGACGGTGTCTACCGGCTGATCGATCTCAACAAGGACAACAAGGACAAGAACATGGGAATTCCTTTGGAAAAATATCTTGGGATATTGTAATACGAGGAGGCAGGGGGGAAAGATGCTGGCACTTTATCCACTCCTTGACTCCAAAATCAAACCGATATGAACTGGATCAACGGACTCTTTTCAATTCCTTCGGCACTGCAGGCTGTGGTAGTCCTTTCGCTCATCTGTGCGATAGGTTTAGGCCTGGGGAAAATCAGGATAGGCGGCATCTCGCTGGGTATCGCCTTCGTCTTCTTCTTCGGCATCGCCGTAGGCAGCTTCGGCCTGACGGTAGACAGCCGGATGCTGGATTACTGTGAGACCTTCGGGCTGGTCATCTTCGTCTATACGCTCGGTCTGAGTGTCGGTCCCAATTTCTTCGGCTCTTTCCGACACGAAGGTACATCGTTCAATCTTTGGTCGCTGGGCGTGATCCTGCTGGGTACGGTGATGTCCGTGGCACTCGCCTATGCCATGAAGGTGCCGATGTCCGACATGGTGGGCATCCTCTGCGGCGCGACGACGAACACGCCGGCTCTCGGTGCTGGGCAGCAGGCCCTGCAGCATGCAGGAGTCAGCGGTGCCCGCGCGGCACTGGCAACGGCGGTCACCTATCCGCTGGGTGTGGTAGGCGTCATCTTCGCCATGATCTTCATCCGCAGGTTCTTCGTCAGGCCGGACGACCTTGTCGTCCACTCCGCTTCGGATGATGACCATACTTACATCGGTCAGTTTGTCATCCTTAACCCGGCTGTCGACGGCAAGACGATTGCCACGGTAGCGCAGGGGACACATCTGAAGTTCATCATCTCGCGCATCTGGCGTGGAGAGGAGGTGATTGTCCCCAAGGGGACGACCGTGCTGCATACGAACGACAACCTGCTTGTCGCAACCAAACGCGAAGAGGTATCTGCCATTGAAATCCTTTTCGGGCAGAAGGTGAAACGCGACCTGAACAAGGAACAGGTGGACTGGAACCACCTTGACTCGAAAGTGGAAAGCCGTGTCATCGTGTTGTCGAAGGGCGTCCTGAACGGCAAACGGCTCGGACAGCTTCACCTGCGCGACGCATACAACGTCAATGTGAGCCGTATCCTGCGCAGCGACATCAAACTGCTTGCCACCGAGGATCTTGTCCTGCGCTATGGCGACCGCCTCACACTGGTGGGACAGCCGGAGGCTATCGACCATGCCGAGAAGTTCCTGGGCAACTCCGTAAAGACGCTCAACGAGCCGAATCTGGCCGTTATCTTCCTCGGGATGCTGCTCGGTCTGGCCCTGGGAACCATTCCGGTTTCGATTCCGGGAATGGAGTCGCCGATACGGCTGGGCATTGCCGGTGGCCCTATCATCATGGGTATCCTTGCCGGTGCGTTCGGCCCCCGTCTGCACCTCATCGCCTATACGACGCGCAGTGCGTCGCTCATGCTGCGCAAACTGGGGCTTTCGCTTTATCTGGCCTGCCTCGGGCTGGATGCCGGCAAGGACTTCCTTGCCACGGTTGTCCGTCCTGACGGACTGCTGTGGATCGGTCTGGGGTTTGTCCTTACGGTTGTCCCGGTCGTCATCGTGGGAATCATCGCACTGCGGTTGAAGAAGTTCGACTTCGGTACGGTCTGTGGTATTCTCTGCGGATCGATGGCAAACCCGATGGCCCTTGGCTATGCCAACGATACTGTGAAAGGCGAGACCAGCAACATCAGTTATGCTACGGTCTATCCGCTGGGTATGTTCGTCCGGGTCATCATCGCCCAGGTGCTGGTGATGTTCTTCGTCTGACGGCTTATACTTTACGGCCATGGTCATCCGCCTGTCTCATCTGTCTGTAGGCTATTCGCCTTCCCTGCCGGTCGTCTCCGACATCAATGCCGTGGTAAGGAGCGGACAGCTGACGTGTCTGACAGGCGAGAACGGCATCGGCAAGTCGACCCTGTTGAAGACGCTCACGGGGTTCCTGCCGAAGCTGGGGGGCGAGCTGCTGCTGGACGGCAGGGAGGTCGGAACGTTCTCGCAGCGGGAACTGGCACGGCAGGTGAGCATTGTCCTGACGCAGAAGCCCGATGTACAGAATCTGACAGTTGAAGAGGTGATTGGTCTTGGGCGTTCGCCTTATACCGGTTTCTTCGGCCGCTTTCATGATGCGGACCGGACCGTCATCGCCGATGCCCTTGCCTCCGTGGGGATAGAGCCGCTGCGGCACAGGATGATCCAGACCCTCTCCGACGGCGAACGGCAGAAGGTGATGATAGCCAAGGCGCTCGCCCAGCAGACACCTGTCATCCTTCTGGACGAGCCGACGGCATTTCTTGATTTCCCCTCCAAGGCCGAGACTTTCCGGCTCTTGCAGCGGATGGCGCACGACCGTGACAAACTCATCCTGCTCTCTACCCACGATCTGGAGCTTGCCGTTCGCTTTGCCGACTGCCTGCTGGAAGTAAAAGACCGCTCGCTGCACCGTGTCTCCGCCGATGAGGTAAAGGCCTCCATGCAGGCTGTCCTCGACGGCTGAAGCATGGCTTCGGAAACATCCGTGTGCCGATGGCGTGCCTGTTTAAACGCCTGCCCTCGTTGTCATTCATCATCAAAACCAACAATATGAAAAAGAACGTATCAGTCGTATTCTCCGCCCTCGTGGCAGCCATGACCTTCTTCAGCTGCGGCACGCAGCAGACTGCAACACAACCTGCTGCAGCCCCTGTGCACAGAGACAGCATTGTAGCTGTCGAGCCGCTGAAGGAGGTGATTACGATTGCCGAAGCACTGGATATGTACCAGAACCCTGACAAGGCAGCGGCGATAACGAGAAAATATGGCTATAAGCTGAAGCCCAACTATGAGGTTTACCGTCTGGACAGGTTCTCTAAGATGTATTACAAGAACTGTACATTGGCCAAGCTCCTCACGGCTGACAAGTATGCGGATTATCCGAAGCCGATGCGCAAGGGAGTGTCCAGTTACATTGCCTTCAAGGACGGGGCGGTCATCATCGCCGTGTTCAACCAGGCGGCATACGACAATCTTGTGGGGCAGGTGAAGGCGGCCGGCTTCACGCTGGACATGCCGGGGAGTGAGGATATCTACACCGACGGTGTCCGTACCATTGCCTGTTACAAAGACGGAAAGAGCGTGCGGATACAGTGAGAAGGTTCTCTTCCGGTATCTCAGAGGTGTGTCAGACAGGGCGATGAACGTATGTCTGGCACACCTCTCTATAAGTTGAAGACGGTGCGGGGACTGCACCGTCCGATATTTTTTCATGGCAGACCATCTTTTTTCAACAGGGCTTGTGCCGTTCCTAAATATCTGAAAACCATTATATTGTTCCTGTCTGATAGATATTCTCTATTGCTTGATAGTTTTTATCTTTTGGAGATGCTGGATTCTGCACGTATCTTTGCATCACAAAACAGAAGAATTTATCACATAAACATTTTTAGTTAGATATGGAACCAATTATCAATGCACATGCACCCGAGTTTACCGTCCAGGCTTTCCAGGACGGACAGTTCAAGACAGTTTCCAACAAAGACATTGAAGGAAAGTGGGCACTCTTCTTCTTCTATCCTGCCGACTTCACGTTCGTATGCCCTACGGAGCTGGAAGACCTGGCCGGCAAATACGAGCAGCTGAAGGGGATGGGCGTAGAGGTCTTCTCGGTAAGTACCGATACGCATTTCGTACACAAGGCATGGCACGATGCCTCTGAGAGAATCAAGAAAATCAAATACACCATGCTCGCCGACCCTACAGGCGTACTGAGCCGTGGCTTCGGTGTCTACAAGGAGGATGAGGGCGTCGCTTACCGTGGCACGTTCCTTGTGAACCCGGAAGGGCTGATCAAGATTGCCGAAATCCAGGACAACAGCATCGGCCGGAATGCCGATGAGCTGGTACGCAAGGTCGAGGCGGCCCAGTTTGTTGCTACGCACGAGGGTGAGGTCTGCCCGGCCAAATGGAAGCAGGGCGGCGAGACGCTGAAGCCGAGCATCGACCTCGTCGGCAAGCTCTAAGACGTAAGCGGACATCAAATCGTCATAGAAGTCCCGGTGGGGGGAGGAGCCTGCGGGCTTTTTCTCTCCACCTTTTTGTAGAATAAGCAGAGAATTCAACAAGTCCCATGATAGATCCAGATATACTTAAACAGGTGAGAAGCGTCTTCAGTTCGCTCTCATCAGACATTACGCTCAGTGTCGTACGTAACAGCGACGAAGTACAGTCGGCGGAGTTTTCGGCTTTTGTAGAGGACATCGCTTCTGTCTCTGACAGAATCAAGACCGTCAGCCGGAAGGGTGAACGGTTCTCGTTCAGCATCCTCCGAAATGGAGAAGCAACCGGAGTCAGTTTCCGCGGTATCCCCAACGGCCATGAGTTCACCTCGCTCCTCCTTGCCATCCTCAATGCCGACGGACAGGGAAAGAACCTTCCCGATGAGGCAATCACCGCGCGTATCAAGGCTTTGAAAGGGGAGATCAGGCTTCAGACTTACGTCTCCCTTACTTGTACGAACTGTCCCGACGTGGTGCAGGCACTGAATGTGATGGCGCTCGTCAACCCCCGTATCAGCCATGAGATGGTGGACGGCGGACTGTATCAGGACGAGATAGAACGTCTGGGCATACAGGGAGTCCCTGCCGTCTATGTCAATGACGAACCGCTCCACGTGGGACGCGGCGACCTCGGCGTGCTGCTGCAGGAACTGGAAGACAAGGTCGGGACGGACCATGACGGGGAGGCCGTGCAGCCTGTCCGTACGTATGATGTCCTGGTTCTCGGCGGCGGACCTGCCGGTGTGTCGGCCGCCATCTATTCCGCCCGGAAGGGGCTGAAGGTGGCCGTTGTGGCAGAACGTATCGGCGGACAGGTGAATGACACGACCGGCATCGAGAACCTTGTCTCGGTTGCCAGGACAACCGGCACGCAGCTCGCAGCCGATTTTCGCACGCATCTTTCAGACTATCCGATTGATATATTCGACAACCGGCAGGTAGTTGCCGCAAACCTGAAAGACAGGCTGAAGACGGTCTCTGTACGTGGTGGAGAGACTTTCGCCGCACCCGCAGTGGTGATTGCCACAGGTGCCGGCTGGCGTCGTCTCGGTCTGGCTGGTGAGGAAAGGTACATCGGTCATGGCGAGCACTTCTGTCCGCATTGTGACGGTCCTTTCTACAAAGGAAAGGAGGTGGCGGTGATCGGCGGCGGCAATTCGGGCATCGAGGCTGCCATTGACCTGGCCGGCATCTGCCGTCATGTGACCGTCCTCGAGTTTGCTGATACGATGCGTGCCGATGAGGTGCTGCAGCAGAAGGTTGCCGGTCTGCCCAATGTGGAAGTGTTCCTGTCTGCCCAGACAACGGCGCTTCTGGGTGACGGACAGAAGCTGTCGGGCATCACGGTGAAAGACCGTATCAGCGGTGAGGAACGCAATATCCCCCTGGACGGTGTTTTCGTACAGATTGGTCTGTCGCCGAACAGCGATGTCTTCAGGAACGAAGTAGATCTGACTCCGCGCAAGGAGATTGTCATTGACGTGGCCAACCGTACCAGTCTGCCTGGTGTATACGCTGCCGGCGACGTGACGACGGTTCCTTACAAACAGATTGCGATTGCCCTGGGTGAGGGGGCAAAGGCTGCCCTGTCTGCCTTTGAAGACCGCATCCGTGGAGTGATTATAGGATAACCTTGCAAACCATACTACCTGAGTGTATATCTGTCCGATGCGGCAAGTGTGAGCTGACTTCACCTGCCCGTCGGACTTTTTCGTGTTTTATTACCAGTGCTGTCCGATAAACTTTCCCTTGTAAGTCAGCCGGCAGTGTCTTGCTATATAATGGTAGTGACAGGCATGGACAGGCCTTTCCTGCAGGTGTGTTGATGCCCGCCACCCGTGGAGTTGTTTGTAAACACCAGTCGTGCTGATGCCCCGCTCCATGCAGTCTGTTGCCGGGACGGGAGCAAAACGCAGCCGGCGAAGAGCTGTGCCGGCAGGACTTATCTGCCCAGAGGAACTTGTTCTTCCGGAAACAATGTCGACTTGTCTGTTTAAAAGAGATTACGCATGGAAAATGATGTCGCTTATGTCTTATCGGCCGGCATTGGCTTTTTATGTGGGGAAGTCCGTGTAATCATCCTTGTCTGTTCAGGAATGCAGACAGAAAAGGTGCATCAGAATGCCTGCTGGCAGCTATTCTGATACACCTGGTAAAGGTCTTGGAAATGAAAGTCTTATTCAATGATCTTGAATACAGCGGCTGATATGGCTTTCAGGTTGATGACATCATCTTTGCCGCCTGTCTTGTAAGTTGCTTCTCCCGTCATGGACAGCGGCTTGGCTTTTCCAAGGTGAGGTATCCTTGCTGAAACCTTTCTGGCACTCGGATTGATGGCAACGACTACGGTTTCTCCGCCGGCCGTACGTTTGTAGACCATGGGGTAGGGCTGGCTTTCCTTGCTGACAAGTTCCCATTCTCCGTTTCCCTGCAATGCCGGGTGGGCATGGCGCAGGCGGACCAGTTCACGGGTGAAGTTCAGCAGGGAATAGGGGTCTTTCTCCTGTGCCTCCACCGTCAGCTTTCCGTCTTCCGTATCCACAGGGAAATAGAGCCGGGCAGGCTCGCAGGTGGAGAATCCGGCGGTAGGACCGGCAGCCCACTGCATAGGAGTACGTGTCCCGGCACGTTCGTTGCTACCCTCTTTGGTAGGAAGATTCATCTGGTATTTCATGCCGATTTCGTCACCGTAATAGATAAACGGTACGCCCGGCATGGTCAGGAAGAAGGTCATGGCCACCTTCAGCTGGTCCATCGTGTTACGCGTGCCGATGTTCGGACGCTGGAAATCGTGGTTGGCCGTCGGGATGGCGATGTAGCCGAGTTGCTTTGTGCGGTTGAAGGCTGCCGTGAAGTTGTCGACAAATTCCTTCACCTCTCCTTTTCCTGCCTTGTCGAAGTAGCAGAACTTGTACTCCTTGGAGATGTCCTGTCCCTCCCACGGCCGGCCGTTCGGTGTGTTGCGGTCGAAGAAGAGAGAGGGATAGCCCTTGATGCCGAAGTGGATCATGAAGTCGATGTTGAAGCCGGCAGGGATGGCGACGGCCGGGTCGCTCCATTCGGATATCAGTACGCACTGGGGATAATGCCTGTCCTTCCATGCCCTCATCTCGTTCCACAGCTTTGACACCTCTTTCTTCCCCGGGTCGTTCTTGACGAGCGAAGAGGCCATATCCACACGGAAGCCGTCGATGCCCTTGTCAAACCAGAAGGCCATGATGTTCTTCATCTCCCGGCGGACGGCCTGCGGCCCGGGTGCCGTCACAGGCTGCTCCCAGGGATGAGAGGGGTCGGGATGGGCAAAGCCGTAGTTCAGGGCAGGCTGGCATTCAAAGAAGTTCTTCTCATAGTATTTGCCGCGTTTTGCGTCCATCTCCACATAACGCCCACGTGTGCTTCCCTCCGGATTGGCATCCCTGTGGCGTGCTTCAATCTCTTCCTTGTCTTTCTGTGAGATGGTGTCAGTCCATATATAATAGTCGGAATAACGCCCGTTGCGGTCGCCGTTCGCACATTCCTGGAACCACGGCGACTTCACGCTCGTGTGCCCTGCCACCAGGTCCAGGCAGACCTTTATGCCTCTTCTGTGGGCTTCGTTGACCAGCGTCACCATATCGGTATTCGTACCGAAGCGCGGGTCAATCTTGTAGAAGTCGATGACATCGTAGCCACCGTCAAACCATCCCGACTCGAATACGGGATTCAGCCACAAGGCATCCACGCCCAGCGACTTGATGTAATCCAGCCTGCTGGTGATGCCGGGCAGGTCTCCGATACCGTTCCCGTCCGTATCCATGTAGGAGGAAGGATAGATCTGATAGAAAACGGCATTGTCAAGCCATTGTGGGTTCGTACCGATCTGGGCCGTTACGGGGACTGCCATGGCCAGTGCCGCTGCTGCTGTGATGATTTCTTTCTTCATTGTTTAAGTTTTTAGTTGTCAGGATGCCCGTCGGACTTCCTGTTGTGTTGTCTGATGCAAAAGTACGGATATCCTTTTGAAAAACAAAGGAAGAATAGGATGGAGGAGTCTGTGTTCCCTGAAAGTTGACAGCCGGAATATCCTTGGACATCCCGGCTGTAATAAGGAATCAGAACCGGCTTTATTTCTTATAGCCTGGATTCTGATGGAGATTCTTGTTCAGATTCAGCACCTCATAAGGAATCGGATAGACGCAGGTGTATCCCTGGGTGTCATCAAGATAATCGCCGGCAGAAGCATTGTGGCTGACACCGGGATAGCGGTCTGCCGTCGGCTGGGTGAAGGTGCAGAAGCGTATCTGGTCCTGACGCCGTACGCCTTCCCAGGCCAGTTCAATCATGCGTTCGTCAAGAATGTCATTCAGGTTGAGCGAGGTGCGCGGGGTGGCGTGTGCCCGGTCTCTGACCTGGTTGACGAGTGTCAGCGCCGCCGCATGGTTGCCCAGCCGGTATTCTGCTTCCGCCTTCATCAGCAGCGCATCGCCATAACGCCAGATGACAAGGTCGTTGTTGTACTGCCCCTGTGCGGCTGCCGTCGGGTCGTACTCATACTTCTTGAAACGGGCGCCGGCGCATTTCACGTCATGCTTGTCGGCATTGGCATCGAAGTCTACCACGACTGCCAGCGGACGGTAAGAGAGCGTCCCGCCGACACCGTCGTCCACGGTCTTGCCGCCGGTCTGCTGGGTGTACTCCTGTTCTACCCAGTAGTTCTGGCGCAGGCGTGGGTCTTCGTTGCTTTCCTTGTATCCCATCACTTTCATCGCACGTACCGTGGCGCAGGCACCGTTCCATCCGTTGAAGCCGGCGGCACTCGCATGGTTGTAGTGTACGGAGCGGATCAGGTTGTAATCGGTAATCTTGTACGTTTTGTCGTCGTTCGGACGTACAAAGATGTTCTCGTTAGAGTTCTGGTTCTGTGTGACGAAGTTGTCGGCATAGTTCGGCGAGAGGGTGTAGCCGAAGCCTGCGAGCTTGTCCACGCAGTACTTCACGGTCTCCCAGCAGTTCCGTTCCGTTCCGTCTACAGTCATCTTGATGTCCATTCCCTTTGCCGAAATGTTTGCACCGAGAGTCTCACTGGCCTTGCATTCCTTCGATTTGTCGTCGCCGACAAACGCCTTGTAGCTGTCCGGGGCTACGTCATCCGTGTTGTAGACAGGTGCATTGAGGGCGCACTTTGCCAGACACATATAGGCAACAGGCTTGGTGATACGTCCGAAATACTTGCCGGTCTTCTGGCTCTGGTCATCTGCGAGGTCAGGCATGGCCTCTGTCAGTTCCTTGACGACGAATTTGAACACATCCGAGCGGTTGCTCTGGTTGACATCGCTGGTTCCCTGCTTGGAAGACGTCACTACCGGCACCTGTCCGAAGAGATCCATCGCATAATAGTAATAGATGGCGCGCAGGGCACGCAGCTCGGATACATATGGCTTGTAGTCGGGATGTTCGCCGAGCATCGGCGTGAGTTGGTCGATGGAGCCGTTGCACTGCCCGATGATCTTGTAGATATGCTTCCAGTTGTTGTTGTAGGTGTCCACAGACGATGCGAAGTTGTGGAGGAAGAAGTTCTGCCACTTGCCGCCGTCTACCCAGTCGCCCTGCCGTCCCGGGAGGATAGCCTCGTCAGAAGTGAATTCCTGCAGACAGTGGATGGCATCCGTACCGCCATAGATACCGTCTCCGATCTCTGAATAGACCTTTGCCACAGAGTTGACATAGGTCAGCGTGGCATTTGCGAAAGCGTCAGTCTCTTTGAACTTGCTTTGAGGTGTCTCGTCCAGCGAGCAGGCTGCAAGCAGTGCCGTGGAGAGCAGTGCCATTCCGAAAATATATTTCTTCATAATAGTATTCCTTTTTTTTGTTTATCAGAACCTTAGAAATTAACAGACACATTGAACGAGAAGGTGCGTGTCAACGGGAAGAGACGCTTGTCGTCTACACCCAGTGTCCCGTAGGTCGTACGGCCTTCGTCGACACGGACGAGCGATGCGGAGTTGATCATCGGGGTCAGGCCGTTGTACCCGGTGAGGGTGCAGACGTTGTTGACGGCCAGTCCGAGATGGATGCTCTGAATCCAGTCGGCCTTGAGCTGCTTCTTGTCGAAGGTGTAGCCCAGCGTGATGTACTCGAAGTTCACGTAGTCGCCTTTCTCCAGCCAGTAATCGGAAATCTGTATGTCTTTGATTCCTTTCTCCGGAGCATCAGAAAGCACGTTGTAGGTCGGGAAGTTGCTGAGGTTGCTGTAGGTCATGCCCGTACCATTGTAGATCTTATGGCCGAAGGCACCGTTGAACTGCATGGTGAGATCCCAGTTCTTGTACTTGAAGGTGAAGTCCCAGCCAAGGTAAGCCTTTGGTATCGCCTGTCCGCACACCTTGCGGTCGCCGGAGTCGCCGGTGTCGATGGTTCCGTTCTTGTCGAGGTCTTCGATGATGTACTGTCCCTTGTCATCGATGCCTTTGCAGTGGGGCAGGTAGAATACGCCGATCGGCTGTCCTTCCATGAGATAGGTCACACCGGTGTTCTGCGTCAGGCCGGCCGCATTGATGTTGGCAACCGGGATGTGCTCACTGGTCGTCAGTCTCTGTCCTTTATAGGTGCCGCTCAGCGAGTTCAGCTTGTTCTTCTGGAAGCTGAGGTTCATGCCGGAATTGAAGGTAAAGTCCTTTGTGCGGATGATGTCGCCGCGCACGCCGATTTCAAAACCCGAATTGGTCATCTCACCCATGTTCGCCAGCAAGGTGTTGTAGGTGAATGGCGGAACAGGTACGGTATAGGTATAGAGCAGATCCTTCGTCTTGGAAGTATACCAGTCCAAAGTAACGTTCAGACGGTTCTGGAAAGCGGCGAAGTCGATACCGATGTCGAAGGTATGCTTTACCTCCCACTTCAGGTCAGGATTGTCGTTGCTCTGGATGGCATAGGTCGTCGTGTTGACACCGTTCACCGAGGTCACGCCGTTCGGTGCGTAGAGGGCCAGTGAGTTGTAAGGAGCGATGACATCCTGGTTGCCCGTCACACCATATCCGAGACGGACTTTCAGGTTGTCCACCCAGCGCACCTCTTTCATGAACGGTTCCTGTGATACGACCCATGCGACAGATGCTGACGGGAACCAGCCCCACTTATGGCCTTCACCCAGCTTTGACGAGCCGTCAGTACGGAGGTTGACGGTTGCAATGTAGCGGTTGCCGTACATGTAATTCAGACGTGCCATGTAAGAGCAGAGGGTATATTCCGTAGACTCGGAGTCCACATCGCCCCAGGAGACGTTGGCACCGGCCTTCATGTTGTTGAAGCCGAAGTAATTGGTATCGAACTTGAACGACTGCTCTGAATTCCAGAAGGTCTTGTATTGCTGGCCCTCCATCAGGGCGAGTGCGTCGATATGGTGCTCGCCGAAGTCCTTGGTATAAGTCAGCTGCAGGTTGCCCATGATGTCTGTACGCTTCATGTTGCGGATGTATGCCCAGCCGTTGCCGTTGATGCGTCCCTGCTGGATGTCGTTCGGCACGTAACGCTTGTGGTCGAGGTTCATGCGGGTATAGCTGCCGAAGGCACTGAGGAAGAGTCCGTCAGCCAGCGTGACGGTCGCCTTTCCATGGGCGTTGAGCGAACCTACGTCGAAGCGGTCCTGTACCTCCAGCTGTCCCAGCGGGTTGTATATCTCGTTGGCAAGGCGGTCTTCGTCCCACTCGCCTGTCTGCGGGTTCTTGTAGGTCGGGTAGGTCGGGTTGTAGGCGGCGGCAGAATAGAACATCTTCTGCGGGTCGTACTGCATCTTTCCGTCACGCTCACTGCCCAGGACACCCAGCTCCAGCTTGAGCTTCTTGTTGAAGGCGTACTGCGTGGCATCCAGCTTCACGGTATAGTTGCGCATATCCGAGTTCTTCAATGCGCCCTGACGCTGTACGAAGCCGACGCTGGCGCGGTAGTTGCCGGAGTCGTTGCCGGACGAGTAGGCGATGTTGTGGGTCTGTGTCAGCCCGGCCGAACGCTCTATTTCGTCGAACCAGTTGGTATTGCCGCCGAGGTCGGTGAATGCCACACCCATCTTGGTGGCAGTGGCACGGTAAGCATCCGCGCTCAGCATTTCAAGGTTCTTGAAGATGGTGTTCACGCCCAGTGTGCCGTTGTAAGAAAGGGAGGCAAAGCCGTTCTTTCCTTTTGTCGTCGTGACGACGATGACACCGGCTGCACCGCGGGATCCGTACTGTGCCGTCTCCGAGGCATCCTTCAGAATGGTCATGCTCTCGATGTCGCCGGGCTGAAGGGCGTTGAACATGGTCATGTCAGCGAAGACACCGTCGATGATCACCAGCGGGTCGTTACCGCCGGAGAGCGAAGAGGTGCCGCGCACGCGGATATTGGTAGACCCCATCGGGTCGCCGCCGTTCTGGCTGATGACGACACCGCTGACCTTTCCCTTCAGGGCATCGGCTGCCGTGGTTACGACACCCTTGTTCATATCGCCCTTGCCTACACGCTCAATGGCTCCCGACACCGTACGCTTCGTGCCTACGGCATAACCGACGACGACGACCTCGTCGAGCTGCTTGTTGTCTTCGGAGAGAGAAACATTGATATTGGACTGGTTGCCTACAGCCACTTCCTTGTTGCTGTAGCCTACATAAGAGAAGACGAGCGTCGCACCGGGCTTCACATTGGGGAGCTTGAAGTTACCGTCAATATCGGTTACGGTACCGCCTTGTTCTCCTTTCACTTGGATGGTCGCACCAATCAATGGCTCACCCGACGCATCCTTCACACTTCCCTGTACCACTGACTGGGCATAGGAACTCATTGCACACGTCAGACCGACAGCTATCACTGCGGTCCGCTTCATAAACAATCTGCTGCTCATGAGGGATTAGATCTTTTAATAATTAGTTATACTTTATAGCTTCTTGTCCTGATGACTCTGATGTCAGTCTTCGAAAGATCTGCTGCTGGCGTAGTACGTCGCCAGAGGACGGTATTGCCTCCGTTTACCGCACGTCGTTGATCGTTGCAAGGCAGAATAGTCGTAGGTTTTTAATCCCTTTTCCGCTGTCAAAGGTATTTTATTTTTTTCAAATAAACAAATAAGCGGACGATTAATTTTGAACGTAGAGAACACAATCAACAGTCTAAAAAGCAAGATGAAAGTGGCTTACAACGATATTCTTTTTCTTTTCCGGTTTTTTTTGTTTCTCTTTCTGATGGTGCAGGGGAGCGGGATGTGCATTCACGGCAGGGTGAGCCTGTCCGCCGGATGGCCGTCTGGGTGGATCTGCCCGGACAGGGGGCTGCACCTTTCGGCGGCGGGCAGCCGGCTATGGGGACGGCTGCCGGGCGTTCTTTTGCTGGAGGGAGTCGGCTTTCAGTTCCAGCTGTGTCTGCCGGTAGGCCTTCAGGACGGGGTCTTCCTTTTCGTCAAGTCCATCCATTTTCTTGAAGATCTCCCGCAGCTGTTCCACGTGTCTGCGGTCGCGTCGGTACCGTTTGTCGAGCATGAGTCCCAGGTCGAACCCTCCCAGGCTGCTCGGGGGACGCTTCTCCAGAATGTCCCGCTTCGGCATCTTCTTCAGCATCCCCCGTCCGTCGACCGTCTGTTTCCCCACAACCACCACTTCGTCCAGATAGTGGGCGGCAGGGAAGAGGAAGACCGTGTCGCGCAGCACCTCTTCTCTCAGCAGTTTTTCGGGGACATATCCTTTCTTCTGGAAGCTGGCTGTCTGAAAGGGACCGGACAGACTGATGTATCCTTGCCATGTCGTCTGCCCGGCGGATTTCCCGTCAACGCTGACCAGCACATCACGTATCGGGAAACGTGTCGCACCATCGCATACCAGCACCTGCTGTGCATGCAGTGCGGCCGGCAGCAGCCACCACAGGGAGAGGAGAAGGGTACGTATAGGCATTGCAGTCTGTTCTTTGCTGCAAAGAAACACAAAAGTTCTCACATACACGTTTTCCCTAAACTTTTTTTATAGGCAACAGGCAGGATATTAATAATGTTTGGCATATCCGAGCTGGCCGCATGGGTCTGCCGTTACCTTCCTCTGCGGTTTTCCGATTCCCTGTGCAGCAGTCCCTTTTTCTCTTTCCGTTGCGGAGAACGCCGCACCTCTTCGGAAACAGGACGGCCTCTTCCTGCCGGAAAGGGGGAGTCCGTAAAGGGTCGTCTTCAGCATCAGCGGTAAGGCGGGAAGTACCGGTGTCTGGGAACGGGATTCCCGGCTGTTGGGAACAGGATTCCCAGCCGTTGGGAACAGGATTCCCGATCGGTTGGGAACACCTGTCCCAGGAATGCGGACATCAGGACCGGTGTGTTTTTAACGTTTTTGCTTGACTGCTTTTCATCTTGTTTCTACACTGGGTTGACGGGTTGATGGTGTGGTCTGACGGTTTGTTCCGGCCGCTTTCGGATTTGCTTTTCAATCCGGCTGGCCGGTTTAGGGTCGTCCGTCCGTCTCCTGCCCGGTCGGCCGGTGGTCTTATGGAAGCTGTTCTCCGTGGACAGGCCGCCTGTCTGCAGAATGTAAAAAGATGCACCGGTTATGCAGTTTTTATGTTGTTGTAAGGAGGTTCTGGAAAATTCCATGCCGCCATACGGAGGCTGCGTACTTGGGCTTCTTCGCGTCTTCGATGTTTCCATACGGTCTCTTCTGCTCTCTTTTTCAGTCACATAGCCTGTCATTTCTCCAAAGGAAGGATGGTCGCAGCAGGTTGCCTGAAAGTGGGAAAGGGACATCCGATACAATTTACAGAATCTGCCTATAATGCTATTTAAGAGGTTTGGTATCTTGCAATTCATAACCAACGGTGCTGTTAAATATTCAATTTATTTATGTTTTCTTTTGTGCGTTAAATAAATATTCATACCTTTGCATCGGTTTTTATAGAGAATTTTACATTTATAATTTATTTTTTATGGTGAAAAGATTGTCAATGGTTTTAGCAGGTCTGTTCC
>ERZ773046.806-NODE-806-length-19283-cov-44.624298_pt1 | contig 19283 bp, 15 predicted proteins | sample MGYA00580634_ERZ773046 | MGnify/ENA primary metagenome ERZ773046 (study PRJEB29015, sample SAMEA2738127) | human oral metagenome | biome: human oral; feature: human-associated habitat; material: saliva | place: China | collected 2159 ... | reverse complement strand
TGGGGGCGAACTGGTAATACAGAATAATCTTATTTTGAGCCACGAAACTATTTTATCGTCATATACGTCTAAAGCATGCAAATTTTTTGATATGTGCGCGCTGACTACGGGGTTGGCGGCGCAGAAGCGGTGCCGGGGCGGGGTTAGGTTAGGGGCTAGGCTCGGGGTCAGGCTCTGGGTCGAGGGAGGATCCGAGCGGGTTCGGAACCGGCGTTCAGGGTAGCGCGTGACCGGCGGCAGGTCGGGGTGTAGCCCGCCGCTCTACAATGGAACCCATGCCGCACAGCACCCCTTCGCAGAACGCCAACCAGCACCCCGAACAGCAGTCCACACACCAGCCCGAGCAGGGGCAGTCTGCGGCGCGCCCAAAAACACTACGCTACCGCGAGCTGCCCACGAGCGCACAGCAGGTGCTGGCATCCCTGCTGCCGGAGGCGGAACGTACCGGAATCCTGCCCGAGCAGGTGACCCATATTCACACCATTGCCGCCAGGGAGGCGAGCTACGCGCCGTGGCCGCAGTGGTTGCATCCGCGTGTGGTGGAGGCCTTCGAATCGCTCGGTATTGCCGACCCCTACGCCCACCAGGTGCAGGCGGCAGACGCCGCCCATGCGGGTCTTGATGCGGCGCTGGCGGCGAGTACGGCGCGCTACGGCTGGCAGGCGGGGCGGATTGAGGCTGAGCGGGTTGAAGCACCGACTCCCGCGCACGTCGAAGGTGCGAAGAGTGCAGGCAGCGGCGGGCACGTGATCGTGGCGACGGGTACCGCCTCGGGCAAGACCCTGAGCTACCTGATGCCCACTCTGGACGCTATTTATCGCGCATCGTGCGGCGAACCGGTGAGCTCAACTTCCGCGTATTCCGGGACTGAGAACCTCAATAATAGAGCGAACGTTCTCTACATTTCGCCGGCGAAGGCACTCTCCGCCGACCAACTCACCGCCCTCACCTCCTACAACCTACCCGGACTCCACGCGGCAAGCTACGACGGCGACACCCCCACCGGCGAACGCCGCTGGATCCGCGAACACGCCAACTTCATCCTCACCACCCCGGACATGCTCAACTACTCAATTCTGAGCAACCACCGGCAGTGGGCGTCCTTCCTGCGCGGGCTGCGCTACGTGGTGCTCGACGAAGCACACAGCTACCGCGGCGTTTTTGGTGCGCACATCGCCAACCTGCTACGCCGCCTGCGCCGTGTCTGCGCGCTCTACCGCACCGTGCCCGTGTTCTACGGTGCCTCCGCGACCAGTTCCAACCCGGTCGAGTCTTTCTCCAAGCTCATTGGCGTGCCGCAGCAGGCGGTTACCGCCATTACCGAGTCCACCTCCGCGCGCGGTGAAACCACCGTCGCGCTCTGGGAGCCTGAATTCATGCCACCCAAGGCGCACGATCAACTCGCCAAGGGTGCCCGCAGCACCCAGCAGCAGGCGGTCCAATCGAAGGCAGAGCAGGAGGCGCCGCGCCGCGTCTCCCCCGTGGAGCAGGGCGCGCAAATGCTCACCGACCTGGTGCTTTCCCGCACCCGCTCCCTGGTTTTTGCTGGTTCGCGCCGCAGCGTAGAAATCCTCTCGCAGAAGACCCAACACTACCTCGACGAGGTGGAGGCGGGACTCTCCCACCGCGTCGCCGCATACCGCGCCGGGTACACCCCCGAAGAGCGCCGCGAACTCGAACGCAAACTCCGCAACGGCGAACTGCTCGGCCTGGCGAGCACCTCCGCGCTGGAGCTGGGCATCGACATCTCCGGACTGGACGCCGTACTCGTGGCGGGCTGGCCGGGTACCCGCGCCTCCTTCATGCAGCGCGTGGGCCGCGCGGGTCGAAGCGGTCAGGACGCGCTCGCCGTGCTCATCGCCGACGATAACCCGCTCGACACCTACCTGGTGCACCACCCGGAGGCGATTTTCGGGCAGGAGGTTGAGGCGACCGTATTCGACCCGACCAACCCGTACGTACTCTCCCCGCAGCTGTGCGCCGCCGCGCAGGAGGCGCCCATCCGCGCCGAAGAGCTGAGCCTGTTCGGGCCGCACACCGCCGCGCTACTGGACCGGCTGGTGCAGCAGGGGTACCTGCGTCGCCGCCCGGACGGCTGGTACTGGACACACGCCGAATCCGCCGCCGACCTGGTCGACATTCGCGGCACCGGAGGCGGCCCCTACCAGCTCATCGACGCCGAAGACGGCACCCTGGTTGGCACCATGGACGCCGCGCACGCCATGAGCCAGGGGCACCCGGGCGCGATCTACATTCACCAGAACGCGCAGTATGTGGTCGAGTCCCTCAGCGAGGGCGAGCGCGTGATCCTGCTCAGCCGCGTCTACCCGGACTACTACACGCGTGCCGTTGAGAGCACGGAGGTTCGTATTCTGGCAGAGCGTGCGCGGGTTAGTTACGGTGCGCATAACGCTGTTGGGGAAGCGGCTCCCGGCGAGGCTGCTCCCGGCGAGGCTGCTCCCGTCGAGAGTGCTTCTGGAGAACAGCAGCTCGCCCCGCTCACCATGCACCGCGGGCAGGTTCAGGTCACCGACCAGGTCACCGGGTACCGGCGCTTCTCCGTCTACGGCGGCGAATACCTGGGCGAAGAGGCACAACCCATGCCGCCGGAAGTGCTCATGACCGAGGCGGTCTGGTTCACCTTCGAGCCCAGCTACCTGTTCGGCGCGGGCGTGACCGAAGAGGACGGCCCCGGCACCCTTCACGCCGCCGAGCACGCCGCCATCGGGCTGCTGCCGCTCATCGCCACCAGCGACCGCTGGGATTTGGGTGGACTCTCCACGCTGCTTCACGTGGACACCGGCAGGCCCACCATTTTCGTCTACGACGCCGCACCCGGCGGCGCGGGCATTAGCGAGCGCGGCTTCAACGCGGTTGCGCAGTGGCTGAGCGCCACCCTTGAAGCAATCGAAAGCTGCGGATGCGAAAACGGTTGCCCCTCCTGCGTGCACTCGCCCAAATGCGGCAACCGCAACGAGCCGCTCAGCAAACACGGCGCACGGGCGCTACTGCAGGCGATGCTGCAGAGCATGGCGGAGGCGTAGGTTATTACAGGGGCGTAGGTTATTACAGGGGCGTAGATTACTGCAGGAGGCACGGGGCGTACAGGAGGCGCGGGGCGTGCTGGGGGGGAGAGCATACCGGAATGACAACTCCCGATGAACGTAAATAGCCTAGTCGGTTAGGTTTTCTGGCTCATGCGGGTTTTCTGGCTCAACTGGATTCTCTGATTCTGCGGAGCTTTCTGGTGCGGGAGGCTCGGGCGCTGAGTCCTGCCCAGTATCCAGCTCCTCCTCCAGCTCGGTAACCTCATCGGGGCTCAGCTCCTCCGCGTTGCCCGCCGCGGCGTGCTCTTCTTCGGCGTACTCTTCTTCGGGGTGTTCAGCCCCGGCGCGGGCACGCACCCTCGCCGGGCCCAACATCCCCATGGGCCCTGCGACGGGGACGGCGACCGTCACCTCCACCGTTTCAGGGCGATCCGGAAAAGTGCAGGATTCCAGGTGCGCGCCGTGGCGTTCGGCAAGATCCGCCGCGACCGCGCACGGGTCCCCCTCAGTGAGCCCGCGGTAGGCGTCCGCCGCCGCGAGCGCACTCAAATCGGCGGCCGCGGAAGCCCTGCGGTTTGCAGACACCACCCCAATGAGCCCGGCAATCACCACGGTCACCACCAGTAGCGCGGCAATAATGGTGAGGGCAAGGACGGTGCCGCTACCCTCTTCGGGGCGTTGATTCTCGGAGGCTGTTTTCGGGGTGGGACCCATAGCGGCTCTACTCACCTTCATGACCCGCACCGTTTTCAGCATCGTTTTCAGCGCCGGCTTCAACGCGGGCGTGGGCGTCCGCCCGCAGCACCCAGCCGGTTGCCGAACCAATCACACCGGGGGCGGGGCGGCTCACCCGCACGTGCACTTCCCGGGCGCGCCCCGCCTCTGTCACGACTACATCATCAGGAGAAACAGAAATCTGCACGCTCTGCGCCGGGTCGATGCGGCTGACGGCGGAGCGAATCTGCGCCTCGGAGTCTCCGCGGGCGGCGGCTCGTGCAGCCGTTCGCGCGGACTCCTCCACCTTCAGCTGCGCAACCCCCGTGGAGGCGGCACCCAGGCAGAGGGCGAGCACCACCGTCACGGCGGGTAGGGCGACCGCAAATTCGGCGGTGATCACACCCTCCTCTGCGGGGCTCTTGCGCGGGGTCGAGGGTGCCGGTTCCGCCCCGGTTTTCCCTGCGGAGTAGGTGCGTCGCAAAGCACCCAAATTCACATGAGCGTTCATTCTTTATTCCTCCTTTCTATCCTGACTTTCCAGGGTTTTTAACACCTAAAGTCAAACCCTAGGGAGGGTTCCCCAAAGGTTCTAGAGCAACCCCGTATTGCCCGCAATCGACAGGGCGTTACGCACAATATCCAGGAGCATGGAACGCACCTCATCCGACTTGAGAATCAGCACCAGCAGGCCCGCGAAACCGACCGCCGCGAGCATCACAATGCCGTACTCCGCGGTGGAGGCGCCCTCCTCCGGATCGCCCGCCGGGGCGTAATCTTCGAGCGCCTTTTCGTGTCCCTCAGCGGGTACATATTCGGCGCAGCCGGGCACGTGTTCACCCAGGCTGTGGCAGGTGGGGCCACATTCGTCCAGGGTGCAGCCCTCGGCGAGCGCGCGGGCAATGGTCAATGCCTGCTCGGGGTTCAGGTGATTCGTGTTCATATCAATCTCCATTTCGTTAGGGTCAATCCTGGGGCCGGCATGCTTCTGTTCAGCGCCGGCGGAAAGTTCAGCGTCACTGAAAAGCTCGGTATCAGTGAAAAGCTCGGGACATTCTTCGCGCAGCTGCTTCATGGTGGTTGCGATGGCAACGGACAGCGGCACGGGACCCAGAATGGTCTGCGTTTCAGCGCCCTGCACGGCACCGAGCGCGGCGGGCTGAATTTCACGCGGAGCACCGGCCGGGGCGTTTACCGGAGCGCCGACGGGGTGCAGGTCGTGGCGGATTGCTTCGCAGAGGGTGTTCGTCATTGGTTTTCCTTTCGTTGTGCCCCGTTCATTCGGGGCGGGGTGGGTACTCATCCGCGTTCACGGCAGATGAGCAAAGGTCTAAAAGCGAAGGTCTAAACTTTTCAGCATTTCGGCTAATCGACAGCGCTTATGGACATGGTTCTTTAGCCGGTCAGCGTGGGTAGTAGCGAAATGAGGATGGGCACAATACCCAGACAAATAAAGGCGGGTAGCGAGCACAGCCCGAGGGGTACCACGAGCGCTACGGAGAGCTTTCCGGCGGCGCGTTCTGCCGCGCGGCGTTCGCTGAGGCGGTGCGCATCGGCAAGGGAGAGCAGCAGTGCAGTGCTGGGTGCGCCGCCCGTGTAAGCGGGGGCGAGTGCATCCCGCAGCTCACCGAAGGTTCCCGCAGCGGAGCCCGACCAGGCACTCCCCCAGCTGCTGCCCATTTGCAGGCGCTGGCAGACCGCGTGTAGCGGTCGGCTGTTGAGCGCCTCGGCAAGGGCACCTAGGGCGGCGAGCGGTGCGAGCCCGGCGCGTAGTTGCGCGGCGAGTAGTTCCAGCACGAGGGCGGTATCAACGGGCGCGGCATCTGTTGGAGAGGCAGGCTTTTCCGTCTCAGATTCTGCATTCGCCGTCCGCAGGCTCTCCACCTCCGCCCGATGCACGAGCGCAGCGGTCCAGCGGCGCCCGGCGAAGGCGAGCCCCAGCCCGAGCAAACCGGTGAGCGCCCCGAGAATAGATCCGGTCAGCACGCTCACGGGGTCACTTCCCATGAGCACGCCCAGGCACAGGCCGAGCAGCGGTAGCCAGGAGAGGATCCTGCCGGTGGCGCGCGGTGCGGCAAGGGCGCTCTGCCTGCCCAGAAGCGCGTCGATGCGTTCTTCGGCGTGTTCGGCGGCGCGTTCCAGGCTCGTGGCGAGCGGCGCACCGGCGCTCTCGCTCATGCGCAGGCTCAGCTGCAGGTCGTGCAAGCGCTCGCGGCTGTGCGGGCGCATCCGGGTGTTACTTTCGAGTAGCTGCGAGCAGGCGATGTGCGCGGGGGCACCCCAGGAGGTGACCGTGGCGAGCGCCTGCGTGAAGCGGCGAATATCTTCGGCGCACCGCTTCTGCCCGTACTCTTCGGAGAGGGGCGAGGAGCCCCTGGTACGTCGGGGTCGGGTGCTTTTCCGCGTGGCGGTTTTCTTCGCGGGCGTTTTCCCCGTGCCCGACTCCAGATTCTCGCCGGACTGCCCGGAGCCCGGGTTGGCGAGCACCGCCTCCTGCAGGGGAATACCGGCGCGCAGGTTCAGGGCAAGGGTGCGTAGCATGAGCGGCCACATGCGCATTTCCTCGGCGCTGGCGGGTCCGGCGAGGTGCTCAGCCCAGCGTTCGCGAAGGCTTCCTCGACTCGTTTCTTCCCTTTTCATGGTTCCTCCTTTCACGTTTTCCGTTTCCCCTTTACGGGGGCTAGTACCCAACTTCGGAGCCCACAGAAATACGCCTGACCTGCAGATACTCTTCGCTCCCCTCAACTGCGGGGTGCAGGCTGTAGATACCCTCGATACGGCGGTGTCCGTCCCGGTGTTCCAGGTGGATAATGCATTCAAAAGCCGTCGCCGTATGTAGAGCGACCGTTCTACTATCCAGCCCGGCGAGCGCACCCAGGGCGCACAGACGCAGGGGCACCGCCTGCGCACTATTGGCGTGCAGGGTCGTTCCAGCTCCGCGGTGACCGGTATTCATGGCGGTCAGCAGGTGCACCACCTCCGCACCGCGACACTCGCCGACCACGAGCCGATCCGGGCCCATGCGCAGCGCCTGCACAATCAGCTCACCCAACCCGATTTCACCGGCGCCTTCGGAGTTGGCGGCACGGGTTTTGAGGGCAATAACCTGTTCATGCTGCGGCGCGAGTTCCGGGGTGTCTTCGAGCAGAATGAGGCGCTCCTGCGGCGTGCACAGCCCCAGCAGTGCGTTGAGTAGGGTGGTTTTGCCGGTGCCGGTGCCCCCACTAATGAGGAACCCGCGGCGCTCGGCAATCATGCGGCGCAGGTAGGCGGCAGTCGCCTCATCGCACAGCCCGGCGGCCTGTAACTGCGCCAGGGTGGGGCGCTCGCGGGCGGGTAGGCGCACGGAGAGTCGGGTGCGTTCGCTCAGCGGCGGGATAATCGCGTGGATGCGCCTGCCGTGCTCGTCGCTGATGTCAGCCGCCGGATGCGCGGCGTCCAGCTGCCCGCCGTGCCTGCGGATGAGCCGCTCGGCGAGGTCACGCACACGCCGCTCATTACCGAGGCTCAGCGCCACGGGGCGGACGGTTCCGTTGATGCCCACCCAGATATCGCAGGGCGAGTTCACGTAAATATCAGTGATGGTTCCGGCGCGTTGCCCCTCGTCAAGGAGCAGGTCGAGGGCACCGAGGCCGTAGAGTTCCGCGGCAAGGTAGCGCAGCGCGGTCTGCCGGTTGACGGGCACGTATTCCACGCTGGGGTAGCTCCAGGAGGCGGGCGCGGGTTGCACCGTTTTGGTGCGGAATTTTCGGGGCTTCGTCACATTAGTTCCGTCTGCGCCCGTTACTTCTGCACTCGTGTTCCCCCAGGCGTTCCCCCGAGCATTCCCCTGGCATCCGCCGTCGATGGCGCAGATTGCCTCGTCCACGGCGTTTTCGAGAATCTCGCGGAGGGGCTGGGATTCTTGGAGTAACCCACCGCCCGCGGCACTCGCAGCGTTTGGACTGCCCGCGGCAGCTACACCCTCTGTGGGCGGCCGCTCCCCTGCCTTCTCGACTCCGGCGCTGAATCCGTTACTGGGTCCGGCACTGAACCCGGCACTAAAACCGCCCAGGGCGATAGCGCTCATCTGCGGCGAACGCAGAATCAGTTCGCGGGCGTGCAGGGCGACGGCGCGGGCGCGATAGTCTTCGGGAATGAGCAGGGCGGGTAACGAGTGCGTGCGGGTGTTCTGGACGCCCGTATTCTGTGCGCCCGGCTGATTCACGCCCTGTGCGGCACGCGGCGGGCAACCGTTGGGGCTACCGGGATTGTTGGCAGGGTGCCCGGCGGGATTGTCGGAGGGGTTCATGGCGGGGTTCATGGCTCTAGGAGAGCATTGCGCCCGCCCTAAATTTTTAAGAGAATGAGCGTTCTGTGGATAACTCCTCGCGTACCCCGAAATATCCACGATGCACGCACTTCAAACGAACAAAACGCACGCATCCGGCGCTTTTATGACAAACCACTCGTACATTCTGGTGATAACCACGCACCACCCGTTCTACCGACACATCCTCGATAATGGAAGAATGTACGTTCTGCTCAGTCCTGCCACCGGCGCGGGTATTACCGCCCAGACCGGCACCCCCGCGCACCCGGTCACGTCGGCTATTGCCGCGGGTGCGTCCCCGCGCGGTGCTCAGCCGGTGACCTCGTGGGGTGCTTTTCATTTTTCGGCGCCGACCGCTGAGCAGTTGCAGGACCCGACCTTTATTCCGCGGATTACGCGGGCGGATCGGGTGAGTGCGGCAAATCTTCCGGCGTATGTGCGAGAGGTAGAGCGGCAAGCGGCAGATTCGGCGCAGGCGCGTTTTCCCCGCTGGATTTGGGCTGATACCCGCCACGTTGACCCACTGCTTCTGCGCCGCGGGGTGCGGGTGCATCTGTGCCATGATTTGCGTCTGGTGCAGCGAATTTTGGCGACTGCCGCTACGCATCCGAGCGGTTTTGTGGAGTACAGCTCGGTGCTAGATCTTTCTGATGTGCGTGAGGCGGTGGAGCCTCAGGGGTATCTGCCGGTGGCGCGGCAGATTCAGGGCCAGGAGGAGCTGTTCGGCACTGATTTTTTGAGTGCTCCCGCTACCTCTTCCGCCGCACCCGCCGATTCCTCCCCCACCGATTCCTCCCCGAATTTCCTGGAGGCGGCGCCTCATGAGCCTTTTGCCCCGCAGTTGGCGGCGGGCCCGGTGACTCTGCTGCCGGAGCATCCGGTGGTGCGTGTGCTGATGCGTGAGTGGCTGGCGCAGGCGCGCGCTATTAGCGAGTCGAGGCACCCGGAGCGGCTGCGTCTTTTGGCGGCGGCTGAGTCTGCCGGTGCGCTGGTAGCGGCTGAGATTGGTTATTACGGCATCCCGTTTAATGTGCAGGCGCATCATGAGCATCTGTGCGAGTTGTTGGGTCCGCGCCCGGTGCCTGGGGAACGTCCGCAGAAGATGCAGGAGTTGGCGGAGCAGATTCAGCGCATGCTGTTTATGCCGTCGTTGAACCCGGATTCGCCGCAGGATCTTTTGCGGGCCCTGCAGTCTGCGGGGGTTTCGGTGAAGTCTACGCGTTCGTGGGAGTTGAAGAGTTGGGCGGATGCGATTCCGGCTCAGCGGCAGAAGCGTTGGGCGCTGATTGACCCGATTCTGCGCTATAAGAAGCTGTACCGTATTTGGACTGCTAACGGCTGGACGTGGGCTGATACTTGGGTTTCTGAGGGTGCGTTCCGCCCGCATCTTGAGGTGGGCGGCGCCGCGACCGGGCGTTGGGGCGCTTCCGGCGGTGGTGCGTTGCAGCTTCCTGCGGAGATTCGTCAGGCGGTGCAGGCGCCGGAGGGTCAGGTGCTGACGGTGACGGACGGCTCGCAGATTGAGCCGCGTATTTTGGCGGCGTTGAGCCGTGATGAGGCGCTCGCTTCGGCGGGTCGTGGCGCTGACCTGTATGCGGGTATTGCCGAGTTGGCGCGTCTGAAGGGTGTGGGTTTGACGGAGCGTTCCCATGCGAAGGTGGGCATGCTGGCGATTATGTATGGCGGCCGCAGCGGTGAGATTGGTGCCCTATTGCCGCATGTGGCGGCGCTTTTTCCGCAGGCGATGGAGTTTACGGAGCGTGCGGCTCGTATTGGTGAGGCGGGCGGTCAGGTGACGACTTTTTTGGGTCGTACGTCCCCGCCGGTGGATGAGCGTTTCCGTGAGATTGTGGCTGATCGGTCTTCGCCGGCGGCTGAGTCGCGTGCGGTGTCGACTGCGCGTGCGCACGGGCGTATGACCCGCAATTTTATTGTGCAGGGTACGGCGGCTGAGTGGGCTCTGTGTTGGATGGGCGCGGTGCGTTCTCGTCTGTTGTCGGAGCGGATTTTTGGTATGCCGATGCGCACCCGCATTGTGTATTTTTTGCACGATGAGCTTCTGCTGTGCGGCCCCGAGCTGGAGGCGGATCGCGTGGAGCGTATTGTGCGTGAGGGCGCTGCGGAGGCGGCGCGTCTGCTGTTCGGTCGGGTGCCGGTTGATTTTCCGGTGTCGGTGGCGCGGGTGCGCAACTACGCTGAGGGTAAATAATCTGCGGTAAATGATCAGCCGCGCATAAGCGGCACCGTGCAACAAAAAATAGGGGCGGCAGGTAGCTTCATTCAAGCTACCTGCCGCCCCTATCTGCACCCTATATCCTCTGGTCAGGCGTTTATTCCGCGATGATCTTTACTCCTCGTAGCCGGGTGCCGGGCGCATCTTTTTTGTATCCCAGGGCACGGTCCAGCCGAGCGAGTCGAAGATCCTGTCCAGCAGAATCGCGGTGAACCCCCAGACGGTGAACTCCTCACCGCCGGGCATGCGCACCTCAAAGGCGGGGGTGCGGTGTGAAGTGCGGCCACGTTTGACGTAGGCGGTGTGCCGGTTGGCGGGGTTGAGCAGGTCGCGCACGGGCACGCGGGCGATGAGCGCGGATTCGTTGTGGTCGACGACTTCGACGGGCACGGGGCTGTTCCACCAGCCGATGACGGGGGTAACCATGAAGTTGCTGATGGGTAGCGGCAGGGTGTGCAGCTGGCCGAGGATCTGCACGCCGGCGGGGTCGAGCCCGGTTTCTTCCACCGCCTCGCGTAGGGCGGCGATGTGGGCGACGGGTTCGCCGGTGGTTTCGGCGAGCGCGTAGTCTTCGGGGTCGATTTTGCCGCCGGGGAAGGCGGGCTGACCGGCGTGTGAGCGCAGGGTTGCGGCACGCACGAGGAGCAGTACATCCAGGTCGGCGCTGACGTTGTCGGGGCAGCCTTCAAAGTCGCCGGTGGAGGGCGAGTTATCGAGCACGCCGAAGAGGATCAGCACGGCGGCTTCTTTGCTCAGGGGGCTGGCGGGTGCGCTGCGCAGTAGGGCTTGGACGTCGAATTCCACGCCGCCCTCTGCGAGAGCCGCCAGTGCCTGCTGGGCGGGGTGCTGTGCATCCTGCCCCGCCTGTTCGGGTTGTACCTCGGGTGCGCTCATCTGTGTACCTCTCTTCTGTGCGGCTACATTCCGGTTTGGTTCAGTCGCCGTTAGGCGCTGAGCGGGTAGCCTTCTGCCATGAGTTCGCGGCGGGTTGCGCCCTGCAGGAATCGCAGGTGCAGGTCTTCTCGACCGGGTGCCATTTCGTATTTCATGAGTTTACGTGCTGCTTGTTCGTTCGTCTCCCCGGCTCCATAGGACGGGCAGAGGTCGGCAACGGGGCATACACCGCAGGCGGGCTTTTTGGCGTGGCAGATGCGGCGGCCGTGGTAGACCATGCGGTGTGAGAAGAGCGTCCAGTCTTTGCGGTCGATGAGTTCGGCGACGTCTTTTTCGACCCTTTCGGGGGCGTCTGCGGTGGTGAACCCCATGCGGCGGGCGAGGCGGCCGAAGTGGGTGTCTACGGTCAGTCCGGGCACGTCGAAGGCGTTTCCGAGGACGACGTTCGCGGTTTTGCGGCCGACTCCAGCGAGTTCTACGAGCTCTTCGAGGGTTGAGGGAACCTGCCCGTTGTGGCGTTCTACAAGCTGCTGGGAGAGGGTGATGATGGAGCGTGCCTTGGCGCGGTAGAAGCCGAGGGACTGAATATAGGGTTCGACCTCTTCGGTGCGTGCGGAGGCGAGCGCGGCAGCGTCCGGGTAGCGTGCGAAGAGAGCACCGGTGACGGAGTTGACGCGCACGTCGGTGGTTTGTGCCGAGAGCACGGTGGCGATGAGCAGCTCGAAGGGGTTGTCGAAGTCGAGTTCTGCGACGGCGTAGGGGTAGGTTTCGCCGAGGATGCGGTTGATTTTGCGGGCGCGGCGCACGGTGGCGAGGTGGCTTTCGGGTGCGCGTGCGTTGAGGCGGCGGGCGGCGGCTGCGGCTTTGAATTCGGGAACGAATCGGATCTGCAGGAGCGATTCGGTGTTCTGTGCCGCAGCGTTGCGTGCTGCGGTGTTCTGTGCGTCTGCTGTGGGCTGGGTGGCGTTCTCGGTCATAGCGCGAGGGTACCGGGCTTGGGTATGTGGGCGGTAGCGAGGTTCACCGTACTTGGCTCGCTCGCCCATCATTTTCTGTGTCTCATCTTTTTTTGGGCAGTTCGCGCCGACTAGCGCTTGGCGGGCGCCTACTGTGCCACACTGGTTTTATGTCAGATACGATTTTTGTGCTTAATGGACCGAATTTGAACCTGCTTGGGCAGCGCCGCCCCGAGGTGTACGGCTACACCACTCTGCACGATATTGAGCGTATGGTGCGTGAACGCGCGGCGGATCATGGTTTTGATGTTGAGTTTATGCAGTCGAATCATGAGGGGGCGCTGGTGGATGAGATTCAGCGTGCTCGCACTCGTGGCGCGGCGATTATTATCAACCCGGCGGCGTACACGCACACTTCAGTAGCGCTGCACGATGCGCTGGAGGCGGCTGAGCTTCCGGTGGTTGAGGTGCACCTGTCGAATGTGCATCGCCGCGAGGAGTTCCGCCATCATTCGTTTGTATCACCGCAGGCTACTGCGGTGATTGCCGGTGCGGGTGCGTACGGCTATGTCATGGCGGTTGATTTCCTCGCTCAGCATCTTGCCGAATAACCCAGCACAGCATCTCGCGCAGCGCTTGGTTGAATAACAGCGCGCCGCCTCCTTTCGTTAAATAGTTCAGGCTCCCGTTCCTTACTTAAGGGCGGGAGCCTGAACTTTTATCGCTATCTAGCGGCTAGTTACTTGCGGCAGGTGCCGGTGGAGACTGCGGCGGTGTTGTCGCTGCCTTCAGCCAGTGCCTGCTTGAGGGTGCTTGCGGTGACGGCGTAGCCGGTCTGGCCGCTGGTGGCTTTACCAAAAATCATGCCGACCACGTTGCCGTTTTCGTCGAGGACGGGGCCGCCGGAGTTGCCGTGCTGCACGTCGGCTGCCAGCTGGTAGACCTGGCGCATGGCGTTGGCGCGGCCGGTGTCGGCATCGATGGTCTGGGTGTTGCCGATGCCCTGCACGGTGGCGGGTAGTGCCTTGAACGGGCCGCCCTTGGGGTAGCCCATGAAGGTTACGAGGCTACCTGCGGTGGCGTTGGAGCCGATGGTCAGCGGTTCGAGCGGCAGCTTGGGGACGCTGATGAAGGCGATGTCCTGTTCGCTGTCCATGTAGACGACGGTGCCGGGCCAGGTGCGGCCGCGGGAGTCCTGTACGACCGGGGAGGTAACGCCGGCGACCACGTGGGCGTTGGTGACGACCAGGCCGTTATCCGCCACGAAGCCGGAACCGGTGGAGGTGTAGCCGCACTGCTCGGCAGCGCCCAGAATCTCAACCACGGAGGCAGCCGCCCCGTCCAGTGCCGCGGATTCTACGGTCTGGGTGGGGGCGCTGGTTTCGGGGGCGATGAGTTGGCTGACTTCCGGAATGGTTCCGAAGGCGAGCACGTCATTGCGTACCGTGTTGATGCGGTCCTTGACGACCTCGGGGGTGGAGGCGACCATCCAGGAGAGGGTCTTGGAGTCGCTGAGCGCAGTGTTGAGCTGCGGGATGGGTACGGTGCGCATGGAGATGGTCAGTACGACCATGACCAGGGCGCAGGCGGCGAGGTTCAGCACGCCGCCGAAGAAGCGTTCAATGCCCTTGAGCGGGGTGATATCGGTGACGCGGCGGATGGTGCGTCCGGCAAGGAGGCCGAGCCACTGTCCGATGGTCAGGCAGATGATGAGCACGCCGACGGCGGTAATGAGGCTCCACTGTGATCCCACGGATGCCACGGCGAGAGGCACGAGCCAGGCTGCGGCGCAGACGCCCAGGCCCAGGCCGAGGAAGGTTCCGAGGGTGGTGAAGAATCCGCTGCGGACTCCGGCGAGGAAGTAGAGCAGCAGGATGATGGGGATAGCAATATCAAGCAGGTTGATGCCAGTCGTCACGACTAATTGCCTCCTTGGTGGGTAGAAGTGGTCACGGTGTGCCCATTGTGGTTGGTGCGGGCTGTGCCCGGTGAGTGTGGTGGCGCGTTAACACCCGGTGGTGGGTGCGGCGGGCTTGTGTACCCGGGGTTTGGGGTCGGGTTTCTGTCTCGTCGCATCGTACCGCGTGTGGAGGCGGGAGCCTCCTTGTCATGAGGGCGTCAGCGTGCTTGGTACCGATAAAAGTACACACCTGAATGCCTGATATTAGGTGGTGAACCTGTGGGGAAGCTTTGAATTTACTCGAAAGAAATAACTTTTGTTGTAAAGCTCGCTGTATCGGAATGCATAAAGCGCTTTTTTAGGGTACGCTCATATCAGTTGAATATGTCACACTAGCTTGAGCCTTCTCACATTTCAGATGTTGAGACGCATGACACCGGTTCGGGCTCACTCACTGAACATTTACGAGTTTCGGCTCATCACCTCATATCTAGGAGAACTTTATGGATCTCGAGATCCTCCGTCGTACCCCTCTCTTTGCTAACCTCGACGACGCAGCATTCGCTCTGCTGACCGATGACATTCAGGAGATTGACCTCTCCCGCAACGCTGTCCTCTTCTACGAGGGCGACCAGGACGACCAGCTCTTCGCGGTGCTCTCCGGTAAGGTCAAGCTGGGTCGCACCGCCGCTGACGGCCGCGAGAACATGGTCGCAATCATGGGTCCCGGTGACGTCTTCGGCGAGATGGCTCTCTTCGATCCTTCGCCCCGTTCGACCAACGCCGTGGCTGTCTCTGAGACTCGCCTGGCTGCCATCAAGCACGAGTCCTTCAAGCGTGCACAGCAGCTCGATCCCACTATCTCCGATCAGGTTATTAAGACTCTGGCTCGCCGCCTGCGCCACGCTAACGAGGCACTGGCTGACCTGGTCTTCTCCGACGTTCCCGGCCGCCTCGCTAAGGCACTGCTGGACCTGGCTGACCGCTTCGGCCGCCCCGCGACCGACGGCGTGCTCGTTGCTCACGAACTGACTCAGGAAGAGCTGGCACAGCTGGTTGGTGCATCCCGCGAGACCGTGAACAAGGCTCTTGCCGAGTTCGTTTCCCGCGGCTGGATCCGCCTGGAGGCACGCGCAGTTGTCATTCTGGACCTGCCCCGCCTGCGCCAGCGTTCCCGCTAAAGCCTCTTTGAGTTAGGGTATTCTAGGTCGCCCTCGCTGAAAGACACGCGGCTTAAAGAAATCAGGAGCCGTTTCCCTCTGCATGGGGAAACGGCTCCTGATTTCTTTAACGCTTCATCGTACGGGCGAGCATTGCGGCAGCTCGTTAGAGCACGCCTGTTAGTGCACACCCGCTACGCCGGTGTACACGCTACCGGTGGTTGCCGGAACCACCTCGGTGAAGGAGAGCATGCACGCGCCATTGTGGGTCACGAGCACGGGCTTCTTCACCTCAATATTGCGGCGTTTGGACAGCCATGCCACGGAAGTCTGTGCCTTCGCCAAAGATTCGAGCAAGCTCATCACGCCGGGGGTGATGAGCTGGTCGAGGGTACGGCCCACCGTGTTAGGCTGGCCGATGCGGTCACCCAGTTCGCTGGTGTCCTTGGCTTCGAGCAGTTCACGCACGTTCAGCCAGTCACCCCACACACCCTTGCCGAGCAGTAGCTTCGGGTCCTGGCCCACGGGCAACGCCGCGGTGAAGTAGGCGATATCGTAGCGCTTGAGGAAGAAGTCCGGGGACTGCCAACGCGCGACCGGGCGTAGCAGGTCAGCGCGCACGCTCAAACCGCTGGAGGTCAAGAAGTCAGAGAAGCTCTTGTCCTGCTCGGCAACTGCTTCACGCCACGCCATGAACTCAGGGGTGCTGGAGCGCTCCACGACGTCCTGTTCGTCCTCGCCGGCAAGCAGAATGCCGGTCTCTTCAAAGCATTCACGCACGGTAGCCATGACGCTACGGCGTGCCTGCGCAATATCGGAGAAGTGGAATTGGTCCTGCCAGTAGTCGGCGCCGGGACCCACCCAGGAGGCGGACTCATCATCACCGGGAAGAGCCGTACCGCCGGGGAAAGCCACCACGCCCAGCGGAGAGGTGCCGGGACGGTAGGTCAGAATCGTTTCGAGACCGTTCTCGCCGTCGCGCACAAAAATTACGGAGGCAGCCTGACGCATCGTGCAACCGGTCGCACCTTCGTTACCGCCTTCACACCAGCTTTCGGCGGCAGTGCGCATGAACTCAGGAATCGCGTAGAGACGCTGAATGGCTGCGGTGCGCGGACCTGACTGGCGGCCGGTAAACATGCGGGGGCGCTCCACGCCCTCAGCCGGGGTGGGAGTGCCGAAGCGGCGTTCCTGCACCGGCAGGGGTAGAGTCTTGATGTTTTGGGCGGTGCCATTATCCTGTGCGGATTCGGTGCGTGCAGTCTTCTCAGGAGCGTCCTGCGCTGCCCGCTGAGCTTGGGCAGCACGAATAGCAGACAGCGGCAGTGCGCCGGTGTACAGATTAGACATATTCAACAATGATCTCGACCTCTACGGGCGAGTCCAGGGGAAGAACGGGAACGCCGACTGCGGAGCGGGCGTGCTGACCTGCCTCGCCGAAGATTTCGCCGAGCAGTTCGGATGCGCCGTTAATGACGGCGGGCTGAGCGGTGAAGTTCACCTCGGATGCCACGAAGCCAACAACCTTCACGACGCGCTGCACGCGGTCCAGGTCGCCGATGACGGACTTGACCGCTGCCAGGGCGTTGAGCAGGCTGATACCCGCGTACTTCTTCGCATTCTCGGGGGTCACGGAGCCTTCAGCGCCGGAGTCGGAAACCTTACCGGTTTCGGGCAGAGCACCCTCAACGAAGGGCAGCTGACCGGAGGTGTACACGTAGGAGCCGGACGTAACAGCCGGAACGTAGGCTGCAACGGGGGCGGGTGCTACGGGCAGTTCGTAACCGAGTTCGCGGATACGTGCTTCAATACGGGATTCAGTCATGATTACTCCAGAAGGATGGCGGGTGCTGGCACCCAAACGGTGATAGGGGAAATGCTGTAAATCTAAACGCTACTGATATTCAGGCAGCTGTTAAATGGCTAACCGGCGGTCTTCCTCATCTATTCCCGCGCTCCCCTAGTTATAGGAGGGCCGGGATAGCGAGGTGACCGCCGGGTACGCTGCTCTTAGTCAGCCTTCTCGCGCTTAAAGTAGGCGATGGGGTTGCCCTGAGTCGGAGCGACCATGTTCGACGCGGGGGTTGCGCCAGCAGGTGCGGATGCGCCGGGGAGAACAGTTACGAGCTCCCAGCCGTCTTCACCCCAGTTGTCGAGGATTGCCTTGGTCGTGTGGATCATCAGCGGTACAGTTGCGTATTCCCATTTCTTCATACCCTCTAGACTAGCTTTCAGGGTCGAATAAGTAAAAGGGATTTACTATGGTTTCGGTCAATGTCCGGCGCTTTTGGGGGCTTTATTCTCAGGGCTGAGGCGCCCACCTCCCTGTGGGGTGCCGAACCGGACTTCCTCTCACAGCTTCATGGGATAAACTGAATGAATGGCTTCATCTAAGAAAACCCGTGCGCGTCGCCGCCCGGGAGATTTTTTGCAGTTCCTCGCGTTCAGCGTGATTGCCGGTTTCCTTGCGGCAATTATTGTCGTACCCCCTGCCGTGAGCTTGGGTATGGTCACGAACGCGTCGATGTCATGGTTCCAGGACCTTCCTGACGACATTGCCGATGGCATTTCCTCCCGTCCTTCTACTATTTACGCTGCTGACGGCAAGACCGAAATCGCGACCTTCTTCGAAGAGAACCGTGAACCGGTCAAGCTGGATCAGATTTCTCAGCACATGAAGAACGCTATCGTCTCGGTGGAGGACCGTGACTTCTACAATCACGGTGCTGTCTCCGCTATCGGTATTGGTCGTGCGTTCCTGAACAACATCATTAACTCCAACAGCGGTCGCCGCCAGGGTGCTTCCACCCTGACCCAGCAGTACGTCAACAACCTCATTGTTGACTCCGCTGTGGCTCGCGGTGAGGACGCTACCGCGACCCTGAACGGTAACAAGACCTACGCCGCAAAGATTCGCGAGATGAAGCTTGCGATTTCTATGGAGCAGAACAAGTCCAAGGATGAAATCCTTGAAGGCTACCTGAACATCGTGAACCTTGGTGGTTCGAACTACGGTGTTGAGGCTGCTGCACAGTACTACTGGGGTATTTCCGCTAAGGACCTGAACGTGGCGCAGTCTGCGCTTCTTGCCGGTCTGGTGCAGGCACCGAACGTGTACGATCCGACCGTGAACCCCGAGCTCGCCCGTGAACGCCGCGACATCGTTCTGGGCACTATGCTCCGCGACGGCAAGATTTCCGACAAGGAATACAGCGACGCCATCGCCAGCGACATTAAGCTCAACGTCCACACCAAGTCCCAGGGTTGCTCCCTGGCAGGTGATAAGGCGTTCTTCTGCCGTTATGTGGTCAACTACCTGCTGCAGGATGAGTCCCTCGGCGCAACCGCTGAGCTGCGTAACACCGCCATCAAGCGTGGCGGCCTGAAGGTGATCACCACCCTGAACCCCGAGGCTCAGACCGCGGCAAAGCAGGCTGTGGACTCCACCCAGCCGGCAGCAACCAACTGGAACGACGTGAACTCCGCGCTGACCAGTGTTGAGCCCGGCACCGGCCGCGTCATCGCGATGGCACAGAACACCGAGCTCGGTAGCCCCGCAGACGCAAACGACCACTCCAAGACCGAGTACAACTACAACGTTGATAGCGCCTACGGTGGTACCCGCGGCTTCCAGCCCGGTTCGACGTTCAAACCGATTATTCTGGCACAGTGGCTCATCAGCGGCCGCGGCGCTAACGCTACCGTGAACGGTACCCAGCTGTTCTGGCCCACCAGCTTCGGTTGGAACGCCAAGTGCTACGACGGCGGTAAGTACTACTACACCGGTCAGCCGAACGGCTGGTCCTATAAGAACGCAGTCAACGGCGGTCTGACCTACGGTACCGCTGCGTACGGTATTCGCCAGTCGTTGAACTCGTACCTGTACGGCATGCTCTCCCAGATTGACCTGTGCGATGTGCACGACCTGTCCATCAAGATGCACGCCCTGGACGGTACCGGCGAACCGCTGCACAGCATCCCCGACCTGGGTACCAACATTGGTGGTACCAAGTACGGTATCTCCCCGCTGACCAGCGCATCCATGTACGCTATCTTCGCTTCTGAGG
>ERZ773046.804-NODE-804-length-19308-cov-35.197891_pt1 | contig 19308 bp, 14 predicted proteins | sample MGYA00580634_ERZ773046 | MGnify/ENA primary metagenome ERZ773046 (study PRJEB29015, sample SAMEA2738127) | human oral metagenome | biome: human oral; feature: human-associated habitat; material: saliva | place: China | collected 2159 ... | reverse complement strand
CCCGCGGCGTGAAGGTGACCGCGGAGGCAACCCCGCACCACCTGCTGCTCACCGATGAGACCGCCCGCACCTACGACCCGATTTTCAAGGTGAACCCGCCGCTGCGCACCGAAGAGGACGTCATGGCGCTGCGTCAGGCAGTTGCTGACGGCATCATCGACGTGATTGGCACCGACCACGCACCGCACCCGGCAGAGACCAAGGAATGCGAGTGGGCGTGCGCTGCCAACGGTATGACCGGCCTGGAACAGGCACTGTCCATCATCCAGATGACCCTGGTTGACACCGGCATGATTACCTGGCGCGATGTGGCACGCATCCTCTCTGAGGAGCCCGCGAAGATTGGTCGCCTGGACCACGAGCAGGGCCGCCCGCTTGCCGAAGGCGAACCGGCAAACATTGTGCTGGTCGACCCGAAGGCAACCCGCGTGATCAAGCCGGAGGAGCAGGCAACCAAGGGTAAGAACAACCCCTACCGCGGTATGGAGGTGCCCGGCTCGATCCGTGCAACCTTCTACGCTGGCCACCCGACCGTGTTGAACGGTGAGCTGGCAACCCCGCGCCGCTAACCCGCGCACGTGCGTTCGTGCCGCTAACCCGCAAGGCGAACGTACGTGGTGACCGTGCCTGGCGGTGGTAGGTTCACGCCTGCCACCGCCTCGCCGGGAGCACCGCCCCCAACCTCACCAACCCAGGCCGAGATCATCGACCGAGACCCCAACCGAAAGAGAGAACCTTCGTGGGAAAGTTCCTGACTGCCGTCATCTGCATCGCCCTGGTCGCCCTGTGCATCTACGGCATGTGGCACGGATGGCGCTCGCGCCTGGCACGCCAGGCGAACATGTTCGGCTCCCTCAAGGAAGTTCCCGAACGCTACGAGGGCATGACCGCTGACGCTGCTTTCGAGGGCGAGTACGTCAGCACCACGATCTTCGGCAACTGGCTGGACCGCGTGGGTTTCGATTCGCTCGGTTTCAAGAGCAAGTCCACCCTGCTGATTTACCCGGACAGCATCATCTTCACCCGTGACGGCGCGAAGGACCTGTGGATTCCGGCGAAGAAGCTCTCGGTCATCACCACTGACCGCGGTATGGCGGGCAAGGTTGTGGAGAAGAACGGCCTGGTCGTGATTGGTTGGACCCTGGACGGTCACCGCGTGCAGACCGGCTTCCGCACCCGCTACGCCGAGGACAAGCAGGCGGTACTGCAGGAGTTGCGCCGCATCGCCCCGAACGCGGTGGATGCGCCCGAGAAGTGGGCGGCAGAACCGGAAGCCTAACCGGTAGCGGGGACCTTACGGAGCACTCCCGCAAAGTACCCCCGGACCGGCACCCCGGACTAATATTCCGGCACAATATCCCGGCGCACCCGCACACCCATAGATTTTGCCCGACGGCAGGCGAATACCCCGCCGAAGGCACCATAGACTACCCCGGAACCTGCACGGTAGAGGCCGTACAGGAAGCGGGGGAGAACACCAGAGAAAAGGAAGAAGAGCATGACTGACATGACACGATCCGGCGCCCTGCGTACGGACCGCGCGCTGCTCGTCCTGGAGGACGGCACCGTCTACCGCGGCTATGGCTACGGCGCAACCGGCGCGTCCCTGGGCGAGGCGGTTTTCTCGACCGGCATGACCGGCTACCAGGAAACCCTGACCGACCCCTCCTACGCGGGTCAGATTGTGGTTCAGACCGCTCCCCATATTGGCAACACCGGCGTGAACACCACCGACGCTGAGTCCCGCAAGATTTGGGTTGCAGGCTACGTGGTTCGCGACGCCGCACGTGTGGCATCCAACTGGCGTTCTGAGCGCACTCTCGACGAAGAGCTCATCGAACAGGGCATCGTCGGTATTCAGGGCATTGACACTCGCGCCCTGACCCGCCGCCTGCGTTCGAGCGGTTCGATGCGTGCGGGCGTGTTCTCCGGTGAGCACGCAGAACGCCCCGAAGCTGAACTGCTGGAGGAGGTGCGCGCCTCCGAGCCGATGGCCGGCCGTAAGCTCGCTGACTCCGTTTCGGTTGACACCGCCTACACTGTTGAGCCTCACCAGTTCAACTGGTTCGCACCCCCGGTCGCAACCATTGTCGCCCTGGACCTGGGCATTAAGTCGATGACCCCGCAGCGTTTCGCTGAGCGTGGCGTGCGCGTGCACGTGCTGCCCGCAAACGCAACCCTCGAGGACATCTACTCCTACAACCCCGACGGCGTGTTCTTCTCCAACGGCCCCGGTGACCCGGCAACCGCTGACGAGCAGGTTGAGCTGCTGCAGGGCGTGCTGCGTAAGGGCACCCCGTTCTTTGGCATCTGCTTCGGTAATCAGCTGCTCGGCCGCGCGCTGGGCTTCGGCACCTACAAGCTGCCCTTCGGCCACCGCGGCATCAACCAGCCGGTCATGGACAAGACTACCGGCAAGGTTGAAATCACCGCGCAGAACCACGGCTTCGCTGTGGATGCGCCGATTAGCGACTACGTGACTGCACCGAACGCCGAGTTCGGTCAGGTTATGGTCTCCCACGTGGGTCTGAACGACAACGTGGTTGAGGGCCTGACCTGTAAGGACATCCCCGCGTTCTCCGTGCAGTACCACCCCGAGGCTGCTGCGGGCCCGCACGATTCCGCCTACCTCTTTGACCGTTTCATCGACCTGATGGTCGCAACCAAGACTGCAAAGGAAGCATAAATGCCTCGTCGTACTGACCTTAATAGCGTCCTCGTCATCGGTTCCGGCCCCATCGTCATCGGTCAGGCAGCGGAATTTGACTACTCCGGCACTCAGGCGCTGCGCGTGCTGAAGGAGGAGGGCGTGCGCGTCATCCTCGTGAACTCGAACCCGGCAACCATCATGACCGACCCTGAGTTCGCGGACGCCACCTACATTGAACCCATCACCCCCGAGGTGATTGAGAAGATCATCGCTAAGGAAAAGCCGGACGCAATCCTGCCGACCCTGGGTGGTCAGACCGCGCTGAACGCGGCAATCTCCCTGGATGAGCGCGGCGTGCTCGCCAAGTACAACGTTGAGCTCATCGGCGCGAACATTGAGGCGATTAACCTCGGTGAGGACCGTGAAGCATTCAAGGGCGTGGTGGAGCGCGCCGGCGGCGAGTCTGCCCGTTCGGTGATTGTTCACTCCATGCCGGAGGCGCTGGAAGCCGCTAAGGAGCTGGGCTACCCGATGGTGGTCCGCCCCTCCTTCACCATGGGTGGTCTCGGCTCGGGTATGGCGTACAACGAGGAAGACCTCTACCGTATTGCCGGTGCCGGTATTCAGTACTCGCCGACCAGCGAGGTCCTGCTGGAGGAGTCCATCCTCGGCTGGAAGGAATACGAGCTGGAGATGATGCGTGACACCAACGACAACGTCGTGGTCGTCTGCTCCATCGAAAACTTCGACCCCGTGGGCGTGCACACCGGTGACTCCATCACCGTGGCACCCGCACTGACCCTGACCGACCGTGAGTTCCAGAAGCTGCGCGACATCGCGATTAACGTGATTCGTGAGGTTGGCGTGGACACCGGTGGTTGTAACATCCAGTTCGCGATTGACCCGAAGACCGGCCGCATCATCGTCATTGAGATGAACCCGCGCGTGTCTCGTTCTTCGGCGCTCGCGTCGAAGGCTACCGGCTTCCCGATTGCGAAGATTGCGACCAAGCTGTCCCTGGGTTACACCCTGGATGAGATTCCGAACGACATCACCCAGAAGACCCCGGCCTCCTTCGAGCCGACCCTGGACTACGTGGTTGTGAAGGTTCCGCGCTTCGCGTTTGAGAAGTTCCCGGCTGCTGACCCGACCCTGACCACCACCATGAAGAGTGTTGGCGAGGCGATGGCTCTGGGCCGTAACTTCACTGAGGCTCTGCAGAAGGCGATGCGTTCGCTCGAGCAGAAGGGTGCATCCTTCTCGTTCAAGCCGCTGTCGCTGTCTGAGGCTGAGCTGGCTGAGCTGATCGAGAAGACGAAGGTTCCGACCACTCAGCGTATTTATCAGGTTCAGCAGGCTCTGCTGGCTGGCGCTACCGTGGAGCAGCTGCACGAGGCGACCAAGATTGACCCGTGGTTCCTGGATCAGCTGGTGCTGCTGAATGAGGTTGCCGGCGTGGTTCACGCTAAGCGCGACCACCTTGACCCGGAGACCTTGAAGCTGGCTAAGCGTCACGGTTTCTCGGACGCTCAGATTGCTGAGATTATCGGTTCTTCTGAGGATGTTGTGCGCGGTGTTCGCCACGCTCTGGGTATCCGCCCGGTCTTCAAGACTGTTGACACCTGTGCAGCCGAGTTTGAGGCGTTCACTCCGTACCACTACTCCTCCTACGACCTGGAGGATGAGGTTGCGCACCACGAGAAGCCCTCGATCATGATTCTGGGTTCGGGCCCGAACCGTATCGGTCAGGGTATCGAGTTCGACTACTCCTGTGTGCACGCTTCGCTGGTGCTGCGTTCGCTCGGTTACGAGACCGTCATGGTCAACTGCAACCCTGAGACTGTTTCGACTGACTACGATATTTCGACTCGCCTGTACTTCGAGCCGCTCACCCTTGAGGATGTGCTTGAGATTGTTGAGTCGGAGCGTCGTACCGGCGGTCTGATGGGCGTGTTCGTTCAGCTGGGCGGTCAGACTCCGCTGAAGCTGGCTCGTGCCCTGAAAGATGCGGGTGTGCCGATTCTGGGCACCACCCCCGAGGCTATTGACCTGGCTGAGGACCGCGGCGAGTTCGCTCGCGTGCTGGAGGAGGGCGGCCTGATTTCGCCCAAGAACGGTACCGCGTTCACCTTCGAGGGTGCTAAGCGCATCGCCGACGAGATTGGTTACCCGGTTCTGGTTCGCCCCTCGTACGTGCTGGGCGGCCGTGGCATGGAGATCGTCTACGATGAGGCGAACCTGGCACGCTACCTGGAGAACGCTACCGAGGTTTCGCCCTCGCAGCCTGCTCTGATTGATAAGTTCCTTGAGGACGCTATCGAGATTGACGTTGACGCCCTGTTCGACGGCGAGGAGCTGTACCTGGGCGGCGTCATGGAGCACATTGAGGAAGCCGGTATTCACTCGGGTGACTCTTCCTGTACTCTGCCTCCGATTACTCTCGGCCCGGACATCATCGCGAAGGTGAAGGACGCTACCGAGAAGATTGCTCGCGGCACCGGTGTGCGCGGCCTGATTAACATTCAGTTCGCGTACGTGTCTGAGAACCTGTACGTGATTGAGGCGAACCCGCGTGCGTCTCGTACTGTTCCGTTCGTGTCGAAGGCTACCGGCGTGCAGATGGCTAAGGCTGCTGTGCTGATTGGTCTGGGTAAGAGCATTGCTGAGCTGAAGGCTGAGGGCTACCTGCCGCAGAACATGGACGGCGCGTCCCTGCCTGAGGAGACTGCGATTGCTGTGAAGGCTGCGGTTCTGCCGTTCGCTCGTTTCCGCACCCCCGAGGGTGTTGTGGTGGATTCGCTGCTGAGCCCGGAGATGCGTTCGACCGGTGAGGTCATGGGTCTGGATAAGCACTATGACACCGCGTTCGCGAAGGCTCAGGCTGGTGCTGGTTCGCCGCTGCCGACCTCCGGTAAGGTGTTCATTTCGGTGGCTAACCACGATAAGCGTAACGTCATTATTTACGCGAAGATGCTGGAGTCGCTGGGCTTTGAGATCGTTTCGACCGGTGGTACCGCTGAGATTCTGCGCCGTAACGGCCTGAACTCGGTGCTGGTGGCTTCTAAGTTCGCTGAGGCGAATGGCGACCACTCGATTGTGGACATGGTCCGCAACGGTGACATTGACCTGATTCTGAACACCCCCGCCGGTGGTGCTGCTCGTAGCGATGGTTACGAGATTCGTGCCGCTGCGGTTTCGGTGGGCTGCCCGGTCATGACCACCATTTCTGAGTTCGCTGCGGCTGTTCAGGCGATTAATGCTCTGCGTGAGCACAGCTGGGACATCATGAGCCTGCAGGAGCACGGCGTTCAGCTGGCTGCCGCTGTGGATGCTCGTTCTGAGGGTGGCGAGGCGTAATGTCCGCTGCTTTTGGTGATCGTCTGGCGAAGGCGATGGCGGAGCGCGGCCCGCTGTGTGTGGGTATTGACCCGCATCCGAACCTGCTGGAGCAGTGGGGTCTTGAGGATTCCGCTGCCGGCCTGGCCGCTTTTACTGAGGCGGTATATGAGGGTTGCGCCCCGTTTGCGGCGGCGTTGAAGCCTCAGGTGGCGCTGTTTGAGCGTCACGGTTCGGCTGGTCTTGCTGTGCTGGAGGCGCTGTTTGCCCGCGCTGCCGCTGATGGTGTGCTGATTGTTGCTGACGCTAAGCGCGGCGATATTGGTTCGACCATGAAGGCGTACGCGGATGCGTGGCTCGGCTCCTCCTCGCCGCTGGGCACCGATTCGGTGACTTTGAGCCCGTACCTGGGTTTTGAGTCGCTGCGTCCGGCGCTGGATTTGGCGGATGAGAATGACCGCGGCACTTTCGTGCTGGCGCTGACTTCGAACCCCGAGGGTAAGAGCGTGCAGCACGTGGGCGCATCGGAGTCCGAGGGCGCGGTGGCCAAGCGCATTATTGCCGCGGCGGTAGCCGAGAACGCCTCCCGCCAGTGGGAGCAGATGGGTCCGTGCGGCCTGGTGGTTGGCGCGACCGTTGGTCAGGCGCTGGTTGATTTGGGTATTGACCTGAGCGTGTTCAACGGCCCGATTCTGTCGCCGGGTTATGGTGCGCAGGGCGCTTCGGCGGCTGATTTGTACCGCGTGTTTGCTGGCGTTGAGTCGCAGGTGCTGGTGAATTCTAGCCGTGGCGTGCTGGCTGCTGGCCCGTCGGTTGAGGGTTTGGCGAAGGCTGCGCAGGCGGCTCGTGATGACCTGTTGGCGGCTCGCGGCGCATAGTTCGCGTGTTGCGTGAGGGGCGTGTGCTCCGGGTGGATTCTGTTGAGAGCCTGCTCGGGGTGCGCGCCCTTTTTGCGTGTATTGCGGGGGCTGAGGTGCTCAGCGTGATGCGAGTTTTCTCACCTCTGTAGTGGGGGAGTGTGTTTCCGTCAAGACTCACGCCCGCGGTTCCGCTTTTGATAGGGCGAATACTCCGCTATGCTATAGGGGTACTCCCTGATATTTACGTGCTGACGTGCGTAGACGCATTGTTGGTGCGAGGGGGAGTGCCGCGGGTGGAACGAGGGTTCTCGTGCTATCCGTGTTACATTAGTTGATAAGTAAAATTCTATAACTCGCAGAAATGGGGGACCCAACCATGCCGCTGACTCCGCTAACTGAGGATGCGCGCGCCTCCGCCCGCGAGAAGGCAGTACTTGCCCGAGCACACCGCCAGGAAATTAAGCGTGCACTGAGTGAACGTGAGCTTTCCGTACGTCAGGTTCTCGATATGGTCGATTCCGACCCTGCACTGGCTAAAATGCCGGTGGGGCAGATGCTGCGCGCACTTCCGGGCATTGGTGCCGTTCGAGCAGAACGCATCATTGAAGAACTTCATATTGCGCCGACCCGCCGTCTGGGTGGTCTTGGCGTTCACCAGCGTCGCAAGATGGTGGAGTACTTCAACCGTAATTCGCGGTATTTGAACCGTGCACGTCGCAGGACTAATACTCTGCCTCCTGAATCTTCTCAGTCCTAACACATCGTGCCTTCAGCCGATGAAGGCACAGTAAGGAAGCTATGTCTCAGCCGACTCTCACCGTACTGGCTGGCCCCACTGCTGTTGGCAAGGGTACGGTGTGCCAGTACATTCGTGAGAACTACCCGAACGTGTGGTTCTCTGTTTCCGCTACCACTCGTGATCCTCGCCCCGGTGAGGTTGACGGTACTCACTACTATTTCGTTTCGATGGAAGAGTTTGACCAGATGATTGCTGACGGTCAGATGCTTGAGTACGCTGTGGTACACGGTAAGAACAAGTACGGTACTCCGCGCGCTAAGGTCCAGGAGGCCCTGGATGCTGGCCGCCCGGTGATTCTTGAGATTGACCTGCAGGGTGCTCGCCAGATTCGCGAGACCATGCCTGATGCTCGCCTGATTTTCTTGGCTCCTCCGAGCTGGGATGAGCTGGTGTCGCGTCTGGTGGGTCGAGGTACCGAGAGTGAGCAGGAGCAAGCTCGTCGCCTTGAAACCGCGAAGGTTGAGTTGGCTGCTGAGAAGGAATTTGACGTCACGGTCGTCAACGACTCTGTTGAGCGTGCGGCGAAGGAGATCGCTGAGCTGATTGGCGCCGCCTAATCTGCATGCTTTGCGTTTGCGGTGGGGCTAGAGTTTCTTCCGACCTGTAGTTCTGCTGTGAGGCGTTGTGAAGGGTGGGGGTTTCGAAGAGTTTTCTTCGGGCCCCTACCTTTTTTGGCTGGGCTGACACCTTTTGTCTGGGCTGGTACGTGCGTTTTAGCCGTTGAGAGGGTAGAATAGTTCTTTAGTTTTGACCGTGCCCTCAGTGCGCCCGGTTTGCGCCATTGCGCGAACGGTGCGCGGGGGTGTTCGGTACGTACATTCCATCAAGCTATTTGGAGTTTTTAGTGGCAAACGAAATCAAGGAACACGAGGACTACAACTTCGTTGACGGTGTCGCTCCCGAGGGCATCGTGAGCCCCAGCGCTGACGCGCTGATTGAGAAGGCGGAGTCCAAGTACGGCCTGGTGATTTTCGGTGCCCGCCGTGCACGCCAGATTAACGCGTACTACGCTAACCTGCAGGACAATACTGCTGCGCACGTTGGCCCGCTGGTTGACGCTGAGTCGAACGAGAAGTCCCTGTCGGTGGCAATGCGTGAAATCATTGCTGACCGTGTTGTGGCGGAGCACCGCCCGGACGCTAAGTTCGACGAGGACGGCTACCCGGTTCCCGAGGATCTGTCCGCTGTGATTGATTTCAGCGCGGCTGAGTTCTCTGGCGCTATCGAGGAGGAGTACATCCCCGCAGGTAGCGAAGAGGTTATTGCTATCGAAGAGGTTATCCTCGACGAGTCCGCTGAGTAATCTGCTTCTACAAGGATTCTTTGACGTACCATGCGCATTATCGTTGGTATTGGAGGGGGCATTGCTGCGTACAAGGCGGCGATGCTCCTTCGTCTTTTTGCGAAGAATGGCGACGAGGTAATCGCCATGCCCACCCCGAACGCGACGAAGTTCGTGGGTGTTCCCACTCTGGAGGCGCTGAGCGGCAACCCCGTCTCAACGGATGTGTTTGACCGTGTGCCTGAGGTGAACCACGTGCGCCAGGCTGAACAGGCTGACGCTGTGGTGATTGCCCCGGCGACTGCTGATTTGCTGGCTCGTTTGGCGGCTGGTCGTACGGATGATCTGTTGTCCTCTACGGTGTTGACGACGCACGCCCCGGTGATTTTGGCGCCGGCGATGCACACCCAGATGTGGGAGCATCCGGCGACTCAGGCGAATGTGCAGACTCTGCGTTCGTGGGGTTATCACGTGATTGAGCCTGCGATTGGGCGTTTGACGGGCCCGGATTCTGGTCCGGGTCGCATGCCCGAGCCGGAGGATATTTTCGCGGTCGCGCTGGATGTGATTACGCGCTTCCCGAAGGGGCAGGTGCACCCGGTGTACACGCCCGGTTACGCGCCGACTGAGCCCCTGTACACGGGTACGGAGCAGGAGCGTATGGCGGCGGCGCGTGCGGCGACTCTGACTTCGGCGCTGCTGGGTCAGGCTGAACCTGGTCAGGCTGATTCGGGTCGGGCAACTGGCGCATCCGAATCGCTGCGTGGCCCTCTGACAGGCCGCCTCGTGGTCATTACCGCTGGCGGCACCCGTGAGGCGCTGGATCCGGTACGCTTCCTCGGCAACCGTTCGACCGGCAAGCAGGGCGTGGCGCTCGCGGAGGCGGCACGCGACCTGGGCGCGACCGTGCACCTGATTGGCGCGAACCTTGAGGTTCCCGCGCCGGAGGGTGTACAAGTAACCCGCGTGGTGAGCGCCCTGGAGCTGCGTGAGGCGACCCTGGAGGCGAGCGCGGCGGCGGATGTGCTGATTATGTCCGCGGCGGTGGCTGATTTTAGGCCCGCTGAGTTTGCCGAGTTCAAGATTAAGAAGAGCGCCGATTCTGAGGATGCGCCAGTGATTCAGCTGGTGCGCAACCCGGATATTCTGCGTGAGGTCGTTGTGCGCCGCCAGCAGGCTCGTGAGGCGGGGGAGAGCACCCTCGGTCCGAAGCTCATTGTTGGTTTTGCGGCGGAGACCGGTTCGGCGGAGAAGACTCCGTTGGAGCTGGGTCGTGAGAAGCTGCAGCGTAAGGGTACGGACTTCTTGGCGGTCAATACGGTGGGTGTGAATCGTGGTTTCGGCACGGACGATAACACGATTACGCTGCTGTCGACTCTGAATGATGAGGCGCCGGTGTTCTCCGGTTCGAAGAAGGAACTGTCCGTGCGTCTGTTGGAGCATGTGGCGGCTTTCCTGCCTGAACTTTCTGCCTGAGTTTTCTACATAAGGCAACCTGGCGTATCCGCGTAAAGTATTCGGAGCGTTTATAGTGTGGAGCCCGTGCGGTACTTCCTGTGGGAGGTATCGTGCGGGCTTTGCTGTACCCTCCGTAGCTCTGCCGCCTGCCTCTTTCTGTAGACCCCTCGGGGAGCATTATGTGCAAGCACTTGTGATGCGGGTTTCTTTCTTCTGGGGTTCCTTCTGGGGTTCCGCCGGGGGAGCATCTCATATTTCTGTCATAGTGGTGAAATTTCTGACCGTACCCCTGAACCGTCAGATAAAGGTCTTGTATCATGGCATAGAGAGTATTTCGCGTTGAAGGGGAAGAAGCACCATGCCCGAGAATCAGAGCAAGCCCGCCACGGTACAGCCCGCCCAGAGTGAGGAGCGTCCTCAGATTCTGGTGATCACCGGTATTTCCGGTGCAGGCCGCAGCACCGTCGCAAACGTACTGGAGGATGAGGGCTGGTACGTTATCGATAACATCCCGCCGCAGATGCTCGGTTCCCTGGCTGATTTGGTGACCCGCGACGGTGCGCGAGTGCCGAAGGTGGCGCTCGGTATTGACGTCCGCGCCCGCGCCCTGTTCTCTGATTTGCCCGCTGCAATTGAGACTTTGCGCAAGTCCGATATTGACTTCTCCATGCTCTTCCTTGACGCCAAGGACGAGACCATTATTGCCCGCTACGAGGCTCAGCGCCGCCCGCACCCGCTGCAGGGTGAGGGCCGCGTCCTCGACGGTATCCGCGCTGAACGCACTCTCTTCGAAGGTCTGCGCCTCGCTTCTGACCGCACCATTGACACCACCGGCATGAACGTGCACGAGCTGGCTCGTACCGTGCGTGAAATGTTCGCTGAGGGTGCGGATAAGAAGCTGAACCTGACCGTGATGAGCTTCGGCTTCAAGTACGGTGCGCCTTCGGACGCTAACTACATGGCTGATATGCGTTTCATCCCGAACCCGCACTGGGTTCCGGAGTTGCGCCCCCTGACCGGTCAGGACGCCCCGGTGCGCGACTACGTGCTGGAGCACGCCGGCACCGAGGAGTTCATCAGCAACTACCTTGCGGCTCTTCGCCCCGTGCTTGAAGGTTACCGCCGTGAGGGCAAGTACTACGCCACCATCGCAATTGGCTGCACCGGTGGTAAGCACCGTTCCGTGGCTGTGACGGAGGAACTGGCTCGTCGTCTCTCTGCTTTCGGTGAGCTGAACGTGAATGTTCAGCACCGTGACAAGGGCCGCGAGTAAGTTCCACCCGGCGCGTCCCAACCACCGCGTCGTGTTTCATTAGCCGCCGTCCGGCCCCGCACCCGTGGGCCGGCATACCATTCCTTCCGGGTATGTGAGGTATTACTATGTCCACCCATTCGACCAGTTATGACACTCAGGGTATTCCGCGCCTGCCGGCTCTGCCGACTCAGGCGTTGCGCCTGTTGAAGACCACGCACCGTTCGCCGAAGGTCACGGCGATGGGCGGCGGTCACGGGCTGTATGGTTCCCTGTCTGCGTTGCGCCACGTCACGCCTGATTTGACGGCTGTTGTGACGGTTGCTGACGATGGCGGTTCGTCGGGTCGTTTGCGTGAGGAGATGGGTATTCTTCCTCCGGGTGATTTGCGTATGGCGCTTTCTGCGCTCTGTGATGACACCGATTGGGGTCGCACGTGGCGTGATGTGATGCAGCATCGTTTTAGCGCGCCCGAGGGGTATGAGGGCGAGTTCCCGCTGGATTACCATGCTCTCGGTAACCTGCTGATTGCGACTCTCTGGCAGCTGCTGGATGACCCGGTTGCGGGTCTGGACTGGGCGGGTGCGCTACTGAATGCGCGTGGCCGCGTGCTGCCGATGGCGCTGGATCCGATGGTCATTTACGGTACCGTGCTGCGTGAGCATAACGGCGGCGGTATTGAGCGCGTGAAGGTGGTCGGCCAGGTGAACCTCTCTAAGGAGGAGCGCGTTCACGATATTGGTTTGACCCCTGAGAATGCTCGCCCCTGCCCGGAGGCGCTCTCCGCCATTGAGGAATCCGATTGGATTGTTTTGGGTCCGGGTTCGTGGCGTACTTCGGTTCTGCCGCATCTGCTGCTGGACGCTCAGCGTGAGGCGATTATTCGCACGGAGGCGCGCCGTTGCGTGGTCATGAACCTCTCCGACGATAAGGAGACGGTCGGCTTCACCCCGGCAACGCACCTGGATTTGTTGCGCCAGTACGCCCCGAAGCTTCACCTTGACGCGGTGATTGCTGACGCTGACATGCAGGCTGATCACCGTTCCGAGCTGGAGCGTGAGGCTTCTGCGATGGGTGCGAAGGTTGTGTGGGCGCATCTGCGTTCGAGCGCCCAGCCGAATGTGCACGACCCGCTGAAGCTTGCGGCTGCGTACAACGAAGCGTTTGAGCTGAGCTCCTAGGTTTACTGGCTTGGGTTTGCTGCTCAAGTGTGTTGCTTGAGCTGGCTGTTATGTGCGCCCCTTTTCCTGATTTTTAGACTTAAACACTACGCCTAGAAGGACCTGTTCATGGCATTAACCACGCTCGTCAAGGACGAACTCGCCAACTACGAGGCAACGAAAGTCTCTGCTCGTAAGGCAGAAATCTCTACGATTCTGCGTTTTACCGGAGGCCTGCACATTGTCTCGGGGCGAATCGTGGTGGAGTCTGAGGTCGACCACGAGGCAACCGCCCACCGCATGCGCCGCACCATCGCGGAGATTTACGGTCACGACTCTGAGCTGACCAGCGTCAGCGGTGGTGGCCTGCGTCGAGGCGGTCGCTACATTGTGCGTGTGGATCACGGCGGCGAGGCGCTGGCTCGCCAGACCGGTCTGCTGGATTTGCGTGGTCGCCCGGTGCGTGGCCTGCCGCCGGCCGTGGTGAACGGCTCCCTGCAGGACGCCGAGGCGGTCATGCGCGGTGCGTTCTTGGCGCACGGTTCGCTGACTGAGCCGGGTCGTTCCTCCTCCTTGGAGATTACCTGCCCCGGTCCGGAGGCGGCGCTCGCGCTGGTGGGTGCGGCTCGTCGCCTGGACATTATTGCGAAGGCACGCGAGGTGCGCGGCACGGACCGTGTGGTGGTGCGTGACGGCGAGACGATTTCGCAGCTGCTGGAGCGTATGGGCGCGACCGGCACCCTGACCACGTGGCGTGAGGCGCGCACCCGCAAGGAGGTTCGTGCGACCGCGAACCGTCTGGCGAATTTTGATGACGCGAATCTGCGCCGTAGCGCTCAGGCTGCCGTTGCGGCGAGCGCCCGCGTGGAGCGTGCCCTGCAGATTCTGGGTCATGAGGCGCCGGATCATCTGCGCTATGCCGGTGAGCTGCGTGTGTTGCATAAGCATGCGTCGTTGGATGAGCTGGGTCGTCTGGCTGATCCGCCGATGACTAAGGACGCGATTGCGGGCCGTATTCGTCGCCTGCTGGTGATGGCTGATAAGCGTGCTTCGGAGCTGGGTGTTCCGGGTACTGAGCTGCCGCGTGAGGACTAAGCGAAGGCTAGATTCTGCTCTTAAACGGTGCGGGTAGCTCGTGTGGCTGGGGTGTTTGTGACGGTTTTGTGACAAACCAAACCCCTCCGTTTTTGAACAAAAACCGCATATTTTTCAAAAATGAGCCTGTGGATGGCCCCTTTCGCGTTGTGCGAGGGGAGTTATCCACAGGTTCTTTGCGTGCGCTCGTGCGTTCGCGCGCGTGAGCCTAGGGTAGGGGTATGACGAGCATGACCCCCAACCCCGAGCAGAACGCTGTACAGAGCCCTGTGCAGGAGAGTGCAGCCCAGCAGGGTAGCACAACTCAGCCGGGCGGCGCGCAGCGTAGCGCCCGCGCCCTGATGAACAGCCTCTACCGTAGCCCCCGCGCCCGCAAGAACGGTACGCCGGATGCCGAGGACACAGTGCCGCTGGCAATCTCAACTGAGGTAACGCCCGCGGAGGCGCCTGCCGAAGAAACACCTGCCGAGCCTGCGGCATCCCGCCCGGAGTCGAATGGTTGGGCTGACTGGGATCAGCAGCCCGATTGGAACGAGGTGGACGACTGGGCGGAGTGGGAGCAGGCTGATCAGCCCGGCACTACCCGCAGCGCCCGTTGGGGCTTGTCGCCGCGCGTGCTGCTTCTGGTGGCGGTGTTGGCGTTGGTTGCCGTGGTGTGGGGTGTGACCCAGTTTTCGGCGGCGCCGCGTGCCGAGCAGATGGCGTCCCCGAGTGCTTCCGCCGAGTCGGTGCAGGCTGTGGGTGCCCAGCAGAGCCCCGGCACCCAATCGACCGCCCAGCCGAGCGCTAACCCGAGTGAATCCGCGCAGGGTGGCGCCTCCGGTGAAGCTACCGTGCGGGTGCACGTGGCGGGTGCCGTGAACAACCCCGGCGTGTACACCCTGCCCGCGCAGGGCCGCGCCGTGGATGCGATTGCCGCCGCCTCCGGTGCCGCCGCGGATGCTGACCTGGACCGCGTGAACCTTGCCGGTGCGCTCAGTGACGGGGTGCAGATTTATGTGCCGCATCGTGGTGAGACGGCTGCCCCGGCGCAGATTCAGCCCAATGGCGGCACGGCGAATGCGGGTCAGGGTACCGCGGCGAATGGTGCCTCCCAGAACGGTACTGCGCAGAACGGCGCGGCTCAGAGTGGCGCTCAGCCTCAGCCGGCGCGCACGCTGACCGCTTCGGGGAGCGCGCAGAAGGGCTCAACTCCGGTGAACATTAACACCGCCACCGCTGAGGAGCTACAGAGCCTGCCGCGTATTGGCCCGGCGATGGCTCAGCGCATTATTGCTTGGCGTGAGGCGCACGGCGGCTTCCGCAGCGTGGATGAGCTGGATGCGGTGCCCGGCATTGGCCCGTCGATGCTGGAGAACCTGCGTCCGCTGGTGACGGTCTAATGCTTGCGTGGAACCGCCGGGAGCCTGCACCGCAGGGGCGCCCTTCACGCGATAAGCGGGTATCTTCGCGAAAGCCCGCCGCACTGCAAAAACTCAGTACACCTCAAAAACCCAGCGCACTGCAAAAACTCAGCACACCGCAAAAGCGCGCGGGACAGCTAGGGGAGCGGGAGCTCTTTCCCGGTTCTTCGCGCCTCACCCGGTCTGCGGCTACGGCGTATCGCAGTGCCCGCTACCGTTGGAGCATCGGCGCTGAAAAGTGGCGCACTCGCCGCGATGAGCAGGAGCTGCGCGCCCAGGGAAGCCTCATTCACCTGGACCTTCGCCTCACGTTCACGGTGCTGGCGCTGTGGGCTTTTACCGCGGCGGCGCTGACCGTGGGCACGTGGCGGGTGGTGCATCCTCTGGCGTGCGTGCTCATTGCCCTGCTGGGGTGCCTGGCAATTCTGCTGTTCTTTCCGCCGCGTGCGGCAATGCCCTACAGCTTGCTGTTTCGCACGACCGGTCAGCTGGTTTTCCTGGCGTGTACCGTGACGGTTCAGGCGGTACTTCTGTGCGCTACGGGGGTGGATGCATCCCGCGCCACCCTGCAGCAGGCGCAGGGCACCTCGCTTCGCCTGAATGGTACGGTGGAGCAGGTTCGCCGCGTGGATCCGCGCACTACTCTGGTGGTCATTAAGCTGGAGGAAATTCAGGGGCGGAGCGTGCGTGCGCTGGTGAATGAGCGGGTGCGCGTGTACCGGCGTGACGGTTCGGCAAAGAGCACCGCGCAGCGCCCGGAAGCACGATCGGAAGCAAGCTCGGCTGGTAGTGTTTCTGGGGCTAAGCACCAGGGGAACGGTACCGCGCGTTCGCAGGCGATTTATCCGGGCATGAAGGTGACCGCCCTCGGCACGGTGGAGTTCAACGGTTCCACGGCGAAGCTGAGCGGCGCAACTATTTTTCCTGCGCCCGCCTACGGTGCCGGGTCGAACGCTACCGCCCAGACGGCGGCGGAGCCGTACCTGTCTACGGTCAAGGAGCAGCTGCGCGCCCGAGCCCTGGACACCCTCGGCACGGAGTCGGCGGCGCTGGTTTTGGGCACCGCCTACGGGGACGATTCGCTGATGAGTTCGACCGCGCGGGAGGAGTATAAGCTCAGCGGACTCAGCCATATTACGGCGGTGTCCGGGGCGAATATTGCCATTGTGTTTTTGGGTGCGTACCGGCTGGTGTTGGCGGTTCGCCCGTACCGTTTCGCCAGCGCATACCTGCTGTTCCGTTCCTGGATGCAGTGGTTGCGGGGGAGAGGCACGGGTTCTTCTCGCCGCCCCGCGCACACCCGCCATGCCGCCCGTGCTCAACAACCTACCCAGTCAACCGTCCACGCCCTGCCGCCGCTCGTGCACCGGCTGAGCACCCTCGCCATTCCGCACCGCGTCATGGTGCTGTGCGGGGTCGCGGCGGTGCTCGCCTACGCCATGCTGCTGGACTCTGAGGGTTCCGTAATTCGTTCCCTCGCCATGGGTCTGCTCGGTGCATACGCGATGCTGCGCGGTTCGGGTCGCCAGTCTTTGGCGGCGCTGCAAACAACGGTGCTGATGTGTCTGCTTGCCGCCCCGCACCTCGCCGTGGATATGGGGTTCGCCCTGTCGGTGACGGCGACCTCCGCGCTGATTCTGCTGGGCCCGCCGCTGATTCGCCTGCTCATGCGCGTCATGCCGGTGTTCTGCGCAGAGATGCTCGCCGCGCCCATCGTGGCGTCCCTGTGGTGCACTCCGCTGATTTTGGCGATGAGTGGTAAGGTGCCGCTCTATTCGGTTCCGGCGAACCTGGTTGCCGCTCCTTTGGCGCCGCTGAGTATGCTCGCCGGGCTGGTGGCGCTCGGATTCATGCTCCTGGGTCTGCCCGCTCTGGCGGATGTGTGCCTGCGCGCCGGTGGCCTTGCCGCGCAGGGCATCGAGTGGGCGGCACACACTGCCGCGCACGCGCCGGGTAACCCGTGGGAGCCCGGTTCGAGCCTCCCTGCGGTGGTGTGTAGCGCCCTCTGCGTGCTGGCGTTGAGCATTGCCCTCTGGTGGGTGGATGCGCGCCGCTACCGCGCGGTCACGCACCGGCAGTATCTGCGGGTAGTACCGCAAACCGCGCCCTCCTATCAGCGCTCCCATCAGCCCGCCCGTCCCTGACCGACTACCCCTAACCACCGCTAGGAGGCATCTGAGAAGAAAACGCTATGATGGATACTCGAGACTCTACCCGCGCCGCACCCCGCGCGCAGCGGGGCCGAGTTCAGCCCGTACCCTGCAGATAAAGGCGAGTGATAAGCGTGTCCGAGCGTAAGCGTTCAACCCAGCGTGGTGGTTCCCGAGGCTACGCCCGCCGAGGCGGCCCCGCCCTCGACACCGCGTGGCGTACCGTCACCCCGGCACCCGCCGTCATGCTCTACGGCCCGGAGGAGTACTTCGCCTCCCGCGCTGCGGCACGCCTGCGTGAGCTGTTCCGCAGCATCCACCCGGAGGTGGACCGCGTTCAGATTAACGCCGCCACCTACACGGCGGGGGAGCTGATTCTGCACGCTTCGCCCTCCCTGTTCGGTTCGGCAAAGATCATTGAGGTTGAGAACGTCGCCTCCATGAGTGACGAGTTTTTGACCGATACGCTCGCCTACCTGAATGCCCCCGAGCCGGACATCATGCTGATTCTGAACCACTCGGGCGGTAACCGCGGCAAGAAGCTCATCGACCTGGTGCGTTCCCAGTTCGTGCTCATTAACTGCAAGGCGCTCAAGACCGACCGTGAGAAGAGCGAGTTCTTGGCGGGGGAGTTTGCCGCCGCCCAGCGCCCGATTACCGGCGGCGCCCTGGCGTTGCTGACTGCCGCCGCCGCCGACACTGCGGAGCTTGCCGCCGCATGCCAGCAGCTGCTCTCAGACGTACCCGGCGACATCACCGAAGAGGCGGTGAACCGCTACTACGGCGGCCGCACCGAAGTCACCGCATTCCGCGTCAGTGACGCCGCGATTTCCGGTAACGCCCCGGAGGCTCTGCGTCTGCTCCGCCACTCCCTTGCCACCGGCACGGAGCCGATTCCGATGCTGGGTGCGCTCGCCATGCGTATCCGCAATATTGCGCGCGTACACCACGTGCGTCTGAGCGCTAACGAACTGGCGCGTGAGGTGGGCATGTCACCGTGGCAGGTTGAGCAGGCTCAGCGTGACGGCCGCCGTTTTACCGGCGCCCAGTTGGCGCATATTGTGCAGCTTCTGGCTGATGCGGACGCCCAGCTGAAGGGCGAGTCGCAGGACGCTGTGTATGCGGTGGAGCAGGCTGTTTTGGCGATTGCTCTACCTCCGCGCCTGTAGTGCATAATAGAGCCCATGCTCGAAATTCTGAAGAAAATTTTCTTTGCCCTGCTTCCCTTCCTGCAGAAGGCGGCAGAGGATGCCCTCAACGACGCTACTGCGTCTAAGGGCGGCTCCGAGTCCTCCCAGAAGAGTGAATCCCGCAAGGATGAATCTCGTCAGCGTGAATCTCGTCAGGGTGAGGCTCGTACCTCCGGCTCTTCGGCGCCCAAGCCGAGCGCCCCGAAGCCTTCCTCGGCAAAGTCCACGGCAAATTCCTCGGCACCTAAGCCTTCCGAACCGGCTTCGACCGTCGCATCCGACGGTTCGGATTACCCGGGCGATTACCGCGACATGATCAACTTTGAGTACTCGCCCTCCCTGGATGGCGACGCTGACCCGGGTGAAATCGTGTGGACGTGGGTTCCTTTCGAGGAGGACCACTCGCAGGGTAAAGACCGCCCGGTGCTTCTGGTGGGTCGTGACGGTGAGTACCTGCTGGCGCTGATGATGACCAGCAAGGATCACAATAACCGTGAGCACGCTGATCCGAACTACCTTGATATTGGTTCGGGTCCGTGGGATCCTCAGGGCCGTGCTTCTGAGGTGAAGCTGAACCGTGTGATTCGTGTTCGCCCGGATTCGATGCGCCGTGAGGGGGCGATTATGCCGGAGGATACGTTCCGCCTGATTGAGCGTGCGTGGACTCGCCATA
>ERZ773046.800-NODE-800-length-19342-cov-10.161819_pt1 | contig 19342 bp, 19 predicted proteins | sample MGYA00580634_ERZ773046 | MGnify/ENA primary metagenome ERZ773046 (study PRJEB29015, sample SAMEA2738127) | human oral metagenome | biome: human oral; feature: human-associated habitat; material: saliva | place: China | collected 2159 ... | reverse complement strand
TCATTCTATCTATTGTTGCTTAATTGTGCTGTTCTTCTTTTGTTTTAGTATCTTCGAAAGTAAATGAAATGGCATTATCTACCTTTTCATTTGTTAGTGCGAAGGCCCAGACATCTTGTATTGTGTCTACGTAATGGAATGTAACTCCATGTAAATAGATATCTGCAATTTCCTCAATATCTTTCTTATTGTCTTGACAAATGAGGATATCTGTTATGCCTGCACGCTTTGCAGCAAGTATTTTTTCTTTGATTCCGCCTACAGGAAGTACCTTTCCACGGAGTGTAATCTCACCAGTCATAGCCACATTCTTGCGTACTTTGCGTTGAGTTAGCGCTGAAGCAATACTTGTTGCAATTGTAATACCAGCCGAAGGACCATCTTTTGGGGTTGCACCTTCAGGCACATGAATGTGAATATTCCATTGATCAAAGATGCGATAGTCTATCTTTAGCGCATCAGCATGAGCCTTAATATATTCAAGAGCAATGACAGCACTCTCTTTCATCACATCACCTAGATTACCAGTGAGTGTAAGCTTGCCTGTTTTTCCTTTGCTTAGAGATGTTTCGATGAATAGAATTTCACCACCAACGCTAGTCCATGCCAAGCCAGTTACAACGCCAGCATATTGGTTTCCTTGGTAAATATCTCTGCTAAATGGAGCTTTTCCAAGTAATTCCTCGATGTTATTGGTTGTGAGTTTGTTATAAGCTAAATCACCATCAATCTCGTATTTGAATGCAACTTTGCGCATAACCTTACCTATTTGCTTTTCTAATTGACGCACACCGCTTTCTCTTGTATACTTTTCGATAATCATTTCAAGAGTAGCTTTAGGGAAAGTGATCTTCTTAGAAAGACTATTTAGACCAGTGTTTGCAAGCTCTTTAGGAATAAGATGACGTTTAGCGATCTCTAATTTCTCTTCAGTTATGTATCCACTCACTTCGATTAGCTCCATACGGTCGAGCAATGGACGTGGAATAGCACTGATATCATTTGCGGTTGCGATAAATAATACCTTAGAAAGATCGTAGTCTAAGTCTAAGAAATTATCGTGGAACGCATTGTTTTGCTCAGGGTCTAGCACCTCAAGAAGGGCAGATGTAGGGTCGCCATGATTGCTCATAGTACCCACTTTGTCTATTTCATCGAGGATAAAGACAGGGTTTGACGAACCAGCTTTTTGTATACTCTTGATAATTCTACCAGGCATTGCGCCAATATAAGTACGTCTGTGGCCTCTAATCTCAGACTCATCGTGAACGCCACCCAATGACATACGGATGTATTTGCGCTTCATCGACTCGGCAATACTCTTACCTAAACTGGTTTTACCCACTCCTGGAGGGCCATAAAGACATATAATTGGAGCCTTAAGGTCACCCTTTAATTTCAATACAGCAAGGTGTTCTAAGATGCGTTCTTTAACCTTTTCCATGCCATAGTGATCCTTGTCGAGAATCTTTTGGGCTCTTTTAAGGTCCAACTCGTCTTTTGTACACTCGTTCCAAGGAAGCGAAACAAGTTGTTGAAGATAGTTAAGTTGAATGCTATACTCGGGACTTTGAGGATTATACATATCCAATTTCTCGAGCTCTTTGTAGAATACTTCGCTAATGTTCTCGTTCCAATCTTTCTTAAGAGCTTTCTTGCGAAGAGCCAATTTCTCAGGACTTCCTTCACCATTGTTAAGCTCTCTCTTGATATTTTTTATTTGTTGTTGCAAGAAATATTCCTTTTGTTGCTCATCAAGGTCTTCTCTTGTCTTTGAACGAATACTTTGAATGAGATCCAATTTTTGTATTTCTTGGTCAAGGAGTTGCAATGCAATAAATGTTCTTTCTTTGATTTCAGGAGTTGAAAGCAATTTGTATTTGTCTTCAATGCTGAAAGGTAAGTTCGAACAGATATAGTTTAATGCAACGATGTTGTTACGAATGTTATTCATTGCGAATTGAGATTCGCTTGGAATATCTTCGTTTCTCAATATATATTCAGCTGTTTGTTTGCGTAAATCGTCGATAGCCATAGAGAATTCTTTATCTCTTTTGGTTGGCATCTTTTCTTGTTCGTTAGCTGTTATACCTTGAATATGAGGTTTTTCTTTTGTTATTTCGCTTAAAGAACAGCGTCCAAGACCTTGAACAACAGCTGTTACGTTGTTGCCACTGTTTGGTATTTCAATGATACGAACAAGCTTTGCGTATACACCATAGTGGAAAAGATCTTCTTTCTTTGGTGAGTCTACATCAGCATCTTTTTGACAAAAGATGGCAAAAGTTTGGTCTTCTTTCTTTGATATCTTGTTGATTAGGCTCAAACTTTGTTTTCTTCCGATGAGAATAGGAGTTAAAACGCCTGGGAAGAGCATGAGATTGCGGGTTGCAAGAATGGGTATTTCACCCTCAACAGTAGTGTTGAAAAGAGTAGAAATATCGCCATCATAGTCGGCAATCATCTGTATTGAGCCATTTATTTTGTTGTCCATATTGTTTGTTTTTTAGGCGACAAAGGTACAAATAATAATTGATATATTATAATAAGGTGTACTAAAACTCGTTATTGAGTATGCACTTGAGTTGTAATGGCCTTATTTTTGTATTATCTTGTCCTTTTAATGTCGTGTTATATGTTTATTTCTTGTATTTTACAAAGTGTAATATTGAATAACAAAAAATGAGCCAAATATAAAAATGTTAACATCTTTTGTGTTGTAGATAGGCGTGAATTCTTTGTATTTCTAGCTCATCTAATGAGAGTTTTTAGGTGTTTTGCATTATTATTTTGAGATAGATTGTCTGCCAATGAACATGTTTTATTATTAAAAGCAATGCTTTTATAATTCTAAAATGATGTTAGGGGTAGGAGAGTGAGGTGTAGATTGAGTTAGAAAAGAGCTACATTTACTGCTTTAATAGGGTGAAAAGGTGGATTAAAAACAATGTTATTGAAGCCTAATTGCATGGCTTTTATGAAGAAAAAGCATTGATATTAGGGGAGAATATGATAGTGATAAGGTTTGAAAAGTAATGTTTTTGGGGTGGATTTTTGCTGTGTTTTATTGTAAGTTGTTGATTGGTAAGTGTTTAAGGTTGTAATATTGTGCGAAGAGTGTTAGTCTTATTGGAAGAGTTGCTCATTTTAATTGAAAATTTCTACTTATAAAATACAATACTTACACGTATTTCTTCTCTCCTTCAAAATGTTGTATGTATTTTAAATTCTCCTCTCTTTTATTTGTAAAAGATTAACATTGTGTTCCGTTATTTGTTCATATCGAATTGAAAACTTTTGGAATTTACCCTCAGAATGTGTAATATTTAAAAGAAAAATGCGTTAAACAAGAAGACGGAAAGGGGTGTTGTGTCTGCTTTGTGAAGGATAAAGAAACAATAGGAAATGGCAAATAGTGTATTTACATTTAAGCAATTTAAGATAGAACAATCTGGTTGTGCCATGAAAGTGGGTACAGATGGTGTGTTACTTGGTGCGTGGGCAAGAGGCGGTGAGCGTATTCTTGATGTTGGAACAGGTAGCGGACTGATTGCATTGATGATGGCTCAACGATGTCCTTCGGCACAAATCGTAGCTTTAGATATTGATGAAGGGGCGTATAAACAGGCTGTTAGCAATGTTGAAGAAAGTGCTTTTAGTGATAGAGTTGCTGTTGTGCACGCTTCGTTACAAGACTATTGCAAAGCAAATAAAACAGAGTTGGAAGGCTCTTTTGATGCAATAGTGAGCAATCCTCCCTTCTTTGTGAATTCTTTAAAGAGTAAAGGTGATAGTAGAACGATGGCTCGGCATACTGATATGCTATCGTTTGCTGAGTTGTTGCGCTGGGTTTCTTTTCTACTTCGAGAACAAGGTACCTTTAGTTGCATTATTCCTTCAGAAGTGTTGAACGACTTTTTAAGCGAGAGTTATATCTGTGGTTTGTTGCTGATGCATCATGTTGCAATTAAAACAGTGGAAAATAAAATTGTAAAAAGGCATCTGTTGTGCTTAGTAAAAGGAACTTGTGAAGAGGAAAAATACGAGGAACAAGTGTTGAAAGATGCTGAAGGAAAGCCATCTCTTTGGTATGATGAAATAACAAAAGCCTTCTATTTGTGGTAGAAGGCTTTTATCTTGTATTGGGATAATAAAAATATTGAGCGTAAGTTAGATGTTTAGTTTGCGTTGAATCTTCTTTCCAATCGCTTTGATGTTGCGAGTTTGCTTGGTAACATCTTCTCTTATCTGAGTTAATTCGGAGAATAACTCAGCCGCTGCATTTTGAATTTGATTGGGTTGTCGTAAGCTTCTGTCGGCTTTTGGGTTGGTAAGTATTTTTATTCCCTTTTCTTTTAGTGTTACAACAATTTCCTTTCCTGTATCAATCGGGTCACCATCGTAATGAATTACGCCTGGTGCTTTTCGGTAAATCTTAATCTCTTTGCTTCTGAAAGTCTTTATCTTATTGTTTTTATCGAGTGTTTTGTTGAACATTTCGATACTTATCTGTGAAGCTTCGAGGGCGTCGAAAGGTTCCATAATAATGACGTCTATCATGCCATCACTCATCGATGCTTGTGGAGCAATATAGGCATTGTTGCCATATTGTGATGCATTGGCGCACGAAATAAGGAAAGCTTTCTTTTTAATTGTGCCGTTTTCTGCCTCAATCTCATAGGTTTCAGGTTCATATTTCAAACCTTCTTTAAGGATATTCTCTAAGTATGTAATTGGACCTCGCTTGCCTGCTTCTGCAAATTTCTCGCTAATAAAAGCGTCAAAGCCCACTCCGCAAGTACAAAAGAAAGGATGTTCGTTGATAATTCCATAGTCGAGGTCGGTTATCTCACAGTCGTTAAGAACCTGGATCGCCCCTTTTATCTTCATGGGGATAAGCAGATGGCGTGCAAGTCCATTGCCCGAGCCTGTGGGAATAATACCTAAAGCAGTGTTAGAATGCACGAGTGCTCTTCCAACTTCATTCACTGTTCCATCTCCACCAACAGCAACTACAATGTCAATTCCTTGTTCTTTAGATTCTTTTGCAATCTCATAGGCGTGTCCAGCGTATTCTGTTTCTCGAATAGAATAGTCGAATTGCTCCTTATCTAACAGCTCTTCTATTAAATAAGGTATATCTTTTTTGTCACTTGTACCCGATATTGGGTTCATAATGAACACTATTTTCTTCTTCATTTTATTTCTATTGGTGAAAGATTTTAGGTGTAAAAAGAATGTATATTCATCTTTTTGGCAAAGATAATAAAAACGAATGGAATGTAGATTTTGTTCTATCTAAAAATTGCAATTATGCATTATTTCTTAATAAAATCTCTTTTTATACTATCTTTTTTGTATCTTTGCACACTGAAAAAAATAAATAAAAGTTTATAGACCTATTAAAATGGGACAATTACAAGACAGATATAAGGCATATAGAGAGCCTCAAAAATTTATAGAAGCAGGCGTTTATCCTTATTTTCGAGCTATAACTAGCAAACAAGGCGAAGAAGTTGAGATGGAAGGACATAAGGTACTTATGTTCGGTTCTAATTGTTATACAGGTTTAACTGGTGATCAACGTGTTATAGATGCAGCAAAAGCAGCTTTAGATAAATATGGTTCTGGATGTGCTGGAAGTCGTTTCTTGAATGGAACACTTGACCTTCATGTTCAATTAGAAAAAGAATTAGCTGCCTTTGAACACAAAGACGATGCATTATGTTTCTCTACTGGTTTCTCAGTAAATCAAGGTGTATTAGCTGTTGTTGCACAACGTGGCGACTATATCATTTGTGATGATAGAGATCATGCAAGTATTGTAGATGGAAGAAGATTGTCTTTTGCAACTCAACTTCGCTACAAACACAACGATATGGAAGACCTTGAGCGTATCTTGCAAAAGCTTCCTCACGAAGCAGTTAAGCTTATTGTAGTTGATGGAGTATTCTCTATGGAAGGCGATTTAGCTAATCTTCCTGAAATTATACGTCTAAAGAAGAAATACAATTGCTCGGTAATGGTTGACGAAGCACATTCACTTGGAGTATTCGGAGAATGCGGTCGTGGTGTATGTGATCATTTTGGACTTCTTGATGAGGTTGACCTTATTATGGGAACTTTCTCAAAAAGCTTAGCATCTATTGGTGGTTTCATCGCTGGAGATAAAGATACAATAAACTTCTTGCGTCATAATTGTCGCTCATATATATTCAGTGCATCTAATACTCCTGCTGCAACAGCTGCCGCTTTAGAGGCATTACATATCCTACAAGCTGAGCCAGAAAGAATGGCAAACCTTTGGAAAATCACTAATTACGCATTGAAACGTTTTAGAGAAGAAGGTTTTGAGATTGGAGATACAGAGAGTCCTATTATTCCTTTATATGTAAGAGATATTGATAAGACATTTATTGTAACAAAACTTGCATTTGATAATGGAGTATTTATTAATCCTGTTATTCCACCAGCATGTGCTCCTCAAGACACACTTGTTCGTTTAGCGCTTATGGCTACACATACAGAAGAACAAGTAGAGCGTGGAGTTCAAATCTTGAAAAAAATCTTTGTTGAACAAGGAATAATAAAATAATTTTTGAAAAATATTTGCAGGAGTAAAAAAAAAGTATTACCTTTGCAACGCAAAAAATAAGGGAACACTTCTGCAAAGCGGGATGTAGCACAGTTGGTAGTGTACCTGGTTTGGGACCAGGTGGTCGCAGGTTCGAGTCCTGTCATCCCGACAATAGGAAAGAGAAACAATTTTTAAGTTGTTTCTCTTTTTCTTTTTATATATAATAAGGTGTGATCTGTGTCCTTATTTTCTATCTTTCTATTTATTGTATCCTTCCTTTTATTAGTCTTATTTTCATAATAAACCAACATAAATAAACCTATTATCTCTTTAAAGAGTATTTGTAATCTCGTTATTAGGATGAACTTTTATGTAGAAGATAGGAGAAGATTCCTATAGGATTTTGATGTGACTTCGAGTAGACTTGCATTTTCTTTTGGGTTATATAGTTCAGGATTGTATAGATAATGTTTCGATAGCAGTATTCTAAATCGCTGGTTTTATTTTGTTGAAATATAGAATTTTGCTCCTAATGAACATTTTTTAGTAGTTTATTCTTTATCACGTCACGTTATGGCAACATGTTTCTTTACTTTTGTACTCAAAAAGAAGAAATGAGAGAAATCCATTTAATTTGTGTAGTTTATTGTTGGTGTGTGTTAATGTATTATTTATATTTGCATCGATATATTAGCAAGCGACAAAGATATGCAATCATCGTATTGTTTAAGCAATATATAACTATAACTTAATGATTATGTGGGTTTACAACTCATTATTAATTGTTTAATTAAAAAAAATAACAATTATGGGAAAAGAAGAAACTAAAAAGACAATTAAAGATGTATTAATAGTATCTGAAGTGCTTGTAGGTGGACCTTTAATTAAAGCCTTAGGTGATAATAATAAGGGTTGAATTGTGCTAAATGAATGAGTCAGAGATTCATAGAATAATATGTATCTCTGACTTTATTACATCTATCGTAAATTCTTTTAAATGTAAATTCATTTCAAAATATATGTATCGAGGTATAATTAAATTCGTATGTGACGACTGTGGAAATAAATTTAAGGCACCAGATATAGAATGGGGAGCCACAAATTATAGTGTTACACAGCCATGCCCGAAGTGTGGAGGAATGCATACAAGACCAGATCGTTCCTTGAATTTCTTGGCCTTGTTAGACTCTTCACTTATAAACGTTTATGGAAAGAAATCGATAAGAATAAAAGAAGTGAGTAATATTAAGTTTAATCCTTGGGTGGGTAAGAATTATACCCACTCAAAATTTGGTAAAAGAGTGCTAGTGTTAGGTGAAAGTCACTATTGTGTTAATGCAGAAGAAGCTGTTCCTAGTCTGACACAAGACGTTATTAATGACCTTTTTGATAGCGAAAGCGAGTTTGAAAGCTATAAGAATACCTACACAAAGTTTATTCGTGCTTTGTCTGGTACAAATATCTCACGTTTTGATGTTAAGCCAATTTGGGACGAAGTGATGTTTTATAATTATGTACAGTTTCCCATTTCAGGTGCAAGAGTAGAACCAACATCTAAGGAATTCGTTGATTCAGAGCCTGCCTTTTGGGAAGTTATGGAGCAATATCGTTCTAATGTGGTGATTGTTTGGGGTAAACGTTTGTATAATAATCTACCTAAAGTGGGACATCAAGGATCTGATTGTTACGAAAGTGAAACATGGGTGTATCAACTGAAGGATGGTAAAGAAGTAAGATTATTACCTGTTTGTCACCCTTCTGCGGCTTTTGACCCTCATTATTGGCATAATGTAATTTCCGCTTTTATAAATAATGTAGAGTAATTATCACTCTGTATTATTTGTAAAATGTATGATGGTGAAAAAGTCATCATCTCTATTTCTTCTTTAATCTGTATAAAACTATATTTTATGGACAGGCGTTTTAGTTTTTATCTATGGTTACTTTATGCTCTGAAACATAAAAGCTTAACCCTAAATGAAATCAAAGAAAGGTGATCTATTTCTTCACGAAACGTAGATAATAAGGAACTCACAGACAGAACTTTTCATAGATATCGTGATAATCTTGCAACAGAGTTAGGAATCTTTATTGGATGTAATCAGTCTGCAGGCAATGTGTACTATATAGAACATACATACCAAGACAATCCAAAGATGAAAGATTGGTTGCTTAATTCTTTTAAGTTATCGATGTTAGGACAGCGATTGCAGAATCGTAATGTTGTTATGTTAGAGGATGCACCACAAGATACAGCCTTCTTAGATGACGTGTTAGATGCAATATCATTTCTTAGAAGAACGTCCATTGCATCATTCTCAGAAACTGGTTAAGGATTCTGGAGACGGCGAATATCGAGAATATGAAATCAAGGTGCAACCTACTTTCGATTTAAAACAAGAGCTTTTGAGTAATGGGCGAGGATTAGTTGTTCTTTCTCCAGAATGGTTTCGAAAGGAAATGATAGCAACATTACAAGATATGGTGAGTGGATATACCACAGGAAAAGATTATAGTGGGGAAGGTTTAGGATATGATGCAGAACCAGAATAAATAACTCAATATATAAAGACTCGTCTCCTTAAGCATTTTCTTGATTTCTTATTTAGTGGAGACCTCAATAGGTAAAGGTGATATAAAACTTGATAATATTGTTTTATATCACCTTTCTTTTATTTCAATTAAAAGGGTAAATCCTTTACAATATTTCCTGTATAGAAACAAAATCAACTAGAACTTAATTCTCTTTGACTGCAACAACCGTCTTGATATCTTTATCAAGATAGAATGTTTGGGTGTGTTTCTTACCATCAGCAGCAACATAATCCACCTTAATAAAGATAAGTTTGTCACCATCTTTATATATAGGGAATTTGTAGTTGCTGTTATATACCTGCTTAATAGCTTTGTTTTCTAGCATTTTTGCAATATCTTTTTGCTTTAGATAGAAAGTTGAATCGATCTTAGAAAAATTGATATTGCTATAATCTTTATGTATTGAATAGGTTTCAATAAACTCCTTAATCACCTTCTCACTTTGTGTCTTTTCGCCACAAGAAGAAAGGGTAGCAGCAGCAATTACTGCAACTACCCCTTTTAATATATCCTTAATTGATATTTTCTTCATTATTCAGGAATATTTTTTAGAATGTCTAATAGGTGATCCCAAACCATCTGAACAGTTGGAATTAACAAGCGTTCTTCTGGTGTGTGAACATATCTTAGAGTAGGACCGAATGAAACCATGTCTAGATTTGGATACTTTTCAGAGAATAATCCACATTCAAGTCCAGCGTGAATACCAAGTACCTTAGGTTCTTTGTTAAATAGTTTCTTATAAGAATCTACGGCGATCTTAGTTAAAAGGCTATTTGGATTCATCTTCCAAGCAGGATATCCGTCACCACCTGTTACGGTTGCGCCAGCTAGTTGGAATGTAGCTCTAACGGTGTTAGCCATGTTTTTAAGGTTACTTGAAACGTTAGAACGTTGGCTAGCCACGATGTTCATTTCCTTTTCGTCTGTTGCAACGCTTGCAATATTACTTGAAGTTTCAACCAACCATTCAAGAGCTTCGTCTTGACACATTGTATATATACCATTATCTACAGCTTGTAGAGCCAAGATAATCTTGTCCGCAATAGCCTTTTCAATAACAGGTGTAGCTGTAGTGTCTTCAATGTTATTTACAATGTTAGTATCTGTAACGTGGAATTCTTCCTTAACATCTTCGAAGAACTTATTCCATGCTGTTTTAACAGCTTCTTTATCTTCAGCTTTAACAGCGAATACAATTTGTCCATCTCTTGGAATAGCGTTATGCATTTTACCAGATTGGAAGCTAGCAAGACGCAAACCATATTCTTGATTGATAGTATATAAGTAACGAGAAAGCAATTTTATAGCATTAGCACGCTTCTTGTTGATGTCATCTCCAGAGTGACCACCAGTTAAACCTTTCACAGATGCTTTGATAAATGCCCAACCTTGTGGAGCTTCTTCACGATTAAATTCAAATTTTGCATAGCTAGTTACACCACCAGCGCATGATACAAAGATTTGACCTTCATCTTCAGAGTCAAGGTTAATAAGCATATCTCCCTTTAAGAAGCCTGGTTGAAGGTTCTCTGCACCAGTCAAACCTGTTTCTTCGTCCTTTGTAAATAGACATTCAATAGGACCATGTTCGATATCGTCACTATCAAGAATTGCAAGCTCAATAGCCACTCCAATACCGTCGTCAGCACCTAATGTAGTTCCTTTTGCAGTGAGCCATTCACCGTCGATATATGTTTGAATAGGGTCATTCATAAAGTCAAACTCCACATCAACAAGTTTATCGCAAACCATGTCGGTGTGACTTTGAAGTACAACTGTCTTTCTATTCTCGTGACCCTTTGTTCCTGGTTTTCTAATAAGTACGTTTCCGCATTCGTCAACTAGTGTTTCTAAACCACGGCTTTCACCAAATTCTTTTAGGTAAGCAATAATCTTCTCTTCGTGTTTTGATGGACGAGGAATTTCATTAATCTTTGCAAACTGCTCAAAAACACGAGCAGGAGTTAAGTTTGTTTTATCCATTGTTTTGTTCTTTTTATTTATTTCTTTTTGTTGTTTACGTGTTTTCTATTATCTTTGCACCATTCTAAATGATAAATCACATAGAATATAAAATATAATAGGTATACTGCAAATATACAAAAAATGGTAGAAACTTTAATTATAAGCGTGTTAATAATTGCTATTGCAATAGCTTTATTGAGCGTAAAACTTATATTTAAGAAGGACGGAAGCTTCTCTTCGCAACATATTCACGATAGTGAAGCATTGAGAGAGAAGGGCATTCATTGTGTGATGGATCAAGATAAAGCTGCCAGAAAACAAGGCAAAGCTTATTAATCGAAAGTATAACAAGATAAATTAAATACATAATAGTATGAAAAAGAAAATGCTTTTTGGTGTTACATTGTTGGCTTCTGCTATAACATTGTCAATGTCTTCGTGTGACAAATCAAAGACACAAGAACCTCAAACTCCACAAACAGAGAAAGCAACACCTGCAGAAGGTATGAAGATTGCTTATGTAGAAGTGGATAGTATTATGACAAATTACACCTTTTGTAAAGACTATTCGTTGATTCTTCAAAAGAAAGGACAGAATATTCAGAATACTTTAGAGGCTAAGCAACGTCAACTTCAAGCTGCAGCTGCTAACTTCCAACAAAAGGTTCAACAAAATGCTTACACTCAAGAGCAGGCTCAATCTATTGGAGCTGGTTTGCAAAAGCAACAAAACGACTTGCAAGTTTTGAACCAACGTTTAAGCAATGAGTTCCAAGTTGAAACAGAAAAGTATAACAAAGCTTTAAGAGATAGTATTCAACACTTCCTTGCAGAGTATAACAAAGACAAGAAATATGCGCTTATTTTGAGCAAAGCAGGCGATAATATCTTATATGCTAACGAATCATACAACATTACAAAAGACGTAATTGCTGGTTTGAATAAAGCTTATAAGCCTTCTGCTGCAATGAAAAAAGAAGATAAAAAATAAGCTCTTTAATATAGAAAGATTGTCAACCGACTGCCCTTTACATTTTAAGGGCAGTCGGTTTTGTTTGTGTTAAAATGAAGAATCTCTTAAAGTAGGAATGGGAGAGGGGTGTATTTTCTTTTAAGCTAGAATGTAGATAGTGAGAGGCTTGAGGCTTTTCTCGTTTCTTGTGTAATGTAAGAGCGTTGGTGTTTTATAATAAATGCAGTGATTTTGCTATGCAATAGCAGTTCTTTTGCAACTCAATTTCATTGCTTTTAATGCCTCAACTCAATGATTGTATAAAACAATCAAATATAGACTCTTCTGCAGTTATGCCCTAAAGAAAGATTGTAAACAGAATAATTAACGGAAAATAGTGAGGTATTAATTGTAAGTAAAGTGCTTTCGGTCTTGTTTATGTTCTGAAAGATTGGGCCTAATACCATCTTCTTGTGTGAAGAATGATTCCTAATTTGCTAACTGATTATTCATCATTTGGTTACATTTAAGATTTTGTACGTGCCGATATAAAATATTTATATTTACTTGTTCCGTTGAAATTATATAAATATATTTGTCAGTGCAAAACTTAAATACTATAGAAGAAACCTCTATCAATTAAGAAAATTATTGCATCTAAATATTTAGTATTATGAAACTAAGTATCAATAAAGTATCTTTAGCATGGGTAGTTCTAACTATCATAGTTGCTGTTGCAAGATTATTCGTAGGTGAAGACCAGATCATTTTGCATTGGAATATCACAGGTCAGGCAGATGATTATGGCTCTAAATACCTCATTTTGTTGTTACCTCTTATTTCTCTGTTGATTTTTCTTATGCTATATTCTTATAGTAAGAACCCATATAAAATGAATACGAGAGCTCGAATAGTACAAAATGAGCATAATACAGAATTGCTTTGCCGTTATTACAGCATCGTTCAGTTGCTGGTTACTACTTTATTGCTATATCTAACGATTGCAATCGCCGGCTATGTTCCAATGTATGTCTTCTTAATATGCTTGCCAATTATTGGAGTTGCACTATATTCTGTATACACCAAGCATAAGTTAAGTCACTCTCAAAGATAGGATATGTTTATTAAAGGAAATGAAGCGGTACTTATGTCAATATAATTTAGATTGTATATTTGGGTAAAATAATGAGACCTGGTATAAATGAAGAGAACCTTTCCATTGCCGTGGGCATATAGAAAGGTTCTCTTTTTGTGTATGTGTAAGACTCAACTTAGTCTTTGTTTGCTCTTTTTCTGTCGTTATGATCAAGAATAATCTTACGCATTCTCATGTTTAAAGGAGTAACTTCAACATATTCGTCAGCCTTGATATATTCCAAACATTCCTCTAAACTCATTACAGTCTTAGGAATAACACGAGCCTTATCGTCGCTACCTGAAGCACGGACGTTAGTTAATTGCTTTGCTTTAGTTACGTTGATAACCAAGTCATTATCGTGTACATGCTCGCCAACTACTTGTCCGTAGTAAACATCTTCACCTGGATCGATAAAGAACTTACCACGATCTTGAAGCTTATCTAGTGAGTAAGCAAAGGCAGTTCCTGTTTCCATAACAATCATAGAACCATTAACTCGGCGAGTAATCTCACCTTTAAAAGGTTGATATTCTTTGAAACGGTGTGCCATAATAGCTTCTCCTTGACTTGCAGTAAGCACGTTTGTACGCAAACCAATAATACCTCTTGAAGATATATCGAATTCAATATTTACACGATCTCCTTGACTTTCCATTGAAGTCATCTCGCCTTTACGACGAGTAACCATGTCAATCATCTTACTAGCGAACTCTTCAGGAACGTTGATTGTTAGCTCTTCGATTGGTTCATGTTTCACTCCGTTAATCTCTTTGTAGATAACTTGAGGTTGACCAACTTGTAGTTCGTATCCTTCACGACGCATTGTTTCAATTAAAACCGAAAGGTGAAGCACACCACGTCCACTAACAATCCAGCTATCTGTGCTGTCTTCAAATGGACGAACTCGTAGAGCTAAGTTCTTTTCAAGCTCCTTTTGAAGACGATCATTAATGTGTCTACTTGTAACAAACTTACCTTCTTTACCAAAGAAAGGACTATCGTTAATTGTAAAGAGCATACTCATGGTTGGCTCGTCGATAGCTAATGGTGGAAGAGGTTCTGGGTTTTCGAAGTCAGCAATAGTGTCTCCAATTTCAAATTTATCAAGACCTACCACTGCACAGATATCTCCTGAGCTCACTTCTTCTGTCTTAGCATGTCCCATTCCTTCAAAAGTTCTAAGCTCTTTAATCTTGGTTCTTTCCTTAGAACCATCTCTGTGGCAGATAGTTACATTCATTCCATCTTTTAAAGTACCACGATGAACACGTCCAACGGCGATTCTTCCTGTATAATTAGAATAATCTAAAGATGTAATGAGCATTTGGGGAGTTCCTTCAAGTTGCTTTGGAGCAGGAATGTGCTTAACAATTTCATCAAGAAGGTAATCTATGTTGTCTGAAGGTTGCTTCCAATCGGCAGCCATCCAACCATTTTTTGCGCTTCCATACACAACTGGAAAATCTAATTGGTCTTCAGTTGCGTTAAGAGAAAACATTAAATCGAAAACCATTTCGTAAACTTCTTCAGGTCTACAGTTAGGTTTATCTACCTTATTTACAACTACAATAGGTTTCAATCCGATTTCTAGTGCCTTTTGAAGTACGAATCTTGTTTGTGGCATTGGGCCTTCAAAAGCATCAACAAGTAGAATACAACCGTCTGCCATATTCAGTACTCGCTCCACTTCTCCACCGAAATCCGAGTGTCCTGGGGTATCTATAATATTGATTTTAGTGCCTTTCCAATTGATAGAAACGTTCTTCGAAAGAATAGTAATACCTCTTTCACGCTCCAAATCGTTAGCATCTAAAACTTGATCACTGTTGTCTTGTCCCTCTCTAAATAGCTTTCCGGCAAGCATCATCTTATCAACAAGAGTTGTCTTGCCATGGTCTACGTGTGCAATAATTGCAATATTTCTTATATCCTGCATTGCTTTTACCATATAAAATTCGTTGCAAAGGTAGTTATTTTAATCCATAATGGATAAAAAAAACACTTTTATTTGCTTGATTCTAAATAATTATCATTACCTTTGCAGTCGCATTTTGCAAAATAACAAATTAATAATTTAAAAGTTCTATGTATTTAGATCAAGCAAAAAAACAAGAAATCTTTGGACAATACGGAAAGTCTAACACTGATACTGGATCAGCAGAAAGCCAGATAGCATTGTTCTCATACCGTATTTCCCACTTGACGGAACACCTTAAAAAGAACCGTAAAGATTATACAACTGCACGTTCTTTGACAAAGTTAGTTGGTAAGCGTCGTGCTTTACTTGACTATCTTTATGACAGAGACATCGAGCGTTATCGTGCAATTATCAAGGCTTTAGGTCTTCGTCGATAATCGTTCGTATTGCTTAAACGCATTAAAGAGACTTTTTCTGGCTTCCTTTCGGGGCAGAGAAAGTCTCTTTCTTTTTTATATTCCCATTCTTGTTGAGAATGAAAAGCATACTTATTACTATATAATAGGTATGTAATTAGGTTGTAATAGCTATTCTTTTATAATGTAATTGCAGTCTAATTGCATTTAATAAACAATTTATTTAATTCAAATTTCTTATCCTTTTGTAGAGAGAATATTATCTAAATAAGATGATGAAAATCAAATGTTTTTTGTATTTTTGTAGTCAAAATAATAATCTTATAATAATGAATCTCTTAAAAAAGTATTGGATTGATGGGGTGGTAGTTACCCTTTTTGCAGCTATCTCGTTCGCTTATTTTGTTCCAGCAGATATTGATGGTAGAATATTATACCAGCATGATGCATCGGCAGGACGTGGACTTGGACATGAGTTACAAACCTATTATGAGCAAACAGGTGAGCATACCCGTTGGAGTAACTCAGCTTTTAGTGGTATGCCAACATATCAAACGGCCCCATCTTATAAGAGTACCGACGTATTATCAAAGATAATGCAAGTGTATCACTTAGGACTTCCTGATAATGTGTGGTATGTTTTTGCTTATTTGTTGGGCTTTTATATCCTTCTTCGTGCCTTTAATTTCCGTAAAGAACTAGCCGCTTTAGGTTCAATTATATGGGCATTCTCCTCTTATTTCTTTATTATTATTGCCGCAGGACACATCTGGAAGGTGTGGGCGCTTGCTTATTTGCCTCCAATGATAGCGGGTGTAGTACTTGCTTATCGTGGAAAATACCTTTGGGGGCTATTAGTTACTGCGCTTTTTACTGCATTTGAGGTGAAAGCTAACCACGTTCAAATGACCTATTATTATTTATTCGTGGTGTTCTTTATGGTTATTGCCTACCTTGTTGAGGCGATAAAACAAAAGAAATTTGCCCATTTTGCGAAGGCTACAGGCGTTTGTGTGGCAGGAGCTGCATTGGGTATATTGATTAATAGCAGCAATCTTTACCACACTTGGGAGTATGGTAAGGAGAGTATGCGTGGTAAAAGCGAGCTCGTAAAGAAGAATTCTGCCAATCAAACCAATAGTGGTTTAGAGAGAGATTACATCACTCAATGGAGTTATGGAATAGGAGAAACATGGACATTGCTTATTCCTAATGCCAAAGGAGGAGCTTCGGTGCCTTTAGCAAGCAACGAAACTGCAATGAAAAAGGCCGACCCTCAGTTTATGCAAGTATATGAACAGCTTGGTCAATACTGGGGAAATCAACCTGGAACAAGCGGTCCTGTGTATGTAGGAGCATTCGTTTTGATGCTATTTATATTGGGATTGTTTATTGTAAAGACTCCAATGAAGTGGGCATTGCTCGCTGCTACGATCCTTTCAATATTGCTTTCATGGGGTAGAAACTTCATGCCTTTAACCGATTTCTTTATAGATTATGTTCCGATGTATGCAAAGTTCCGAACCGTTGCATCGATATTGGTTATTGCAGAGTTTACTATTCCATTGCTTGCAGTGATGGCTTTAAAGACACTTATAGAAGAAAAAGAAGCTTTAAAGCAAAATATGAAGTATGTATATATCAGCTTTGGTTTAACAGCAGGAGTGGCTTTACTCTTTGCTATTGCGCCTTCGCTCTTCTTTAGCAGCTTCATTTCAGATGCAGAGATGCAGGCATTGAAGAATATTCCGGCAGAATATCTATCTCCTTTGATGGCTAATCTCACCCAAATGCGTGAGGCAATGTTCTCAGCAGACTGCTATAGAACTGTCTTTATCATTGTTATTGGAACCGCATTACTTGTTCTTTATCGCTATAATAAACTAAAAGCAAATGTAATGGTAGTGATCATTGCTGCTTTATGCTTAGTTGATATGTGGATGGTGAATAAGAGATATCTCAATGATGCAATGTTTGTAGAGCGCAGTGTGAGAGATAATGAGCCAGAAATGAGCAATACAGACAAGATTATTCTGCAAGATAAGTCGCTCGATTATCGTGTACTTAACTTAGCATCAAATACTTTTAATGAAAATGAAACATCTTATTTCCATAAGAGTATTGGTGGATATCACCCAGCAAAATTGCGTCGTTATCAAGAAATGATTGAGCATTACATCGCTCCAGAGATGCAAAAAACAATGCAAGCGATTATGACTGCGGGTGGAGATATGAGCAAAGTAGATGGCAGAAGCATCTATCCAATATTGAATATGCTTAACACTAAGTATTTCATTCTTCCCCTTCAAGGCAACCAAACAGCTCCTGTTTTGAATCCATATACTTATGGAAACGCTTGGTTTGTTGATAAAGTTACTTATGTAAACAATGCAAATGAAGAAATAGATAAGGTTGGAAAGATTGATTTACGCCATGAAGCGGTAGCTGATAAGCAGTTCGAAACAGCCCTTAAAGCATCTAATGCTCAAGGTAATGTGTCGCAAGTAGAGTTGATTAGCTATGCTCCTAATAGGTTAAAGTATAATGTTTCGTCTGAAAAAGGTGGAGTTGTGGTCTTTTCTGAGATATATTATCCAGGTTGGACAGCCACAATTGACGGACAAAAAGCAGAGTTAGGACGTGTTAATTACATATTAAGAGCGTTGAATGTAGAGAAAGGAAAGCATACTATTGAATTGGCTTTCGATCCTCAAAGCGTTCATACAACAGAAACAATAGCAACTGTTTCGTTTGCAGTTCTATTGATTTTAATTGCTCTTATTGCTTTTCTTGAATATAAAAAGAGAAAGAATAGCAATGTAACAAAATAACATTTAGGTGTTAGATAGAACAAATCGAGTCGACTCTTATAGTGAAAGTCGACTCGATTTGTTTTGTAACTACTTTATATATCGGTAAATATAAAAGTTTACTTTTGTTTTAATTCTATGCTTGTTTGAGTGTAAGTGAATGGCGGTTGTGTTGTCTTTGCCTCTTCAAATGATTTTATACAGAATAATAAACCTCTTCAAATGGAATGCGACAGCGGTCACCACGCACCCCATGCTCATTTCTAATACCACATGTAATCACCATATTGATTTGGCAATCATAAGGTAGATGAAGTGCTTTTTTGATGAGTTTGCTATCAAAACCCTCTAAAGGACAAGTGTCGTAGCCTGCTTCTGCCATTGCAATCATAAATGTTTGCACAGCTAAAGCACAACTCTTATGTACAACCGCTTTCATTTCGCCTTCTGAAACTTGGCGAACGATGGGGCGGAAGAGTCCTATTGTTTGTGCAAGAGCTTTTCTAAAAAGACCTAACAGACCGAAAAAGCGACCATAAAGGAAAGGCATCACCTTATTATAGTATAACTCCATTCGCTTAATTCGTGGTTCTTGGCGTTCTAAAGGACTGTTTCTCTTAATATTTTCACGTTCAAAAGCTAATACTTGTTGAGCGTGATTGTGATGCAAACCCTGCTTTGTTACGAATACAACAACTTGTTTTGCTGTTCTTGTTGCAGACTGATCGAAACATGCCTTACTTATTTTCTTTAAACAATCTTTATCTATTACATGATAAGCTTCCCATAATTGAAGGTTCGAACTCGTTGGAGCTAGGGTGGCTAACTCTATACATTGCTTCACGGTCTCTGTGTTAATCTCTTTCGAAGCGTCGTAACTTCTCACCGCACGACGAAACTCTAATAGTTCTCTTAATGACATAATGAAATATATTTATTATCCTTTTGTTGGCTGGTATGATGTTATT
>ERZ773046.796-NODE-796-length-19398-cov-3.733806_pt1 | contig 19398 bp, 18 predicted proteins | sample MGYA00580634_ERZ773046 | MGnify/ENA primary metagenome ERZ773046 (study PRJEB29015, sample SAMEA2738127) | human oral metagenome | biome: human oral; feature: human-associated habitat; material: saliva | place: China | collected 2159 ... | reverse complement strand
CGGCGTACCTTTCAACATCGCCTCTTATGCCCTCCTGCTGCAGATGATGGCGCAGGTGACAGGGCTGGAAGCCGGCGAGTTCGTCCATACGACTGGCGACACACACCTCTATCTGAACCATCTTGAGCAGGCAAGATTACAGCTCACACGTGAGCCGCATCCCCTGCCGAAGATGAAAATCAACCCGGCTGTCAAGGATATTTTCAGCTTCGAGTACGAAGACTTTGAACTGACCGACTACCACCCCTGGCCTCATATTTCCGCAGAGGTGTCAGTATAAAATACCTCCCACACCCTACAACCCTCCCACATCCCCTCCCTCTGAGGGGCTTGGGGAGGCCTTCCTCCCTTCGGACTTAGGGAGGCTTCCTTCATCACCTATCATTCCCATCATGAACATCAACATCATCGCCGCCGTGGCAGCCAATCGTGCCATCGGCTATCAGAACGACATGGTCTACTTCATCCGTGAAGACCTGAAAAGATTCAAACAGCTGACAACGGGACATACCGTTATCATGGGGCGCAGAACCTTTCACTCCCTGCCGAAAGGTGCACTGCCCGACCGCCGGAACATTGTACTGAGCCGGACAGCAACGATGTTCCCCGGATGTGAGGTCTATCCTTCACTCGACGAGGCCCTAAGTCATGTCAGTGCCGACGAACAGGTATTCATCATCGGCGGAGCCACTCTCTACAAGGAAGCCCTTGCGTTCGCCGACCGGCTTTACCTTACTGAAATCGCCGCAACCCCTCTCCATGCCGACGTGTTCTTCCCGGCTTACGATGATGGCACCTGGACGGTAGAGGCGCAAGAGGAACATCCTGCCACGGCCGACCATCCTGCTTACACCTTTGTCAACTATATCCGGAAAGAACCGAAACGGGCCTATGGCGGGTTCTAACCCAAGTTTATTCCCCTTTGCTTCCAATATCGAAAGAACCAAAAAGTCCCGCCAACTTCTCAGCTGGCGGGACCCCATTCAAGTTTATATGAAGCTATAGAAAAGCGATTCTTCCTATCTTACGTGCAGGCGGCTTACAGCCCCTGTGCTGGAGTTAGCATAGTCGTTCTGCCTGACTGAACCGAAGGAGACTTGACTGGCAGCCCTTGTCTGTACACCTGGAGCAGCCTTGGCACTTGCAGGACGCTGACGGGCAAAGTCGAACTTCATCACATCAGTTGTATTGGTACTGTAGGCTGTACCATAGAAGGTGTCACACCCTTTTGCCGACTCATAGCCTAAGTGGAAGCCCTCCCTTTTATCCTTGCTGTCTAAAACGAAAACAGTACCCGACCTGCTGTATTTGATGTAGATGTTTCCATTATTGTTGACATACCATGAGAAGGCAAGTGTCTGCTGGTTCCCCTTTGCATCCATGTCTACTTCGACACCATTCCCGCTCAAGGAATTGGCAGAAGAGTTGTACTGGAAGAACTTCATGTTTGCTGTGAACCTGTCACGCTTGCGCTGCTTTGTCTTGTCGTCCGTGTACTCATAGGTCACGTCACCTTCCCACTCTCCGGTCAGCGTCTGAGCCTCTGCTACCAGCAGACTGTTCTGTGAATTATGCTGTCCGTTGTAGTTGTTGTTCCAGTTGTAACCGCCTTGGTTGTAGTAGTTCCAGTAGGCAGAGCGTCCGCTCCCTATCGCGTCCATGAACTGATAGAACTCCTCTGTGTAAGCATCAGGATAATTGTAATAGAACCAGTTATAAGCCGTGTAATAGTCAGAACCGTTAGGGAACTGATAGTTGTAATTGCGCACGGCATTCGTTACCAGATCATCGTAATAATATCCGTTGTTCCAAGGATCGTCATCATCGCAGCTCGTAAACACCATGGGACTTGCAACTACGGCAAGTGCCAGGAAAAACTTAGTGACTCGTTTCATATCCGTATTCTTTTGTGAGTATTTACCGTTTCTTATCTTATCTGATGCAAAATTACACAAACATGATGACGAGAAATATGTAAATACACTATTTGAAAGTAGGGAAATCCCTATTTACAACGAAAAACCCAGTCATCAGCATACCAGATAAAGGTTAGATGCTGCTGACTGGGTTGAAGAATCAGACAGGATAAACTTATTTTACCGGTCTGTCGCTCATCGTGAAATCTATCATGGCACCGACCTTCAACTGCTCATGTTCAAAATAATAATGTGGATAGGGCTGCCCGTTCATCATGATACGCTGGATGTAACGGTTCGCAGGATTGTCCGTGTCAGCATGGATAGTAAGAGTCTTTCCGTTTTCCAGATGTACCTTGGCCGTACGGAAATAAGGTGTACCGATCATATACCGTGTACTACCCGGACAGACAGGATAGAAGCCGAGTGCAGAAAAGACATACCAGGCAGAAGTCTGCCCATTATCCTCGTCGCCACAATATCCGTCGGGCTGGGCCGTATAGAGGCGGTTCATCACCTCACGCACCCAGTACTGAGTCTTCCAGGGCTGTCCGCTGTAGTCGTAAAGGTAAATCATGTGCTGGATGGGCTGGTTGCCATGCGCATAGTTGCCCATGTTCATAATCTGCATCTCACGTATCTCGTGGATGGTGAAGCCGTAATAGCTGTCGTCGAAGACGGGAGGGAGGTTGAACACACTGTCCAGCATGACATTGAACCTGTCGTTCCCACCCATCAGGCGGGCTAGCCCTTCAGGGTCGTGGAAGACGCTCCAGGTGTAATGCCAGCTGTTCCCTTCCGTGAAAGCATCACCCCACTTGAAAGGATTGAACGGTGACTGGAAAGTGCCGTCCTTGTTGCGCCCACGCATCAGGCCTGTCTCTTTGTCGAACACCTTCCGATAATTCATCGCACGCTCCTTGAACGGACGCAGTTCTCTGGCACTCTTTCCAAGTTTCAACCCCAACTGGTAGATACACCAGTCGTCATAAGCATATTCCAGGGTACGGGCTACGCTCTCGTTTATCCCGACATCATAGGGGACATATCCCAGCCGGTTATAGTATTCAAAGCCCTTGCGACCGGTTGAACGGATGCCTGGGTGGACGGAATTGGCACCATGTACCACAGCTTTCCAGAGCGTCTCTATGTCATAGCCACGCAGCCCCTTGATGTAAGCATCAGCAACTACCGAAGCGGAATTGTTGCCTACCATGCAGTCTCTGTGCCCCGGACTTGCCCATTCAGGCAGGAAGCCGCTCTCCTTGTAAGCATTGACAAGCCCGGCCTGCATCTTCTCGTTCATCGACGGATAGACAAGGTTAAGCAGTGGGAAGAGCGACCGGAAAGTGTCCCAGAAGCCTGTATCGGTGAACAGATAGCCGGGAAGCACCTTACCGTTGTACGGGCTGTAGTGGATGACGCTGCCCTCCGCATCAATCTCGTAGAATGACCGGGGGAAGAGGACGGAACGGTAGAGGCAGCTGTAAAAAGTACGGAGATGGTCGATATTGTCGTCCTCCACCTCTATACGACCGAGCACCCTGTTCCACTCGGTCCTGCCCGCTTCCTTCACTTCATCAAACGACCTGCCCTCAACTTCCTTAAGATTACGCAGTGCCTGCTCGTCACTGATAAAGGATGAAGCTATCTGTACGTTGACCTGTTCGCCCCGTCGGGTGTGGAAACCCACTACCGCCATGGCATGATTGCAGGTTGAAGAGAGTCTGCCATCTTTCAGCATGCCGTCTTCCAGCGTACCGGTATAGGTGAAGGCATGATCGAAACGAAGGATAAAGTAGTTCTTAAATCCATCAGGGACTCCCCCGCTGTTCTTCGTCGTATAGCCAATGACCGTACGCTGGTCTGGCAGAATCGTCACCGATGATCCCTTGTCAAAAGCGTCCACTACGAAATAGGCCGTATCCTTCTCGGGATAGGTAATGCGTACGGCGGCGGCTCTGCTGGTCGGAGCAATCTCTGCCGTGGCATCATGGTCGGCCAGATATACCTTATAATAATAAGGTGTAGCCGTCTCGGCTTTGTGTGAGAACCAGCTGGCACGTCCCGCCTCGTCAAACACCTTGTGCCCCGTCACAGGCATAATGGAAAACTGTCCGTAGTCGTTTATCCACGGACTGGGCTGATGGGTCTGCTTCAGCCCGCGTATCTTGTCGGCACCATAGGTATAGACCCATCCGTCTCCCATCTTCCCGGTCTGCGCCGTCCAGAAGTTCATGCCCCAGGGCAGGGCAACGGCAGGATAAGTGTTCCCTGTCGACAGTTCCGGTTTTGACTCTGTCCCCACCAGTGGGTTCACATAATCTACGGGACTAATCAGTATTTTCGCATGACCGCTGACGGTCAGTAGCAATGACAGTATAAGTAAGAAGTATCTTTTCACAATAACAAAATATACTACAGTTTAAAAAATGTATACCTACCTGAGGTTTGTATCTAAATTCTAAGTCGACAGCCGGAAAGTTCTTTAAAATAAACCAAGACGTTCGCCTATAAATTTTAAGGGGAACACGAACGCTGCATTCAGATAGCGGGCACGTGTATGAGGCTCTCTATACATTCGATAAAGAAAGCGCAATCCTAATCTGTCTATCCAACAAGGATAATATTCCGCCAGATTATGTGAAGTCTGATGAATAAAACCACCGCAGGTAAAACCGATGCCTTTATATCCTGCCAGCTTTACTTTTAGCAGGAAGTCCTCCTGCATTATAGCCCCCATCCCTACAATAAGATAATCAGGATTGATATCCGTTATGCGATGAGCCTCTTTGTCTTTTTCATCATCATTGGAAAAATAGCCATTCCTCGAATAAACGACTTCAAGCCCGGGGTAATGTGTTTGTAGAATCCCTATTGCACTTTCCAGATGTTCTTGTCGAGAAGCAATGATAGCAATGCTCTTTTTATGTTTGGCAGCATATTCAAATAAGATTGGAGCCATTGATGTCATGTCAAAACTCCTGCGATGGATATTCTTCCCATACAATAGCCTGACAGCCTTGACAAGTAGTCCGCCATCAGCAAAAATCCCATCAAACTCAGAGAAAAGCTCTTTGTCTTTCAAAGCTTCAAGATATGAGACAGGGTTAAGGTAGGTGTAAATGTTCCCTTTGGCAGTGAGGACCTCTTGAAGTGGTATCCTTTCTGTGGTTATCAGCTTATAAGAAAGCAGGTCTTTCATTTCTTATGCTTGTGAATATAAAATTCCGGAATATTTCTCCAGATGTTGTAACACGACATTAACAAAGTGACTTTCGGAAAACTTCTGCTGTTTTCTCTTGCTCCACTCTGCCAAATCACAGTCTATGATCGACCTTACATATTCACGGTCCTTTGATAGCCAATCTTTCAGCCTTACATCTGTCACCAGAAGGAAATCAACTGTAGCCATCAGCTCTAAGGCATAATTAGAGTAGAATCCTTGCAGAAGATCCTTGGTCTTTTCAGAAATTTCTTTGTATTTTTTTATCATTTTCTGCAAGATATTGCCTTACCTCCTCTATTCCATCTCCTGTCAACCATATTGGCTGAAATGGCTTCACCTGCATACCCGTCATTCCTTTTATATAACTCCCATTGAAGTGCATAAAGAAGATGAGCTATGACTCCACCTGAATAAGGACCATAATAGTATCTGCTGAATTTTACTTTAAAAATATCAGCAGCGCCAAGTCTTTGCAGAAAATATACAATTTTTTCTGCAGCGAACACCGAATCAAACTCTCCAAAGGAGGTAAGATCCTCCATTACGTCTAACAACATGGCACGGGCAGGTGTCAGTCTGATCCGTTCCTTTTTCAATGATTGCAACAGACGGCTCATAAAGATGAATATCGCAATCCAAATCCTCCAAAGCGGCAAAAATCATTGGCTTGACTCTACTCCAGTCAAGCCCGCCATTATGTGAACCCAATGGTGGAATGGCTATGGAATGAATTTTCCGTATTATGCTCTCTCGACGTAAAACTATCAGACCTCTCGACATACACATATTCTGACGGCTTACGCCAAGTTGTCTTAGTAGGGAAATTGATTATCAATTTGTTCCCATCAGTACGGCATTCCTCTACGACAAGGACCTCGCCTATATGCAATTTCCCTTCCTTGCAAACCTTACGGTAAATATTATAATTATGTGGAAAAGCCTCCCGGAATTGAAGTGCAATCCCTTTCCCCATAACGCCTACTGTATTTACAGTATTCACTAAAGCCTCGGCATTGTCTAACAGAAGATTCCCTTTAACTATTGTAATCATATTACTTCAATAATAGAAACTTTGGCGAATGGCTATCAGATCTTCTGACACCCCCATCTGAATCAGCATTTCCATTGCTTTCCTATTATAAACGACAAGTCCCTTTATATATTGCGTTCCCAACTCATCCAGAACGAGCAGTTCAGCTTCTTTACGACGCTTAAAATCTTTGTCTTCTTCTTTAGACCAGTACTGAGAAAAAACATCATTATAGCTGACGATGGAATTAAGATTAGAAAGTTCTGAAGCCGGATAACATCGGGTGAAGCCGTCAAGCGCATGACCGTCCGTGAAAACACTATCTACATGATTTCGTATAATATCCTCTATCTTTATGACACAATAGACGATATTTCCAGGTAGAATTTTCGAAATAGAGCCATCTCCATGTTGTATGACATAGAGCATAGGGGTTCGTGGTCCGAAATAGAATGGAATATAATCGCTGATACTATGGACCTGATCAATAAACCGGTTGTTCCTCTTCAGGATAACAGCGGCATCTCCAATAGAAACATAATGTCTACTTGCACGCATAGAAGCTGGATGCACAAAGCCTTCTTGCAGAATATGTGGAATATTCTGGATATGTATCATCCGGAAAGCAAACTTGATTGATCTCGTTTCATACCATTTTATTTCAGGACATTAAGAAGTCAACTTAATTTTATCTATGACAAACATCTTCTAATACTTCATACCACTTTTTGACAATGCTGTCAAGCGTAAACTGCTGTGCTTTTTTCATGGCTGATGCTGCCATATTCTTCCTTTCATCATTGTGGGTTATAAGCCATTCGAGCCGTTCAATGGTTTTTCCCTCGCTGTATGGAACTGGAGTGATAAAACCACATACTCCATCATCAATAATATCATATACAGCCTCATAGCTCCCATACACTATTGGAACACATCCAAAGCTCATACTTTCTGTAATCACCAGTCCGAACCCCTCTAAGTCAGATGTAAGCATAAATATGGAAGCCTCTTTATAATACTTTACAGGCGGTTCGATTTGGAATCCTTCAAACCTGACACGTTCAATCTTATTCCTTGTGACATAATCCATTAACTTTTGTTTGTGTGGACCATCACCGACCAGAACAAGTTCCCAATCAATGTACCGGGATGAAATATCCTCCCACACCCCCACTATCCGGTTGACACGTTTATTTTCAAAATCCATTCGCCCAACATAGAGTACTTGCTTTTTTTTCTCAGACAAATCGAACCCTGTCAAATCAATAGGTATAGTTATAGGATTTCCAATTGAAATTATCTTCTTTGTCGTCTTTAAATCCGCATAATTAATAAGAGATGGTATGAAACTGTCAGACAGCATAATATAACGTTCGTTGTGCTTTACATTGTAACGAATGCTGGCTTTGATAACCTCTTCCTTAAAAAATAAAACAGCCTGATAAAAACCCCGACTAAGAAAGTTCTTTGCATTCTTCACTTTATCCTTAGCCTTTATGATGACTTTTGAGGTATTGGGGGCACCATGAAGTACTGAGACCAATCTGCATTTCGTCCCTTTTATTGCCTTACGACATAACCTCGTAGAATTAAAAGGTAGCCCCCACTGATTGATCAAGATGTCTATTTTATTCTGTGTAAGGGTTTTATGCAACTTCACGATATTATCCTTAGATAACATTGGATAATGTAAAGAAATCAACTCAACACCGTCTATGTTCTGCTCTTTGATTTCAGGATGCAGTTGTTCCAATGAGGCAATAGTTACATGATGTCCATCATGCACGAAACGTCTTGCCAGTACAGACGTTACTACTTCAACTCCACCATAATTTGGATAAACACGATAGAAAAATAATATGTTCATGTTCTATCTTCTTAAACGAGAATAAACTCTCACGTAATCAATCTCCATTTTCGTTCCATCGATGGAATCTGAAATATGTCCTGCCCAATTTAAAACCGCAGTACTTAAAGACAGAATGGCAGGTTCATGACAAAACAAATTTAATTCCGCACGTACCAATTTATTATCAACATAGAATTTGATAGAATCTGCCTCCCAGTCAACACCATAAACATGATACCCCTCAGCTAATCTGCCTCTGTGCAGAATTGAAGAAGATTGTCCGTTTTTACTTCTTAACGAAGAGCCCAGATCATGTATATTTAGATTTATCTTATCAGAATAATGAACTTCTGCTATGTCAATTTCAAAATGATGTTCCATATTGCCACTGTTAGCAAAAAGCCAAAAAGCATTATTCACACCCGAAGCTTTGGATATGCGAAATCTACTCTCAATATATCCATACCTGAACATTTTTCTACTGTAAACACATCCGGTAGTCCATGGTCTTCCCCCTCTGGTTTCTTTCTTGTTTAGCAACAACAACCTTCCTCTGCTTATTCGGACATTATCTCGCCATCTGCTGCTTAAGATATGTCCCGGACTTGCATCTTCTGTAACCCAGTTTTTCCAGGATTCGTCGTTGGAAAAATTATCCTGCCAAATTATCTGCCACCTCCCCTTCATCCATATAGCTGAAGGTAAATGTCTTTTCTTTGACGGAATAGACGCTATAGAAAACAGCATCAGCATTATAACCATCAAACATCGCTTCATTTCAGTATTCTTCTAAGATAGTCTATCTGTTTTTCCTGAAGTTGCTTCAGATTCTGTATCATAGTCAATTCCTTTTTAATGTCGTGCAATCCAACATTTTCAAACAGGGCAATTCTCGGACTATCAGAAAACAGCTGACATTGATTGCCAAAGGAGAGGGTAGGTATACAGGCATGTACACGGTCAGAATAGACTGCTTCGGCATTCCTGTATAAATAGAGATAGTCCAAAGGTTGGTCAGAGCACATGATCCCTTTATCTGCACACTTCTTAATATTAGAATAAGGATAAGGCTTATGATTGGTGTAAACAATTTTCCTCCCTTCTGCTTTCAATTTGCTTTCAAGGGATTTTTTTATGTTATTATGCTTCGGCTCATCGAAATTCAGAACGACAAATGGAGAATCTGTTGTTTTCACTTTTGGAACAGGTGGGTTCATTCTATTGACAAAGAACACATTGTCAATTCCGTTATAGGTGTTCCCGCACACATCTTTGTAATACTTATAGGCCTCACTGTCACGAGTCATAATAGCATAAGGGGATAGCTCTTCAAGAAACTTGGTTACCACCGTGATTTCATGATCTGTATAGAAGTTGCCAGATGCACCGAGAAAGATAATTCTTGTTCCTCGCACAGCAGCCCGTTTTACAACATCACCAAAAATCTTAATAAAGGGCACCGTCAAATCACAACCTGGTATTATCAGATAATCTAATTCCGAGAAATCAACAAGGTTAAACACCTTTTTGGGTGTAATGGCTGCATAAGTACGATCCTGTAATTTGTGTGCATATCTCGCCATTACCTTCACCCAAAGCCAATGTACCAGTTTGTTCTCTTTCAATGCAAAGCCCGGCCCCATAGAAGAAGCAAAGAATGGACATTGACTCAGTTTAACGACATTGAAATCGGAACAATTCTCCTGTAAAACTGCATTCAAAGTCGCTTCTGCGCCTAAATCAATAAACGCATTGCCAATATTATTAAAATAAATTCCTGTGAAAAGTCCTATCGTTTTCATCGATTTAAATTTTGATTGGTGAAGAATCCCTCTAAACGCCCTTTCAATATAAAAAAGGACTGTTTAGCCTTAGTTCTGCCTTTAAGTAGATGTATGATCATACCCGCAAAGGGAAGCGTCATTTTTTTGAAAATATAGTATCGTGGCAACGGATGTTTTCTCATGATATATCCGAAACCTCTTGCATAATAATAACTTTTTTCGACATGACTACTAAAATTCTGTTTTATCTGAACAGGATGTCTGACTGTTATATTCGGACAAAACATGATGTTAAACCCAGGATGTTTCTCCATATAGGTCCATAAATAATCTGTTTCTTCCCCACTCAACAGATTAAGCTTTGATCCAACACCAATATTTTCATCAAAATAGATTGTTGGATCGAATCTAAGGAACATACCGGCAGAGGAAACACCACAATGATTCAAATAGGTTATTCTCTTTGTACGTTTCGGATAGATGTTGTAGGGAATATCATCCTCATTCTTTATTGCAGCACCGATGCCGTCAAGTTTTCCATCCAAATTTTTGAATACTTTAGAAAAAATATCTTTATCATACCAGGAATCGTCATCTCCAAAGGAAATATATTCTCCTTTCACATAAGGAAGAGCCTGATTACGGGCTTCGGACAAGCCACATTGGTGATATTTCAAATAAACTTTATGAATTCGGCCGTCTAATATATCAAAAAAAGGCTTATTGTCCCCTTGGTCGACAAATATAATCTGCAACACGGAAAAATCAATGTCAGACTGGGCATTTAACGACCTAAAAAACCTTTGTAGCTCCACTGGTCTATGCTGAGATGTTATGATAATAGATAATCTTATTGAATTGAAGTTAATCATAATGTGATTCCACAATTAATGTTAATAAATTTAATTCTGTTTCCACCAGTTCAAATTTACATAAAATCGAGATTTATAGGCCAGTTGGACAAAGAAAGTGTTATTTCTTTAAAGGAAAGATATTAAAACAGAATCATATAAAAGAGATGGAGTGCTAATACCAGAAATGATAAAGATAAAGATATAGCAAAGCAAGCAATATTGAAAGATTTAAGATGTATTTAATCTTAGATGTCAATTAGAATAAACAGCTTATGTATGGGACGACATCCTTAAATCCATCTGCATTAAGACGATTCTGAAACATTACGACAGATAGAAGTACAACTGCCAAACGAAAAATTATCTTTTCTTTTTTATCAGGAATATTATACCATAAATCAGAATACACAATTACACGAAAAAACATGAAAGGAAAAGCTATCCGCTGAAAAATCCAATTGATAGGTGTAAGAATATTTAGTAGAATAACACCAAAAACATAACAAGTCAAAAAGAAATCGTGTTTATATCTGCAGGTATATACGACATAAATACAAAAGAGCGTATTAAGTATATTTGATAGCTGAGAGTAATTACCAAGACTGTCACTGTACTGCATATAATTTAAGAAATTGGAACTTCCATCATCCACGAAAACTGAAAGATAATTCATTTGAGCTAATGCGTATTTAGCAAGCATCATACTGCCTACACTTGATGCTATCAGAGTGATTGTCATCATCTTGTGTGGAATATGGCTATAAAACTTATATAAAAATGGAAAAACAAGCATCACAAACATACTCTTATGAAATAGGAAAGAGACAACAATAACAACAGTAGAGAAATAAATATATTTCTGGTTGTCAAGAACAAGATACGAAAGAGCAACAAGAATGATGGAGTAGCAGAACTCCTGTCGCATCCCATTATATAACTGGAAATAATAGGCAAAAGCAAACATAAATACTAATGCCAGTGATTTGAATTTACTTTGTTTATAAAAGAAGAGACTATAGTTAAAGAATGTTGCAAAAAAAAGTAAATGAAAAAAAACAAGAGGATCTTTGGAGATATTGAACTTGAACTTCGCCATCAACCAAAGAAAACCTGTCTCAAATTGACGCATATAAAGCCCCCACTGTTCTGGATTTTCACCCATATGCGTATACTCTTCCCAATAGCCGCCATTCAAGTCATTACCGACAGTGCGCGCACGTATAATACCCATAATCATGAGTATTGTAACAATGCTATAAAACGCTCCCTTCTTATCCTTTAATTTCAGGGCAATAAATGCAATCAGAAGAAATATAAACCAATAAAAGACCATTCTTTATTTCCAATATGTTTTAGAGAAAAACATTCTGTTCAGGACATCACGGTACTTGACATGAAAGAAACGGCAGAATCCTTTTTCCATACCTACATACCACGGCAGCCACGTACCAGAAAACTGATGAATAGAATATGTGTTATCCGTGATGTGCAGTTCCCCTGTTGCATACGATTTAGGGCTAAAATAGTCTGACGGGAAAATTGTCAACGAGCCCTTATGTTTCATAGCTTCCTCAAGCCCGTCGACTTTGTAAACCTCAGGCATCTCCTTTAATATGTCACGCATGATCTGTGGGATGGGTATCATTGAGAAAGAGCCATCATGCTGTACAAATTCCCTGTTCTCATAATAATCAAGACACTTCTTTACCCATGCACTTCCCTTCTCACTACCCATAGTTGCGGCTTCTATCGTTGTACCGTTAGCCTCAAAGCAAAGCATAGAGGAAAGCGAAAGGAAAACATCATACGACTTCAACACCTCAACATCCATATCCAGATAAATACCGCCATAGTTATACAGAGCGTATAACCGGATATAATCGGCGGCAAAAGCATATTTCTTGTTATCAAAAGCCTGTGCAACCCATTTGGAAGATTGTTTGTCAAAACGGTTAAAGTCCCATTTCATAAATTCATAATCAGGGAGTTTCTCTTTCCACGTCCGCATATACTTCTGTAAATCAGAAGGGACGGGATCATCGCTGAGCCAACAATAATGTATAATCTTCGGAATCATTTTAAGTATGCATCAAAGAGTGGTATTCTTTTAAATTTAGAAGTATTAACAAGCCGTATTCCATACCATATGCCAACTATGACATTGCATGGGTAAAACCATTTCCTCTGCTTAAATCCACGTAAAACCAAATATAAGAAAGTAATGAATGTTTTACCTGTCCAAGCACAAGCGCATAAAGCTTTCTTTATAGGAGAGTTCTTCTGCAGGTTGAAACACATACGATACCAAATCATAAAATCTAAAATACGAACATTTAAATCTGCCTCTTTCAAAGTGTCACCATGCTTTGCTGTTTTTCCATCCAAATGTTTAATGTCAATATCAAATGAAACAGCTACCTTAAATCCCATTAATGTCATTTTATAATAAAAAAGTTGATCGTCCCACAATGCGTAAGAAAAACTATCCAACCATCTTTCGTCATCAAAATGGATAGCCTTATAAGTCGATTTACGAAGTAGGGCGCATGGACCAGCAGCACTGTCTGAGGGAAGAACTCCCCCTATAGGAGAATTGTTATAAGAATATTTTCCTGTATACTGATTTATTCTAAAAGCATACCCATCAGGAAACCTTGGATAAACACCATAAAAACAAGTTTTAACTTTGTCCTGTAAACTCATCTTATGATTAGGGAAAGTATTGGGACTAATACAATCAGCCCCAGTAATTTGCATTTCTGCAAACAGCTTCTCCACTGCACTTTCTTCTAATTTTATATCATCATCACAAAAGAGAATATAATCACTATCAACTTCTTTAAAAGATAAAGAACGTTGTGCCACCATCCCTTTAGGACAACGAATATAAGTTTCATATCCAACAGTTTCTTTTGGAAGAGGGTATCCATCTGCTATATAAACCAAAATCTTATGTGGTGGTATGGATTGACTTACTAGAGAATTTAACAACTGCTGATATTTCTCTCCTCCCCTACCTAATGTTCGTATAACAGCACAATAATTCTTCATTTCTTATAAATTAGAGCCCACAATATCGAGTAAAATTAATTCTGCTATGAAAATAATATTTTGTATAGAAAATGATTATATTTCAAATATCTTTATGTAGCTACAGCTTAGCCTGATAAAGATAGATTATTAACAAATAGATACTACTCAAAACAACAATTTGTAAATAAAGATACAATAGAGAAAAGGAACATTATCTTTTGTCAAAGACATTCTGCAATAAATTGTACCATTGCTCAATAATCCTATTCTGCTCAAAGCGGTGGGAACTATTGATGGCAGTCAATGCTAATTGCTTTCTCAAACTATCATCTCTCATAATTTCCTTCAACCGTTCTACATATCCTTTCAAATCGTCTTTAGGGATAATGTAACCATTATAGCCATCTGTAATAATCTCATGAAGTGAAGCATAAGTGTCAAAAGCCAAAGGAACACATCCATTTTGCTGTGCTTCCGTCAACGTGAGTCCCCACCCTTCACTTTGGCTGGTCATCATAAATAAAGATGCTCTTTTGTAGAAGCTTTCAGAGGGATGTGAACCCTCAAAGAAAACATGTTTCAAGTGCTTGTAATTAACATAGTGTATATACTTGTCCAAATCATTCCCTGTACCAACTATGTGAAGGGACCAATCAGGAAAGTCACCACTTTTTTCTACCTCTCTCCATATTTTAAGTGCATAAGAAATCCTTTTTTGAGTTTCATCCATACGTGATACTATTAAGACCATCTTCTCCTTTTCATTTAATTTTGTCACATTATAAAAAGATTCAAAGGAAAGACTATTATGTATCACGATAAAATTTTGATTATCTTTAATACTTCCATATTTTACAAATTGTGGTATAAATCTCCTCGAGAGCAAAACCACCTTATCTGCTACTTGATAAGTCTGTTCATATTGCTTGGGAAGTATTCTCCTATTCCTAAACTTATAATATGGATACAACCATATCTTAACAAAATTATTCAAACTTTTATTCTCTCTCCATTTTGTGATGGACGAAAGAAAAGAAAGGAAATTAACTTCCCAACCAGGTTCAAAGTGATGACAGAAGACATATTTGCTTCCTACAGACTGTAAAATCTCAGCAAGCATCTTTGACAAATAAAAAGCACCTTGATTGATAAAAACGTTAATTTCCCATTGCAACAGTATACTTTTTAATTGGTTCTTGTCTCTGCTCGGATTAGCAATCAACACAGAACCGTCAAAAATATCAGAGACTTTCCCTGTACGAGATTTGGCAGAAAACACACTATAACATTTCCAGCCATAAATGTCTTTGAGATTTTTTGCAATAGTATAGGTGATTCGCTCTGTACCTCCCTGAATAGGAGAAATCTCAAATGCTGTATAAAAACAAATATTCATGCTGTAAGATTTCCCAATGTATAGAAATTTTATGATGATTATTACACTTGTGGTGAATCGTCTGGATGCTTTATAAACAGACAATTTATATTAATTCTTTCAAGATATTTCCCGTGTTATAAAACAGTAACATCAATACGACGACTTTAGGAGTCATCTTTTCAGTCTCTGTACTATATGACCAACCTTGCTTTTTATAAACATTTTTTCTCCATTGTTACATCCAAGATAAAACATGGTTAACGTACAACACGCTACACATACGCTACAAGTCAGTATGAATGAAAAAAAAGAGTTGTTGTCTCTATAAGTCATATAAATCGGTATTATCGGTGTTATAAAGGAAACTATTAGCACAGGCTTAAGCACTAATTGCAAATATTCCTTGAAACGCATACCTATCATTGGTAATACAATAAACAATCTTGCCAACTGCGTAATGACTTCGACAGTAATATGGACACAAAAAACCCACCAAGGACTGACACCAAGAAACTTTAAAAGCAAATATGCAATGGGGACGATACTCAAGAGCATTGTACCTTCAACAAGTTGAAACCTCCTTAAATTCCCTGTAGCATGGACTGAAACAATAATAGGGTTGCGAAGGGTAAAAAGCAAACTGATTATCAGCGTCAGACGCACAAAAGTAACAGTGTTGCCAGGTACGATACCCAACCAAACCTGTAGGACATATTTAGCTTCCAGCATTAAAGGTAGAGCAATGAACAACATGATAAAGAAGGAAAACTTGGAACTTCTAATCAAAAGTTGGTGCATATAGTCTAAGTTACCTTGAGCGTAGCTCTTGGTTATCTGTGGATTTAACGCCATCTGAAAATTCGTGCAGAATTGCTGACTGATACCTTGAACATGAACAGCTATTCCACGTGCTGCATTAACTGCAGGACCAAAAAACATATTCAAAAGAATATTTAAACCTTGTGTATATCCCATGTCAGCCAAAGCACCATTCATAGTCCAACCAGCATATGCAAATATCTCTTTGAACATTTTTTTATCATAGCGGCACATTGTCCGGGTCTCCTCAAATCTTCTCCTACAATACACATAATAAATTATTCTATCTAAAGTTTGTACTCCCAAGAACAATCCAGCATAAATAATGAGCTTGTCATAAGGAAGAACTATCAAAAGAAAAACTATCAGAAGCTTTAGTGTACCATCCAATAATGACATATAAGCAAATGCGGACATCTTTTCATGTGCCACTACCGCAGCATTGTATGGTACACTCAATACTGCCATTATTGAAGACATAATAGAAAACTGGTATACCCAAAATGCTGCAGTCTGTCTTGCTTCCGGTATTTGAAGTTGGGTGTTAAAAAACCAAAGTCCAATAGTTTCTCCAAATAAAAGTACAACAAATGCCAGTATATAGTGAATTGTAAGAATATTTCCAAACGTGAACTCAAGCTTCTCAAGATTTCCTTTTCCAAGTCCAAATGTAATATAGCGTGAAGTGGCCCCACCCAAAGAACCCGTAAGAAAACTAAGCATAGTAACAACACCACCGACCACATTATTGACGCCATAATCCACTACACCTAAGGTTTGTAAAACAACTCTTGAAGTGTAAAGCCCTATCAGCATCATCAGTATCATACGAAAGTATAACATCAATGTGTTTTTGGCAATACGTCTGTTGTTCTCAGACATCTGATGCATAATTCTGTTCTCTATAGTATTTGTTATACCTCCCAATAAAAATACAGGCATATTCTAAAGACACCATCCAACTCTTTTTGTCTTTTTAGTCTTGCCTGTAAGTACTCATAATCCCATTGAATTTCTTTTCCACAGTCGATGCTACCTGCGAACAAGTAGACTGATGATTGATGCCTTTCAAACCGGAAATGACCTGTACAAGTATAGTATCTACATAGCACTCCGGTATGATGTTAGAATGTCTTCCTTTCATAATACCGGGTCAATTCAGCTCTGACAGGTTTTCCAAGTTGAAGAAAGCATCTATACCGTCACTGTAAATGGTCTGTAACTCTTCTTCCGTAGCAGTATGGATGATAACACCCTCATCTCTTTTCAGACAATAGAAAAGTCCCAATTCAATATTCTCCTCCAGGAAAGCCCCCAACATATAGGGACTGTGGGTGGTAATTGACAGTGTATTCTCATGCTCTCTAAGAGTACTCTCTATGAGCCATTTGGCAACATCCTTCTGTGTCGGAGGGAAAAGATTGTTCTCTGGTTCTTCCAAAAAGATGTCACAATGATCGGTCTTGACGTATCTCTTATAAATCGCTTCGCATTCATCTGCAGCTTTATCATCATCAAAACGAAGTTTTATATCACCTATACCACGAAAAGTCTGTACTTTCCCATCAGTACGATTTTTCTTCACGAACAGTTCCTGGTAAATAAGTCGCAACAGACTCTCATTCTCTGCCGAATCAGAAAGCCTCATACCTTTTTCATCCTTATAGACTGAGGAATAAAGATAACTAAGAACAACAAACATAGGGACCAACGACTGCAAGCCACTGGAAGTGTTGGTGAAGTTCAAAGACGTATCTGCTGCTATCTGTATCAAATCCTGTCTGGACAATGAGTCATAGTGATAAGTTATGCCAAGGTTCAGTATATCTGACGAGGCCTTCGAGTTTCTGCGTGCAAATTCCCAGTCAGCCATGAAGTTGCGGATGTTGTTCTGCGGAAGTGTCACCTCAAACCAGTTTGGAATAGCCGCCACCATGTTACGCTCTGATGGAATATAGCTTATCTTCGACCTCCTGTAATCCCATCTCCCTTTCTTCCATGCGAATGAAAACTTCTTGGATGCGCGCTGGTAGGAGAACATCATATAGTCACTTTCGTAAGATATGAGAGAGTCCGGACGGATGTATTCTTCCAGTTTGTGAAATGTATATAAATGGTTGCAAAATCCGTTTTCTGTCAAAAGTATTCTGTAGACTGCCCAAGCTCTATGCGGCTTCTCCAGCCATACACAAAAGCAAGCAATCTTCAACAGCGTATTTTCCCTTGGGACTGTGACCCGATAACGACATTTAGACACTTTAATTCAATATCCGCATAAGAAATTGACCCAATATTCTGGACGACAGGTCTTTCCGCAAATTACATTATCTATTTACAGACTCTTCAGAAAAGAAAATATAGAGAAAGAATACGAAACGACAAACATCAGCAGACACACAACCCTTCCTCCTTGACATGAAAAAGCCAAGCAGTGGACGAGGAAGGAGGAGGCTACCGCTTCGGGACAGAACAGGGATTGACAGGCTGTCCGCAGTATTCATAATCCGTCTCAGTAGAAAAGCATCAGACAAACAAAAATGAACCAGTACAAGGAATCATAAGGGCACAGCCGGCTCATAACGAAACCTCTAACTCATTCATGTGGAGATGTAAGTCTAATGCGATTCTGAAGTTACCAATACAATATAATTGATGGTCTCTAATTGCGCACAAAGATACGAAATAGTATGCAGAAAAGAAAAGAAAAAAGAAGATATTTCGTCATGAAGAAATAGAATGAGGAAAAAGAGAAAAACAGTTTCACCAAGCAACGGGACGTTGATGCCAGAGGGATCATAAGCATGTTCTTAAAAATCTGCATTGGCATACGGGGACGATAAGATTTGTCAGATCTGCCTATTCACAGACTTCGTCATTGCGCCACCCAAGAAAAATAAGGCATCCAATACACCTCAACGAGAACTCAAAATTCGGATTATCTCTCGTATAGAGGGGTATGAACCCACTATCTCATCCGCTTTTTTAGGTTCTTCCGTTAAATGCGTAGATGTTTTTCGTATAGCTTTAACGGAAGAACCGAAGTGATTCATTAACCAAAAACATGGCCAAGACCGTTCAACTGGCTATTCTATCATCATCCTCCGATACAAAAACCTTTTCGTTTTAATACGTTGAGAATACAGATAAGATTTTGAAAAACCATTACACAAGCTCTAACAGGCTCCTCTGCAAATATAAAAAACACGTGCAAAAAGCAGGTCTTTAACCGGCAGTAAATCAATTGGTTGCCAAGCCGTTCAGAAAAGGTGCTTGATTGGACTTCAAAAGGGCGTTGGTAACACGCCGAAAGAGCACCTGTTGCAAGCCAGTCAGGCACCTTTTAGCTTCTAAAAGGGCATGTGTTGCCTTGCGTTACATGAAAACTGTTTACAAATACCGATGATATGGGAATAAGTTGAAGAAGACGGAAAGACAGCCTGATGGACAGGCATCGTATCAATGCGCCTTTTCTGCATCTTATCTTGTAGTCCATCCTCCTTTGTAAG
>ERZ773046.790-NODE-790-length-19498-cov-3.133827_pt1 | contig 19498 bp, 17 predicted proteins | sample MGYA00580634_ERZ773046 | MGnify/ENA primary metagenome ERZ773046 (study PRJEB29015, sample SAMEA2738127) | human oral metagenome | biome: human oral; feature: human-associated habitat; material: saliva | place: China | collected 2159 ... | reverse complement strand
ATAATACATCATCTACGAGAACGACTTGCTTCCCTTTAATGTCGAATGGAATATGCGTTCCATTTAAAACCGGGGCGTCAGTCTCTTCACTATCATGTCTGTCGTCACGATATAATGTGATATCCACTTCACCAACTGGAACTTGTATCTTTTCAAGTGCAGAAATCTTTTCAGCAATGCGTTTTGCTAAAGTAATTCCTCTAGTTTTAATTCCAATGATAACTAAGTTCGAAACATCTTTTTGTTGCTCGATAATTTCATATGAAATTCTAGTTAATGCTCTGCTGATGGCGCCTTCGTCCATAATTCTAACTTCTTTCATTGTCGTCTCCTCTACTCTGAAAAACGTCCTTTATGCAATTGGATAAAATCTTCAAACTCTTTTGGCGGTTCCACGTGGAAGTTTAACGCTTCTCCAGTCACTGGATGTGTAAAGCTAAGTGTTCTCGCGTGTAAAAATTGACCAAATTCAGTTGCGTGTTTACCTTTCGGATGATACAAAGGATCATTTACAATCGGATGTTTAATAAATTCCATATGCGCTCTGATTTGATGAGTACGACCTGTTTCTAAACGACAAGACACTAGTGAATAATCAGAAAATGCATCTAGCACTTCAAAATGCGTAACAGCATTCTTTCCGCCCTTTTCTACTACTCGTTTTAAACGATTCGTTTGATGACGAGATAATGGAGCATCAATCACACCTGTTTCGTGGGCAAAATGACCATCAACAATGGCGATGTACTCACGGTTCATTTTATTCTCACTAATCTGCTGTGCTAACTTTTGATGAACGTCATTATTCTTTGCAATCACTAATAGACCACTTGTATCCTTATCAATGCGGTGAACAAGACCTGGACGGTAAATTTCTTCACTTGTGCTATCTGATAAACTATTTGAATGATATAACAACGCGTTTACGAGAGTTCCGCTATAGTGTCCTTTTGACGGATGAACAACCATTCCACTTGGTTTATTCACTACAATTAATGAATCATCTTCAAACACGATATCTAGCGGAATATCCTCAGGTTGAATGGTAATAGCTTCTTCCTCTTTTTGAAGAATTGTCACTACGTCTCCATTTTGTGCTTTATAATTGGATTTCACCACTTCACCATTAACAGATACAAGCCCTGCCTTTAACCAGCTTTGAATTGTACTTCTACTAATACCAAGCGTGGCAGTTAAGACTTTATCTAATCGTTCAGTTTTTTCTAAATCAAGTGTTAATTCTTTAAATACTGATGTCATAACGCTCTCCTATTTTGATTGTTCTTTAAAAATTACATAATAGAATAAGATAATTACGCCGAAAGTTAAACAAATATCAGCAACGTTAAAAATTGGGAAGTCGATAAATTCAAATTTAAACATATCCACTACATAACCCAAACGAATGCGATCAATAAAGTTTCCTACAGCACCTGCAAGAATAAAAGCATATGCTGTTAACAACAATTTAGATTTTCCTTTTTCTTTAAACATTAAGTATAAAAGTGTTCCAACAGCTACTGCAGTAATTGCGTAGAAAAAAAACATCTTCCCTTCGAACATTCCCCAGGCTGCTCCGGTATTTCGAACGTATAAAAGGCTCACAATTCCATTAATAAACTGCATTCCATCATGTAAACTAAAGTTATTTACAATCCATAATTTCACTAATTGATCTGCAATAATTAAGACAGCACTTAAAATTAAATATAAAAACATGTCACTTCTCCATTTCTTTTCAATAATAGTATTGTACAAAGAAGTCAACTTATAGTCAACGAACTGAAAATCTTGTTAAAATGAAATACTTTTTTCCACTCAAGGGGTAAAAACGGGTAAAATTTAACTGAAAATGGGGAGAAAGTCCTAAAAATCAACCAAAAGATTGAAAAATCATCAAAATACACGTATAATATCAACAAGAAAACGCATTACTGTAAAAGGAGTGTATTATGAAAAAAATAGCAGCCAAGGTATTCTTGATTAGCGCTGGGTTCTTATTTTTAGGAGCTTGCGGTAATACAAAGAAAAGTGCCGAATCTACTGTTCAAGAAGTACAAGATACCTTACCTGTTGTCGTTCAACAATTAAATGACATTCAAGCGTTAGAAAATTCGTTACAATCAGATTGGGAAGCGGATATCCAAGAAGATTACACGATGACTACTTACGCTAAGAAAACGGGTAAAGTATTCACCAATATTCAAGAACGTCAGCAATTGTTGAAGTCTATGCAAAAATCGCTCAAAGTTTTATCAGATGATGCGACTAGACTAAGTAACTTGAAGGATAAGAACCTCCCTTCAGCAGAAATTCAAATTGTAGTATCAAATCTTCAATCGATTGTTAATCATTTAAAGAACTACTCTGAAATGTCTCAAAAACAATTAGAAAAAGAAGCTGAGTTCTTCGTTAGCATTTCTGGAGGAAAACAAACAAACGATGAATTGAGATCACTCATCATTGAAGTGAACAACTCTGCTAACGAGCGTCAACAAATTATCGAAGAGATTAATTCTCCTATCAGTGAGTTAGATCGTCCAATTCGAATTCTAAAAGCTCGTTTGGCGAACAACGGAAAGGGTGAGTAATCATTATGAAGAAAAAGACTTTATTAACAAGCGCGCTCGCTGTAGCTTCCGTTAGTTCTCTACTCGCTTTCTATCCGATTGCAAACGCACAAGATGCTGCTGATAGTAAGTTGAATTTAAGAACCAATAGTTTACTACGAATGCCTTCAAATATTCCGCAGGAGCATATTTATGATTCAGGAATTTCGATTCCATATCCTGCAGACGGGGTTAAAGGCGTGTATTTACAAGCCTTCCGTGCTAAAGGACAAGACTTAGAAAACATGATTCAATTCGTGAAGTCTACTCCAATTAACTCACTAGTTATCGATGTACGTGATGGTTATGGACAAATTACCATGCCTCTTGATACAGATAATCCATTAGTTAAAAAACATACCGTCAATGAAGTGACAGATACGACTGCTCTTCTAAAAAGACTTGAGCAAGAACAAATCTATCCAATTGCGCGTATTGTATGTTTTGGGGACCGTTACGTTCCAAAGGAAAACCCTGAGCGTTCATTCAGAAATGTTTTAGGTCAACTTTGGTATACCGATGATGGAGAAACATTCTTGAATCCATTCCTCAAAGAAAATTGGGAATATATTGCAGAAATCGCAATTGGTGCTGCTAAAGCTGGGTTTAAAGATATTCAATTAGACTATGTTCGCTTCCCTCTTGGATTTGAAACAGTGTCTGACGACTTGGTATTCGATAAAGGTGATTATGCTCATATTAAAAACGATGACGAAGCACGTATTGCTGCTATCACAGATTTCGTAGCTTTCATTCGTGAAAAATTACAACCATATGGTGTTCATCTATCAGCTGATATTTTAGCGCACGCGATTACTGAATCGAAAATCGGTGGTATTGGACAAAAATTTGTTAATATCGCGGATAAAGTAGATGTGATCTCTCCGATGATTTTCCCTAGTCACTGGGTTAATTATGCGCTTGATGTAAAAGATCCTGATAAAGATCCTTACGAAATCGTGAAACGTTATATGGTGATTGAAAAAGGCTATGTGAAAACATTAAACCCTTCTCCTATCTCAAGACCTTGGATTCAAGCCTTCACGGCAGACTTCCTTGGCGAAGGAAACTATCAGCTCTATACTGCTGATGTCATTAGCGAAGAGATTCAAGCTCTAAAAGAAGCCGGTGTTACCGAGTATCTGCTCTGGAACGCAGCTTCTCAATATTCAACTGAAATTAAATTCTAATCAAAAAGGACTTCCAAAATCGTTTGGAAGTCTTTTTCTATGTCTTTTTATTGTTGTGTTAATGAACTGTAATCAAAGTTTGCTAAAACAGCTTTCACTTCTTGGTCAGTATCTCCTAAAAGTGCTGAACCATTACTTGTGCGATCCACAAGTGTTAAGTCCATTGGTCTAACAACTTTAGTTTCGCCATTTCCCGCAACAATCGTGTATTCGCTAGTTGAAGTGATTTCTCCATCTAAGAATACGACACGATGTGGTTTTGTTTTCAATTCACGTAACACCATGAGTCCACGTTTTGCACGTGTGAGCATTGAGATTTCTAATACATTGAATCGTTTCACAGCTCCACGTTGAGTTGTAAGGAATGCAGAAACAACTTTATGTTCTAATGAGTACACCATCGCTCCAGCAACAAAATCTTCTTTACGAAGATTGATTGCTTTCACACCGCTGGCTACTGTACCAACTACTGGAATTTCGCTTAATTCATAGCGTAAACCAAACCCACAGTGCGTTACGATAAATACTTCTAGGCCTTCTGGATTTGTCACAACTACTTTCACTACTTCATCAGTCGTAGTCTTAAGTTTCATCGCGTTACTTGTACGAGTCTTGTATCCTCGGTACGTTGTGAACTCATTGAATAATGTTTGTTTCACTAAGCCTTCTTTTGTAAAGAAGACAACCGTCCAATCATTATAAGACTCATCACTATCTTTAGCTTTAATGAATCCAGTTAGAATAACTTCATTGCTGCCTAAAGAAATAGACTGGCTTAAGTGGTTTCCAACATCTTTCCATTTCGCTTCTGGAATTTCATGCACTGGTAAGTGTAAGTAATTTCCTTTTGAAGTAAATAGAATTAAGTTGTCTAATGTGGAAGCTTTTTGGCAAAGGATTACTTCATCCCCTTCACGCATTCCGTTTTCTTCTGGAGCGCTTGAAGCAAATGAACGTGGGCTAACACGTTTGTAGTATCCTTGTTTAGTAGCAACTACATAGACTTCTTCTTCAGTGACTAACACTTCAGTTTCAATTTTAATCTCTTCGATTTCCGCTTGGATTTGCGTTAAACGAGGTGTTGCATATTTCTTCTTCAAATCACGTAGTTCACTCTTCATCACTTGAAGAAGTGTTTTTTCTGATTTTAAGATACTTAAGAATGTCGCAATTTGCTCATTTAAATCAAGCTTCTCATTTTGAAGGATTGTAATATCCGTATTCGTTAAACGATATAATTGTAAACTTACAATCGCTTCTGCTTGAATCATTGTGAAGTCGTATGTCTCCACTAAACGTTCTTTAGCGTGTTTCTTATCTTTACTGTTACGGATTAAGGCGATTACTTCATCTAAAATCGATAAAGCCTTCATCAAACCATCAACGATATGCAAACGATCTTGAGCCTTCTTCAAATCATACTGTGTACGTCTTGTAATCACTTCTTTTTGGAAGTTGATATACGAAGTTAGAATTGTTTTTAATCCTACTTGTACTGGACGGCGTTCATCAATAGCCACCATATTGAAGTTATAATTGACTTGTAAGTCTGTATTCTTCAATAAGTAGTTTAGAATCCCTTCAGCATTGGCCTCTTTCTTCAATTCAACAACGATTTGAAGCCCTGTACGGTCAGATTCGTCCCTTACTTCAGCAATACCGTCAATCTTCTTATTCAAGCGAATTTCATCAATCTTCTTCACTAATAAAGCTTTGTTTACTTCATAAGGAATTTCAGAAATGATGATTTGTGTTTTACCGCCTTTAATTGGTTCAATCTTCGTTTTCGAACGAATAACCACTTTACCGCGTCCAGTTTCATACGCTTGTTCCAATTCCTCAATCCCTTGGATAATTCCTCCTGTCGGGAAATCCGGACCTTTCACAAATTGCATTAATTCTTTCACAGTCGCTTTAGGATGGTCAATTGCATGAATGGTTGCGTCAATCACTTCTCCTAAGTTATGCGTTGGAATTTCTGTAGCATAACCAGCCGAAATCCCAGTTGCTCCATTTACAAGAAGGTTTGGATAACGAGCAGGAAGTACAGTTGGTTCTTCTTCTGTATCATCAAAGTTTAAAACAAATTCAACGGTTTGCTTATCTAGGTCTCTCAGTAATTCTTCTGAAATTTTAGAAAGACGAGCTTCCGTGTAACGCATAGCAGCAGCTGGGTCTCCGTCCATACTACCGTTATTCCCGTGCATTTCAATTAATACATCACGAAGCTTCCAATCTTGACTCATACGAACCATTGCTTCATAAACTGAAAAATCTCCGTGTGGGTGGAAATTACCGATTACGTTACCGACAGTCTTAGCTGATTTACGGAATTGTTTATCACTTGTGTTTCCATCGATAGACATTGCATATAAAATACGACGTTGTACAGGTTTTAAACCATCACGAATATCAGGAAGAGCACGGTCTTGGATAATGTATTTTGAATAACGTCCAAATCGGTCGCCCATTACATCTTCCAGATTCAATTCTTGAATATCTTGAATTTGACTCATACTATTCCTCCTCTCCTAGTAACGACAATTGTTCTACATGATCAATTGTTGCTTCTTTTTTCTTAACTGATGGTTTCTTCTCTTCTTTTTTCGGACTAGCTGTTGTGCTAATAGCATTTACGTCTGATTCTAAAATACTTTTATCTTCTTCTAGACCAAACTCAACGTGGCGTTCAATCCACTTACGACGAGGTTCAACTTTGTTCCCCATCAATGTGCTAACACGACGTTCTGCTTGGGCTTTATCATCGATGACAACACGAATTAACGTTCTTGTATCTGGGTTCATAGTCGTATCCCATAATTGGTCAGCGTTCATTTCCCCAAGACCTTTATAACGTTGTAATAAGTAGCCTTTTCCAACTAATTTAGTCTTTTCTTCTAGTTCTTTTTCTGTCCACGCATACTCAACGACTTGTTTTTTACCAGTTCCTTTAGAAATCTTATATAAAGGTGGTAATGCAAGATATACTTTCCCTGCTTCAATCAATGGTTTCATATAACGATAGAAGAATGTTAACAGTAAGACTTGAATGTGAGCTCCATCGGTATCCGCATCGGTCATAATAACAATCTTGTCATAGTTACAATCTTCAATCTTGAAGTCACTACCAACACCAGCACCAATTGTATAAATAATCGTATTGATTTCTTCGTTCTTCAGAATGTCTGAAATCGATGCTTTTTCTGTATTGATTACTTTACCACGTAATGGAAGAATCGCTTGGAACTTACGGTCACGACCTTGTTTAGCAGAACCACCGGCAGAGTCCCCCTCTACTAAGTAAAGTTCATTCTTCTTAGGGTTCTTACTTTGAGCAGGCGTTAATTTACCAGAAAGAAGTGTTTCCTTCTTCTTACCCTTCTTACCATTACGGCTTTCTTCACGGGCCTTACGACTCGCCTCGCGCGCTTCACGTGCTTTAATGGCTTTACGAATTAATTCCTGTGCAATTTCACCATTCTCCGTTAAGAAGAATCCTAATTGTTCAGAAATCGTATTATCAACAATACCACGTGCAGCAGGCGTCCCTAATTTATCTTTTGTTTGTCCTTCAAATTGTAGGATTTCTTCAGGAATACGAAGCGAAATAATCGCAGTTAACCCTTCACGGACATCGCTACCTTCAAGGTTTTTATCTTTATCTTTTAATAGTCCCACTTTACGTGCATATTCGTTAAATGCTTTCGTTAAGGCACTCTTCATTCCCACTTCATGAGTACCACCGTCTTTTGTACGAACGTTGTTAACGAAAGATAAAATCGTTTCTGAATAGCCATCGTTATATTGGAACGCGAATTCAGTTTCAACACCATCAACTGTGCTATCGAAATCCACAACAGGTGATAATGTATCTTTTTCTTCATTTAAGTATTGGATGAAATCGCGAATTCCTTCTTCATAATGGAAAGTGTCAGATTCACCTGTACGTTCATCAGTCAATACAATTGTAAGACCTTTTAATAAGAACGCAGATTCTCTTAAACGTTCTGCTAATGTTTCATACGACCAGTTCGTCGTAGAGAAAGTCTTATCACTTGGTAAGAAAGTTACTGAAGTTCCAGAACCGCGTCGGCTTGTTTTCTCTTTCTTAACCGTTCCTACAGGTTCACCACCGTTTTTGAACGATTGTTTGTATAAAGTACCGTCACGTAACACTTCTACTGTTAACCAATCTGATAACGCGTTAACAACAGAAGCACCAACACCGTGAAGACCACCTGATGTCTTATATCCACCTTGACCGAATTTACCACCGGCATGCAGTACCGTAAAAATAACTTGAATCGTTGGAATTCCAGAAGCGTGTTTCCCAGTAGGCATTCCACGACCATTATCTTTTACAGTAAGCGATTGGTCCTTATGAATTGTAACTTCAATTTTTGTTGCATAACCTGATAAAGCTTCATCGACTGCGTTATCCACAATCTCATAAGCTAAATGATGAAGTCCACGGTGATCCGTTGATCCAATATACATCCCTGGACGTTTACGAACAGCTTCAAGGCCTTCTAAAACCTGAATCGCATCATCATTATATTGATTCGTTACTTTGCTCATTTAATACGCTCCTTTTTTTGTCATCTTATCTATAATACTTGTTTTTCGCGATTTTCGCAAGATTTCTCCTTAGAAATGGCGCTAAATTAACCTTTCTCATCCATTGTATAGACACCAACTTTTATGTTAAACTGTCACTAGACTGTTTTAAGGAGAAATAGACTTATGTCATTTACTTTTATCATAGGCGCTCTTGTAGCGTACCTACTTGGCTCCATTCCATCTGGATTATGGATTGGACATACATTCTTTCAAAAAGATATCCGCGAATTTGGTAGCGGGAATTTAGGATCTACAAATGCGTTCCGAGTTCTTGGTCCAAAAGCAGGTTCTGTTGTGTTATTTTGTGATGTGTTCAAAGGATCTCTAGCAACAATTCTTGCAATGACTATCTTCAAACAACCAAGTATTTCACCGCTTTGGATTGCATCTTTTGCTGTGATTGGTCACACTTTCCCACTCTTTGCATCATTCAAAGGTGGTAAAGCCGTAGCAACTTTTGCTGGAATGATTTTAGCCTACCAACCACTCTTATTATTATATGGATTGATCATTTTCCTAGTGTTGCTTGCAATCACTCGTATGGTTAGTTTGACTGCTATGGTGACCATCTCTATAGGTGTTTTATTATCACTACTCTTTAACGATTGGGTGCTAACAGCATTCGCACTTGCAATTGATATCTTCATCATTTATCGTCATAGAGCCAACATTCAACGAATTCTTAATGGAACTGAAAATAAAGTCCCAATGCCTTGGGATAAGAAAAATAAAGACACTAAGTAAATCTTAGTGTCTTTTCTTTTTATTCGAATACAAATGTCGCACATGATTGATACGGTGTATCTTTAGTGATTCGGAGAATATTTTTCTTTTCTTTGAGGTTTAATGTAGTCTCACTTGCTAAGTCTGGATAACCATCCCATGGTTCAAAACATATAAATGGTGAGTCATCTGGCATTGTCCAAACTCCAACGGCTTCGATTCCATTTAAATGAACCGTTACACTTCTCTTTCCTTTAGGAGAATACAATTTTCCTTTAAAATGAGGATCTTTTGATTTAAATAACAATACGTCATTTGTAAATAAATCATGATGCAATGCAAAATCTCCTTCGGTAAACGGAACTCCCTCTAAAGATGATAGATAAGGGATTTCTAGCTCCAATTTCGAAACAGGAGCTTCACTCTCTAATTGAATATGATAATCTTCAAAAGTAAGACCTTTCTCAAGAGGTACTGCGAATGCAGGATGACCACCAATTGCAAAATACAACTCTGGACTAGTAGTTAATACGCTATAAGTCATCTTTAATTCATTAGATTCTAAAGTATATTGAAGTCTCAGTTCAAAGTTAAACGGATATTCTTCCTCTATCATTTCATTTGTTAGTAAGAACGTAGCGAAACTCTCGCCTTGCTCTTCTAGTCGGAAAGCATAATCCCGTGCAAATCCATGCTTTCTAGCAGGGTATCTCTTTCCTTCATATACAAATGAATTCTCTCTAATGGCTCCAATATTTGGAAAAAGTATTGGAGATTGCTTATTCCAATGGATACCATCTGGTTGATACATATATTCTGTATTTGTTTCTTTTGAAATAACTGAAGTGAGTTCTGCTCCAAACAGCTTAATTCCAACTTTTAAGTACTCATTTTCAATAAAGATGTTTTCCATAATCATCGCCTCAATTTACGCGTGTTTTAATTCTGATAATAACGAAGATTTAATGTTTTCGTTTTTGATTTTAATGTACGTTCCTTTAGTACCAAGGCTTCTGCTTTCAATAATACCAGCTGATTCAAGTTTACGGATAGCGTTCACGATAACTGTACGAGTGATATGGTATTCATGAGCAATTTTAAGAGCAGTGAAACGCAAATCCATACCATCGAATAGACCCACGATTACTTTGATGGCTTCTAATTCACTGTAAGACAATGAGCTGAGCGCGAGATGAACATTTTGTTGCTCACGTTTTTCCTGCTCAATCTTGCGAGTATACCAATGAAGCATTTCTGTTCCGATTACTGTAGCTGCGTGCTCCGCCAAGATTAAATCATCTGTAGAGAAAGGTTGTCCTTCTTTTCCCATTACAACAAACCCTAGCTGTTTTCCTGAAGCAAAAATAGGAATTACAGTAGTCATCGCTTCTTGGAAGTTATCATGCAGTTCAACAGGGAAAATTGTTAAGTTATCTGTTACTGGAATATTTTCCTTTGTGAACTTTAAGGTCGTCAATTCTTTCATATAAAAGTTCGGAAATTGACGATTATCCTTATATTCTTTCATACGATCGTTATTCACTTGGAACTCATCATGAATCCCAAGCATTCTCCCATCGATTGAAGCAATATATAAATCGACTTTTAATAAAGATCCTAAGATTTCAGTCAACTTATTAAATGGTAAGTCAGCAGTTTCTGAGTCTCTCCACACGTTGTCGTATTGCACAATCTCATTTATTTTTCGTAAATCAGCTAATATTGTACGCACAAGTGTATTCTCCTTTTTTTATAAAATGTATTTCGTTAAATCTTGATCCTCACGAATCGCATTTAGTTTACTTTCAACATATTGTTCTGTAATTTGAATGCTTCCCATTTGCATGGATGGTGCTTCAAATAACAATTCTTCAAGTACTGTTTCTAAAATCGTGTGCAGACGACGAGCACCGATATTTTCCATTGTGCTGTTCACTTCAAAAGCAATTTCAGCCAGTTTAGAGACGGCTTCTTTTGTAAAGATGACTTCTACATTTTCAGTAGCAAGCAATGCTTTGTATTGTTTTAACAAAGCATTCTTAGGTTCCGTTAGGATACGTTCGAAGTCTTCTTTAGATAAATCTTGTAATTCAACACGAATTGGGAAACGACCTTGTAATTCCGGCATTAAATCACTTGGTTTTGCTACATGGAAGGCCCCAGATGCGATAAATAAGATATGGTCTGTATTAATCACACCGTACTTTGTATTCACTTGGCTTCCTTCAACAATTGGTAAGATGTCACGTTGCACACCTTCGCGAGAAACCTCACCACCGTTATGGCCTTTAGCTGCAATCTTATCAATCTCATCGATAAAAATAATCCCGGAAGTTTCAGCTAGTTTTAATGCTTCTGCATGCATATCTTCTTGATTGATTAAGTTGTTAGCTTCTTCCTCTGTTAGTAATTCTAACGCCTCTTTCACCGTAACAGTACGGCTAATTTTCTTCTTCGGTGTCATTTGGTCAAGAACGGATTGAATTTGCATCATTTGTTCCATTTGATTTCCAGAGCCAGCCATACGCATTGGTTTCTCTGTTAATTCAATCGTCACTTCTTTAGAATCAAGAAGGCCGTTTCTTAATTGTTGCTCAATATCGCGTCGTTTTTGAGCAATCTCTTCAGTGACTTCTTCTTTCATCTCAGGTTCTAATCCAGGATTTTGGATTCCCATTTGTTGGAACATACTAAAAAGTGAATCTTGTTGCGGATTTGATACTTTCTTCATGATTCCTGGTTTTAAAATCTTCGCTAATTTCTTAACGGCTTTATCAAACGCTTGAGGTTTAACTTCTTCTTGTTTTAATTTAGTAACGATTTGAATCGCGTTTTCGACTAAGTCACGAACCATCGATTCTACATCACGTCCAACATAACCCACTTCCGTAAATTTAGTGGCTTCCACTTTTGCGAATGGCGCATCGACTAATTTAGCAAGACGACGAGCTAATTCAGTTTTACCTACCCCAGTAGGTCCAATCATCAATAAATTCTTTGGTGTCACTTCTTTTTTCATTTCTTCGTCTAATAATAAACGACGGTAACGATTTCGAAGAGCCACCGCTAAAGCACGTTTAGCATCGTGTTGACCAACGATAAATTGATCTAATTCGGACACCACTTCTCTTGGTGTTTTACTAATATTTGCTTGCATACAACCACTTCCTTACGCTAACGTTTCAGTGATGATATTATCATTTGTAAAAATATCAATTTCTGAAGCGATTTTTAAACTTTCACGAGCGATATCTTCTGCTGTTAAACTCGAATCTCCAAATCTTAGGAGCCCTCTAGCAGCTGCTAAAGCGAAGTTTCCACCAGAACCAATTGTTAGAATTCCATCGTCTGGTTCAATGACTTCACCCGTTCCTGAAACAAGGAGCACTTGTTCTTTATTCATTACGATTAACATCGCTTCTAATTTTTGTAAACCACGGTCACTTCTCCATTGCTTTGCCATTTCAATGGCTGCACGTTGTAAGTTCCCTTTAAATTGTTTGAGTTTATCTTCAAACATTTCTTCTAAAGTGATTGCATCTGCAACGCCACCCGCAAATCCAACAAGTACTTGATTGTCGAAAATACGACGGATTTTACGAGCGGTTCCTTTCATAATCACTTTTTCACCCATTGTTACTTGGCCGTCACCAGCCATCGCAACTTGGTTATCTTTTTTTACTGCACAAATTGTAGTCATGATTTTCCTCCATTGTTCTTATTAAAGGCACTTGCATCAAATTCACTCTTCCCAGCTTTAGACCTTGGAAAATATAATTGGTAATTTTGTTGAAGAGCTTCCTTCGTCACATGCGTATAAATTTGAGTCGAACTGAGACTTACGTGCCCTAGGAGTTCCTGCACTGTTCGCATATCTGCTCCGTTATTTAATAGATGCGTTGCAAACGTATGTCTGAGCATATGCGGATGAATCTTTAATGTAAGCCCACTTTCTTGAATCAGTTTCTCTAAAATGTATCGAACCCCATTTGTAGTTAATGGGTCTCCTAAGTGATTTACAAACACAAAGGAATGTTCTTTACGCTCTTTTGCCATCAAATCTTTACGGCCTTCTTCAAGAAAAGTCTCTAAGGCCGTTCTAGCAAAGTCCCCAATTGGAACGTAACGTTCTTTGGAACCTTTACCTATCACCAGGATAATACTATTTTCAAGGTCTAATTGCTCAAGAGTTAAATTCGTTAACTCACTGACACGCATACCTGTAGCATATAATACTTCGACTAGAGCTTTATTACGTTGGTCTAAAGACTGATTTCCATCAATAGAATCAATAAATTTTTCAATCTCATCTTCATAGAAAAATTCTGGTAAACGCATTTTACCTTTTTTGTAACTGACAGACGCAAACGGATTCGTTTCTACAACGCCTCGTTCTACAAGAAAATGATAAAATGACCGTAAACTCGAGAGAAAACGAGAAATACTTGAACGGTTATAGTTTTCACGGTGTAATACCCCAAGATAAATCCGAACATCTACAACAGTTACATCATTCCATGATTTAATCGGAACTTCTGTTAAATAGTCAAAGAAATGTTGAATATCACGGTCATACGCATGAATCGTCTCTGGCGAATAACGTCGTTCAACTTTTAAATACATTAAAAAATCTTGCATTTCGTTCTTCATCGTCTTCCTCCCCTTGTTAACTTTAGCACAGAAAGCACTTTCTTACAACCGAATTGTCAAAATTATTACGACAATTAATACATATTTAACAAATTCTGCGTCATAGTCAATGACTAACATAATTTCACGCACATAAAAAGAGCACCTAGATTTCTCTAAGTGCTCTTTATCTTTATTTTTGAACAGCTTCTTTGTAATCGCAATTGCTACATGCAATTTGTTTTCCACCGCGACCTTTTTTCTCTACTAAGTAGTGGTCACATTTTGGACAATTGCGTCCAATCGGTTTATCCCAAGATACAAATTCGCATTCAGGATAACGATCACAACCGTAGAACAAGCGATTCTTCTTCGATTTACGCTCAATCACTTTCCCTTTACCACATGTTGGGCATGTAATACCGATATCTTTCACGATTGCTTGAGTGTGGTGACATTCTGGGAAATTACTACAAGCGTAGAATTTACCAAAACGACCTAATTTAATGACCATTGGATGTCCACATTTTTCACAGTTAAATCCAGCTGGTTCGTCTTTAATTTGAACTTTCTCGATTTCAACTTCTGCTTTATCCACTTCAACCTTGAATGGTTGGTAGAACTTATCGATGACTTGTACCCACTCTTCTTTTCCTTCTTCAACAAGGTCGAGATTATCTTCCATTGAAGCAGTGAAATGAGTATCGACAATATTTGGGAAATATTGTTCAATGATTTGATGTACTACATAACCAAGTTCTGTTGGTTCAAAACGCTTAGAAACTAGTTTAACGTAATAACGTTTTTGGATTGTTTCAATTGTTGGTGCGTATGTTGATGGACGACCAACACCGATTTCTTCTAAGGTTTTAATTAAAGTCGCTTCAGAATAACGTGCAGGTGGTTGCGTGAAATGTTGTTCAGGATTTAGTTTAGCTAATTGAACTTCATCCCCAACTTGCATTTCAGGAAGTACATTTCCTTTTTTCGCATCTGCATTATCTTGATAAACTTTTTGATATCCAGCAAATTTAATTGTAGAACCGTTCGCTTTAAACACATGGTTATTTTGTTCTAAATCAACTTGTACAGTGTCATAAACGGCGGCTGTCATTTGACTAGCAACGAATCGTGACCAAATTAATGTGTACAATTTCAATTGATCTTTCGTTAAATAACTTGCGATTGAATCTGGTGTACGAAGAACTGAAGATGGACGGATTGCTTCATGCGCATCCTGAGCTCCCTCAGCGTTCTTTACAGCGCGTTTAGTAGCAAGACAGTATTCTTTACCAAACTCTTTCTCAATGAACTCAGAAGCCTCATTTTGAGCTGATGCTGAGATACGAGTTGAGTCTGTACGCATATACGTAATTAAACCGACAGATCCACTACGTCCAAGTGATACCCCTTCATAAAGTTGTTGTGCTACCATCATCGTTTTACGTGTTCTGAAGTTTAATCGATTTGACGCATCTTGTTGCAAACTACTTGTTGTAAATGGTGCTGCAGGATTGCGACGACGTTCTTTCTTCGTCACTTTAGTAACCTTGAATGGTTTCTTCTCAGAAAGTTCTGCCATTACTGATTTTACAGTCGCTTCTTTTTCTAAAGCGGCTTTCTCAGCTGTAGTTCCATAGTAATTGGCCGTGAAAGCTTTCTTTTCTTTCTTGAATTGACCTTCAAGTGTCCAGTATTCTTCTGGAACGAATGCTTTAATTTCGTTTTCGCGATCAATAATTAATTTCACAGCGATACTTTGAACACGCCCTGCACTGAGTCCTTTTTTCACTTTCTTCCATAAAATAGGAGATAAAGTATAACCCACAAGGCGGTCTAAAATACGACGTGCTTGTTGCGCGTCCACTAAGTCCATATCAATCTTTCTAGGATTCTTGAATGCTTCTTTAATTGCATCTTTTGTAATCTCATTAAATTCCACACGAATAGGTGCGTTTAAATCAAGTCCTAATAAATGAGCTAAATGCCAAGAAATAGCTTCCCCTTCTCTATCCGGGTCACTCGCGAGATAGACAGCATCTGCTTTAGCTGCTTCTTTTTTAAGTGATTTGATTAAATCACCTTTCCCACGAATTGAAATATAATGAGGTTCATAATTATGTTCAATATCTACGCCCATTTTGCTTTTAGGCAAATCACGTAAGTGCCCTTTACTAGCAACTACTTTAAAGTTTTTCCCTAAATAGCGTTCAATGGTTTTAGCTTTTGTAGGAGACTCTACAATTACTAGATTTTGCTTCACCATTAAATGGCTCCTTCCCTAATCCACTCTATCTAACAGTTCTCTCAAGCTAAAAAAGCCCGAGAATAGTGAGATTGCTTAAATTATCTTTTGTCATCATATCTAAACACATTCTTTTTGTCAAGGCAACAAAACAATCTCTTAAACTATTAGATTTCGTTTTTAAGGAAAATATTTAATGTTCTTAGAGATTATTTCACCGCTCGAAACTAGACACGCTCCCGCTTCAATTAGGCTATTTGTCCCCTTTGAATGGGTAGAAAAAATACTTCCTGGGACTGCAAAAACTTCTCTATTTTCACTTAAAGCTAGATTCGCTGTAATGAGGCTTCCGCTTTTCTCTTTTGCTTCTATGACACATACTCCATGACTAAGTCCGGCGATGATGCGATTGCGGTATGGAAAATGAAATTTTAAAGGTCGGCTCTGCAATGGATATTCTGAAAGAATTAAACCTCTTTTAGAGATTAGATCATAAAGATTGGCGTTTTCAGGTGGATACACGACATCCAATCCACTTCCAATAACTGCAATAGTGTTACCACTAGTTTTAAGGGTTTCTTCATGGGCTAATGTATCAACACCACGTGCTAATCCACTAACGACGACTATACCATCGTTAACGATGGTTGGGATTAATTCATGAATACAATCTTTAGCATATTTCGAATGATCTCTTGATCCTACAATAGCAACTGCTCTCTGATTTATGAGTGACAAGTTTCCTCTATAAAATAATACAATAGGAGGCAAGTATATTTCCTTCAATCTTTTTTTTACAATGCTTGGGGGCAAAATTAAAACCGCTCTGGCTGATGAGGAATTGAGACTTTATGCTGGCATTTTGGCAATATCTACAACACTTATAACAATATCACTTCTCTTTCAAGGCGGATATAAGAATACATTTAAAGCAGTTACTGATGCGGCATTTCAAGTTGCAACGATGATATCCACTACTGGATATGCAACTACTGATTTTAATCTGTGGCCTGCATTTTGTAAGATGGTCTTGATATTAGTTATGTTTACAGGAGCAATGAGTTCATCAACAGCAGGTGGAATAAAAATCATCCGTGTATTGTCAGTATTTAAGATGTTTAAACGCGAAGTTAGGGTTAGACTTCATGACAATATTATTGACGATGTTAAATATAACGGTACGAAAATCTCCGGTGAAGTTATGATGTACATGCTATCATTTGTCATTACATTTTTGATGACGCTAGGTATTGGAACTATGCTAGTCTCTCTCCGATCAAACGCTGATTTAGTCACTGATTTTACAGCTGTTTTATCTTGTATAAGTAACGTTGGTCCTGGATTAGCCCAAGTTGGTCCGGTAGAAAACTTCCATTTCTATTCTGACTTTTCAACATTTGTACTTGCGTTAATAATGATAATTGGAAGACTCGAGCTTAGCACATTTCTGATTATGTTCTCTAGGCATTACTGGAATAGACATAGAGTTTAATGAGGATATCAGATGGTTAGTAAAGAAATGAGATTTGTTCTTCATATGGTATTTGCATCGTTGATGATATTTGGAGCCTTCACGGTTCCAGCTGTTTTGTTATGCATAAGATATCAGGATTACAATGAACTAGCTCATATTGGTACTATATCTATATCAACATTCATTATAGGTTTTATAGGTCAGAAAGTGTTTTACTATGATATAAATCGTATGAACTCGAGAATATGCTTTATGACGACTATTTTTACGTGGCTCACTATGATTTTCATTACATCAATCCCTTTCTATCTGAGTAGCCTTAATTTATCGTATATAGATTCATTATATGAAGCCGTTGCTTCATGGACAACTACTGGTACTTCGGTTGTAAACTCAGATGTTATGCCAATTGGTCTTCAAATGCTACGCGCTTCGTGTAACTGGATGGGTGCACTCGGGATTATTGTTATTGCTTTAAACTTCTTGCCGACATGGCAGTTTGTAGGAAGATCTCTTGTCATTACAGAAATAGCAGGTCCTGGATTTATGAAAATAAATACTACATTCAGAAAGACTTATCGTAGGGCTCTAGCCATATATATATCGCTTACTGCAATTCAGTATGCACTGCTAAGAATATCGGGTCTAAATAAAAGCGATTCTCTTATTACATCGTTGAGCAACATTAGTACAGCTGGCTTAATGAACCTTAATAATGGGCATATTATTAGTTATGGACTAGCTGTAAAGATAATAATTACAACTTTCGCTTTCATGAGTTCGCTCAACTTTTCTATTCTATTATTAGCAACTATGAGAAAATTTAGGGAGTTAACTGAAGGACCAGAATTAAAATTTCACTCTGGACGAATTTTGACAACTGCTATTTTCATTACGGGAGTATTGTATATCACATATAACAGAAGTATTTCATCGCTTAAAGAATTCGGTAATGTTTTAATGCAAGTTAATTCTTATTTTACTACAGCAGGGTATCAAATTTCTGATACTAGCCGATGGCCAGGAGCAGCTTGTGCAATTATATTAGTGCAGATGTTTATCGGAGCATGCGCGATATCTTCTGGTGGTGGAATAAAAGCTGCAAGAACAATAATTGCCTTAAAAACGGCTTCTAGAACGCTTTATCACCATATTCACAAGAATGCTATTAGACCAATTAAATACGCAGGAACACCGCTTAAACTCAACACCCTTCTACGTTGTAACTTATACATTGTAATGTTTGTTGTAACGTATCTGTTTGGTGCTCTAATATTATCGATTAATCTTGATCTTAATACTGCACTAAGCACTTCGCTAGCGATGCTCACTAACACTGGTACTTATATTAATCAAACTGCAACGACTGGGATTCTTGATGACTACTCTATAGTATCAAAGATAACTATGATGTTTCTAATGCTTGCTGGTAGGCTTGAAATTTATCCTGTTATCCTCATATTTTTTAAGAGCTTTTGGAAGAATGATAACGATTTCTTCTAATAAAATGCGGGGAATCAAAGTTTTTTAGGATCTAGATATTTTAGGGGCGAATTTTAGGGTCTGGTTTTAGGGGGCAGATTTGGTATTTGAAAAGCGAGGCAATTGTTATTCTTACCTCGCTTTTCACTTTCTCATAATATGTTTTGGGGAAAACATCTGAGCAAGGAATTCATATGAATATTATCACATCTTTATTAGACATAGAAGACAGTGACCTTGAGTTATTGTCTTGCGAAGTTCAAGGGTTAAAGAAAATAGTCACTGTTGGCAATGTGCCTACACCTCACTTTTGTCCAAATTGTTCTTACAAAATGCAAATATATTATTGTATCCATTTGCGTGTGGCGTTATTCATTGGGACTCGCAAATAGATACAATTTCACGGTATAAATTGTTAATGCACCTCACTATTGTTTGAAAAAAAGAGATGGAATTTATCAAGCTCCCATAGTTTTACATTCAATTTTTATCCTAGAGACTTTGAATTCAAGCACCTTTTTATTGC
>ERZ773046.788-NODE-788-length-19550-cov-7.556809_pt1 | contig 19550 bp, 19 predicted proteins | sample MGYA00580634_ERZ773046 | MGnify/ENA primary metagenome ERZ773046 (study PRJEB29015, sample SAMEA2738127) | human oral metagenome | biome: human oral; feature: human-associated habitat; material: saliva | place: China | collected 2159 ... | reverse complement strand
CGGTGATGCTGCCAAGGAGCGAGAAGCTGCCGCGCTGCTTGATTCCGGGGCGCGCCTAGTTGATGGAGTCCTTCGTGTAACCGGGGAGTTCTAGTGGCGCTTCCTTAACGCTCTGTGGCGCTTTAGCCCGGCCTGTCCTCACATTTCGGTGGGGGAGGGGCCGGGCTTTTGCGTTGCTGTTTCTGAAACTGCCGCTAGTGAGTTGGTCACTTTTTTGGGGGAAGGGGGCAGGCCTCGACTAGGCGAGGCGGAATGCAAGGAAATGCCATACAGCTCACCACATGGCATATCTGAGTATATATTAAGCTTTTGATGAGCTAAAATTTTTGCATGTAAAGCTATTTGGCCTGCAAATACGTCTAAATGCTGGACGGTGCCCTAGTTGACATGACACGATAAACTGATAAAATCCTTAAAGAACTATGTGACTTATGGTGTTGGTCGGGATTGTGAAATTCGTCAGGTCAGCTGCCCGTAGGTCTCATCTGGTTTTTGCATGTATCAAGAGAAAGGAGAAGGCTGTGGGCTATTCGGTGAGCCGAAAAATCTACGCGATTGTAAGTTCACTGCTTCTGGTGCTCACCAGTCTGCTGACTTATCAGCCAGTGGCACAGGCCACTGGGACCGTGAGGATAGAGAATATTAGTGTGGAGTCCGAAAACACTCCCATTAAGAATTTGAGCTATGTTCACGTTCGGTGGGACTGGTATGCGGGTAACGTGAGCAACGGGCAGCAGTTTTCTGTGGAATTTCCGGACGTATTGCAGCTGGGTTCGGATCAAGGTATTGAGCTAAAAGATGTGGATGGCGTTGTTGGTGGAACGTGTAATGCCAATAACGATACTAGAATTGTCACCTGTACTTTTAATGATAAGTTCTCGCACAAAGATAATGTCCACGGGATGTTCGAGGTGCAGGTGCAGGTTGCCAAAGCCCAGAAATCCAAAGAGATCCCCTTCAAGATCGATGGCGTGTCACGGCTTGTTCGTTTGCCTGGTGACGATGACCAGGATGGAATTATCGGGGCCGATTACACTGCGCCAACGACGTTTTCGAAAGAAGGCTGGGCTGAATCCGACAAAATTCACGCCCGCTGGACCATCTCAGTTCCTGGCTCTGAGCTGGTGAAACACAATATCAATAGCGATGTTGTGATTGAAGATGAATTGACGCTTGTCGCCGGTGATGTCGCGCACAAGTTTATCAAAGGTTGGGGTGAATACGCTGTAGAATACACCAAAGACCAGCTGGATAATCCACGAGAAAATGGCAAGCCTCTTGCGTTCGAGCAGAATATTCAGCCGGGGGAAACCAAGCAGATTATTACCCTGAAGCGCCCAAACGACGGCTGGAAGGCTGATCGCTTCTACCAAGTGTCTTATATGTCAATTTCTGCAGACGGTGCTATCCCCGCTAAAAAAACTGATATTTCAAATAAGGCCAGCCTGCGTGGTACAGCACTTGTGTCAACCGCAGTTTCCGAATTTAAACAGGATGCTAGAGGCACCATCACCGGTGTAAATCGTGGTACTTTCGAGCTGAAGAAAGTGCTCAATCCTGCTGCGACACGCCCAGAGGGTCTCACGGATGGAACGACATTCCCCGTTAAGGTGACTGTTGATTCTCCTGACGATAAATTCGATGAAACCTACACTCTGGATGTTCCTCTTAATGGTGACGTGGTGAAGGGAACCAAGGAACTTCCCGCTGGCTCCAAGGTCACCTTGGAGGAGGTCATACCTCAAGATGGTGCTGTCACGTATGACGCTCCGCAGTTCACTGCAACGAACACTTCCGACGCCCCGAATCTCGAGGGGGCTGGTTCGTCGAAGGTAACCGTTACTACGGTGTCAGACCGCAATATTGGCGTGACGTTGACCAACACCCCAAAGCCGACTGGTGGTTTTTACTTTGACAAGGTCATTGCGGTCATGACGGAAGATGGCACACATGTTGCAGAGGGTAAAGACGCAGAAATCGCTGAGCTGAAGAAACAGTTCCCCGAATTCACGGTTCACTACACCTGTACCACTGCAGGGAAAGACTACGACGGTGATGTGACAATCAAGAGCGATGGCACTCCCTCGCAACCCGTCAACAACATCCCGGTGGGCGCACAGTGCAGTTTTACTGAAAAAGACGTGCAGGCTGTTGACTATAGGTGGCACTATCACATCCGCAAAAACCAGCAGGGAGACCTGCTTCAAAACCACCCCGAAACCCCCAACGTCTTTAACTACACTGTCACCAATGAACGCCAGCATCTCCGGGTAACCAATAAGTTCACTCCGACTAAAACGCTGGTGGGTAAATTCAAGATCGTCAAGACCGTTGAAGACCCCCATAAGGTGATTCCGCAGAACGAGAATAGGCGCTATGTCTTTGACTACCTGTGTACTCCGCCTGCTCTTCCGCAACCCAACACAGGAATGCGTGCCGAAGTTCAGGATGTCAATGAACCTGCGCCACAACAGTTCACCTTGACTGTTGATGGTGCTGGTGAAGTGACGTCCCCTGAGATTCCGGTTGGGTACGAGTGTCAAATTGCCGAGCGTGCTGATTCTGCTGATGTGAAGGACGCAACTCGTACGACGAACATCTCTCCGAAATCAGTGAAGATTTCGGCTGACCAGGTTCAGACCTTCACCGTGAACAATGTCTACGCTTCTAAGTTGGGTGATTTCACCATCACCAAGAAGCTAGTGAACCCTGACAATGTTGCAGTGGGAGATAAGGAATTTACCTTCCACTACGTGTGCACGGATAAAGCTAAGACCCAAGCCACCAAGGTCGAGGGTGATCTTGTGGTGAAGGCCAATGGTACTGCGACCAGCAAGAAGATTCCGCATGACTTTAACTGTGTAGTCAACGAAGTGGGTGCTGATGTTGCTGGTGCTGATCTGAAGACGAGTGGTTTGGAAGAGGTCACTATCGTTAAGGGTGCTACCAAGTCTGTTACTGCAACGAACACATACACAGCGCTGAAGGGCAGTGTGAAGGTAACCAAGGAGCTGGCTGGATCGGCCAAGGATCTGGACGTCATCAAGCACAAGACCTTCACCGTTGGTTACGTCTGTACTAAGGAAGGCAAAGAGACGTCGAAAGGCGAGGTGAAGCTGAAGGTTGATGAACCCGCAACCATCAAGGACATCGTTGTTGGATCACGCTGTACCTTCACAGAGGACACCAAGGACGTGGCAGTTGACGGTGCGATCTTCGTCGAAGATGAGTCCATTGTTCGCGCTGCAGCAACAGTTGAGGATGAGCGCAGTGAAGCTTCCGCGCGCATCAAGAACAGCTACGACAAACTTGGAACCGTTGAAATTACCAAGGAAGTCGTGGGTCTTGTAGCCGGTTCCTCTAGCAACAAGTCGAAGGAGTACCAGTTCACCGCGACGTGGGGCATTGGTAACGAGTCCAAGAAGGAGACGTTCACGCTCAAGGACGGCGAGACCCATAAGCTGCCGCAGATGCCCGTGGGCACGATGGTGACGCTGAGGGAAACAATGCCGGCATCGGACACCTTTACCTCCTGGGCCACACCACGCTTCGGTAGTGATACCGCTGGGGCTGTGAAAGACAATGGTGATGGCACAGCAACCATCACTGTCAAAGCCGAGAGCAGCAAAGCAACGGTAGTGAAGGTCACGAACAGTGCCAACATTCCATGGTGGTGGTTTGTCATCCCGATCGTTCCCCTGATCCCGCTACCCACACCTCCGGCACCGTCAGTGCAGAAGCCGCCCACACCGCTGTCCGCGACACCGACCCCCTCGGTGCCTGCACCCAAGACGTGTGATCCTCACGCTCCCGCGTCGGGTACCCCGAGTGAACCGGGTGGATATTCGGGTGGACACGGTGCCAACGGTAATGACAAGGGTGTTCCGTGTGTTCCGCAGAAGGGCATCCCTGCCAAAGCACAGTCAGGGAACCCGACACCCGAGAAGCAGAACCCGAAGAAACTGGCCAACACAGGTGCCTCGGTCATCGGTGTTAGCATGCTAGCGCTTCTGGTTGTCACAGCTGGTGCTGCGATGATCATTCGTAGCCGCCGCTCATAACATCCCGACGTAGTGCACTAGGGCTTTAGTGGCCTAGCGCACCTGCGCCCCGGCTCCATGTAATGGTGGAGCCGGGGTTTCCTTTTGTGCTCTGTGTTTGCGCTTTGCATGTTCCACAGTGTTTTACTGTGCTCCACAGCGCTCCACGGTGCTGGGCGCCGGCCACAACGCGCCAATGTTAAGAAAATTGTAAGCGTAGCCACTTTTATTCTTTGCTGGCTTTGGTGGAGTGCTGGGCGTCGATTTCGGATTTGGGTGCTGGTTGTTATCCAATTTTCCCTGCTTACCACCGGATCATCACTTGCTCAACCCCTGGATAGTCCCCCATCTGCGGTCAAAAAGTGAGGATTGCCTCAAATATCGCCTTTGAAATGAAGGTTTAAGATGATAAAATCCTGAGCATTAAATGTGATTGGTTCATGCTATAACTCAGCCGCAAGGGGTGAAGAGGATCTGTGAGTCGCTTGATGAATGCTCGACGCTGCGCTCTGCTTGGCGTTGCACTGCTGCTATCTATCGTTATTAACGTCAGCGGGGCATTCGCCGACCTCGCTGGAGCCCACTTTGCCAGAACTTCGTTTGTCGAAATGCAGCTCGCTGAAGCTCACGCAGCAACCTCTCACCACCAATCCGATGTCATCATCCAAGCCCAAGCAAACAACACTGCCCAGGTAAACCACGTCGGTACCGCCGCCAATGCGCCCACCTTCATTGACATTGATGCCCCCATTATCACGGCATCTGCCCTCCCTATAACGGAAAATTCGGAAGTGACATTCAGTTGGCCATGGTCGCTGTCGGGCGGGGAGTTTGAAGGTCAACAATTCACCATTCAATTTCCCAAGCAATTCCGAGTTCCGGCCACGTTTTTCAATGCCCTGCACGACAGTAGCGGGCGCACGGTTGGCGACTGCACGTCGGACCGTCGCACTAACCTGGTCACCTGCACTTTTGATGATTCCCTGGCCGGTCATAACAATGCTATTGGCACGCTCACCACGGAAGTCAAAGCTTTGAGCAGTTATGATTCCATGGACATTGACTTCAATATCAACGGCACTGACCGGAGTATTACTCTGCCGGGCGATGGCCCTTCTGGCATTGTGAAAGCGGCCCCCACACTTCCTGCTCACATAACGGTGGAAGGCCAGCAGGTTAACGGCACCCTTATTCGCTGGGTGGTCAGTGCGCCGGGTGCCTTGCTGCATGACAAGCTGGGGGAGCGGTCGTTGCGATTTGATAGCCGCCTGTCGGGGCCGCGCAACGCTGTTGGCCATGTCTATATCAATTCCGATGCGGACGAATTGATCGAATACACCGCTGAGCAACGGGACGATCCCTTTTCGGTGCCGGATGAACAGCACCATGCGGCTAGCATTACCCAGGGAATTAAAGACGGCGGTCTCGCCCAATCCATTGTTGCCGAACCTCCATCGGGTGGATGGAAGTCCGACCACTATTACCTGGTGGTTTTCTACTCAACCACTGCCGACGCCCAGCCCGTGGCATCTCCCATCCATCTCACGTCCTATGGGGTGGCGCAGGACATCATGGATAGCATTGTTGCGGAAACAGTGTTCCAGCCCGATGCCCCCGCCGCAGCTGAATCCCAGGATTCCCTTCTCCGCTTTTCGACGCCCATTAACCCCACCGCCCCCGCGATTCCCGCCGCTCCCGCCGTGAATCGTGTTAGTCCGATACGCACCGCATCGGAGACGCAGAGCCTCAAGGATGTCGGTGCCTTCGTGTTTCTTCCATTAGCTTTACTGTTCCTGGGGATTATAGTGTGTGCGCTGGTGCGGGTTCTGTCGAAGGACCACTAACTCTCGGTGTCTTGGGGGAAGGCGATCTGGCGCAGGGCGTCGAGATGCGCCGCCCACGCGGTGCGGCCCTGCTTGCTGAGCTTCAGGGTTGTCTGCGGCTTTTTGCCCAAAAACCCTTTCATGATGGTGACGAACCCCGCTTCCTCCAACGCGCTCGCGTGCTTAGAAAGCGTCGAATCGGTGGTGCCCAGGTAATCCCGGGCGTCCTTGAACGGCAGCTTCTCGACGCCCGCGAGCGTAGCCATCAGGGAAAACCGCAGCGGGTTAGTGAACGCCGGGTTGAGGTCATTGCGAGGGTGGGTGCTCATCGGATGCTCTTTCTGTTCTTACGCAGGGCGAGCATTTCCCACACGGGACCTGCGATGCCTAGGAGTGGGACTATGGAGAGCATGATGAAAAGCTGCGTCAGGGACACTGGTGTGAAGGTCGTAGTGAGCATGAGTGCCAAGTAGCAAACGGACCAGACCCCAATCATGATGCCCCAACGAAGCCCGAAACCACGGAGGGCGGTTTTAGCGACAATCACCGTGAATGTGGATAAGCCGACTCCGACAGCGAGCCACACAAATCCTGTGATGAACAACGGCATGCGAAGGGCGTGAAATTCGGGGTGCCCGTCACAGTAATTGGCTAGAACTTCGAAGACCATGGCGGCAATTATGATCTCATAAGAGGCCCACGCAGGGGTGAAACCGCTGATGCCTTGCGTGCGCATGCGAGCCTCCGTGAGTTGAGCCTGCGCTTCATGTGGTGTTAGTGCGTTCATGTCAGAGAAATCCCATCTTTGAGAAGAATTCGGTTACAGAAATGTGGACTTTATTGGGCGTTTCTGTAAAGGTTGCGCACAGTGATCACCTCCCATACAGGGGCTGCAATGCCCAAGAGCAGGTAGGCGGAGATGATGGCAAGGACGTGCCACAGTTCTAGCGGCGCAAAAACAACGATGAGTGTCGAAGCAAAGAAACCGCCTGCCATGAGGTAATGCATAATGTCCCAGCGACGCTCGAAGCCGAAGCGGATGGGTTTTGAGATGGTCTTGGTGAGTATGAGCATGACTATGCCTCCGAACAGCCATGCCATCCCCATGGCAAAGAATGGGGTGCGTAGGGATTGAAAATCGGGATGTCCATCAAAGTACGCGCATAGCACTCCGAAGGTCATAGCAATAAGGATGATCTCGTAGGCGACCCAGACGGGGCTAAATCCACTGATGCCTTGCGTGCGCATGCGGGCCTCTGTGAGCTGGGCCTGCGCCTCTTGTGGTGTTGTGGTGTCCATGGCTCCAATTTTAAGAAAGTACTTTCCACTTTGGCAAGTACTTTCCATAGATTACTATTGAGGGCATGCCCCCAGTCACCCCCGCCATCGGTATTGACCTCGTCCATATCCCCAGCTTTGCCGAACAGCTCCGGCAGCCCGGCAGTCGCTTTCACCGCGTATTCAGCGCCTTTGAAAGGCGTCACGCCAACCAAAAACTCGACCCTGACCAGCACCTCGCCGGGCGATGGGCTGCTAAAGAAGCCTTTGTCAAAGCCTGGTCCCAGGCCCTCTACGGCACCCCGCCTGTGATCGACCTGGAAGATTTTGACTGGTCGCAGGTAGAAGTTGTTCCCGACCAGTGGGGGCGCGTGGCTATTCATCTGATCGGGGAGGTTGCCGAGCAGGTTGCGGCCACCATGGGAGGTGCTACCCCCCACATCAGTCTCAGTATTAGTCACGACGGCGACTACGCCACGGCCACCTGCTGTATCGCGTTGATGGTGGGGTAGTGCACAGTGTGCTTATGCTCAAGCACGAAAATGGGGTGTTTTTCGGCTTGAAGATAAGCAAATTTTCCCCCCTTACTTGCTAAAGCCCCCAACAACCTACCCCGTCGCTACAGCAAACAGATATGCAACCAGCATGCGCTTGATTTCGGCGACGGTGCCGGAGAAGCGGGCGTCGTCAAGCTCTTTATCGCGGACAGCGTAGTTGAGCAGCGAGCTGACGGTGTGCACCAGAATCCCGGCGAGCTCGCGGCGGAGAATATCGGGGGAGCCGGGGGCGAGGGGCTTCATCACGCGGGCAATGAGGTCGAGCATTTCCTGCTCGGTCGCGGCGGCGGTGGCGCGGGTCGCCGGGGTGGATTGCACGGCGTGCCAGACGGCGCGGCGGGAGGGGTCATCGCGCCAGAGTCCCGCGAGGTGATCGATGAATTCGTCGAGGAAGTCGGGCCATTGCAGCGCCGGCACTCGGGAGGAGAAGTCCTGAAGCTCGGAGACAATCTCGGCGGTGTCTTGCCGGTCGAGTTCGCAGATGAGCACGTATTTGTTGGCAAAGAATTGATACAGAGTGCCAATGGGCACTTCGGCGCGCCGGGCGACTTCGTCGAAGGTAAAGGATTCGAACCCGACGTCGACAAGGACCGCGCGGGCGCTGGCGAGGATGCGGTTGAAGCGTTCGCGGCTTCGCTGTTGCGCGGGGCGTCGGCGCGGTAGGAGTATGTCCGGGGCGTCTTGGTCCATGCGGCGGCTATTTTTCCAGTTCTCTGATGACCCGGGCGACGTGTCCGGTGGCGCGCACGTTGTAGAGCGCGAGTTCGATGGTGCCGTCGGTACCGACGAGGAAGGTGGAGCGGATCACGCCTTCGACGATTTTGCCGTAGTTCTTTTTCTCCCCAAAGGCACCCCATTCTTTGAGCACGTTTTTGTCGGGGTCGGCGAGTAGGGGAAAGGTGAGGTTGTTTTTCTCGCGGAAGGTCACGAGTTTGTCCACCGTATCGGGGGAGATGCCCACCACCTCTATCCCCAGGTCATTGAGTTGTGTGAGGCTGTCACGGAAGTCGCAGGCTTCTGTGGTGCATCCGGGGGTGTTGGCACGCGGGTAGAAGTAGACGAGCACGCGTTTACCCTGGTAATCGGCCAGCGACGTCGTTTCACCGCTATCGTTGGGCAGGGTGAAGGCCGGGGCTTGGTCACCGATTTCCAGGCGTTTTTGCTCAGTCATAGTGACAAGAATACTCATGTTGCTGTTTCTGCGTGCGCGTGCTCGGGTTATCCACTAGCGTTAGTGTTGTTTATTGTTTGTTTCGCAACTTTGGGAGATTGTTCGTGGCCCGCAACATTGAAGACATCCAGCAGGACATCGAGCGTACGCGCCGTCAGTTGGCGGGTACTTTGGATCGGCTGGCCTACCGCACCCGCCCCCAAACCATCGTTGAGGACGCCAAGAAGTCTGCCCTCCAACGCCTCCAGGAGCCGCAGGTGAAGCAAATTCTCACAGGTGTTGCTGCTGTTGTGGCTGTCGGCGTCCTCATCGGCCTCGCCCGCTCCCGCCGACGCTCAAAGGACCTGAAGGAACTCCAGCGCCTGCTGTCCAACCGTTAGTTCTGCTTATCGACGTTCGCGCCTTCCGCAGCCAGCTCCTCCAAGGCTGCGCGCCCAGTGTCTGGGGCAACGGCGGCGCACAGATCCGTGAGCACGTGGGTTGTGAATCCCTCGCTTAACGCGTCCAGCGCGGTGGCGCGCACGCAGTAGTCAGTGGCAATGCCCGCAATGTCCACGTGCGTGATCTCCCGGTCACGCAGCCATGTGGCCAGGGGAGTACCGTCTTCTGTCGCGCCTTCAAACCCGGAGTAGGCGGAGGTGTACTGGCCTTTGAGGAACACTGCGTCAAAAACGCTCGGTTCAATCATGGGGTGGAAATCTGCGCCGTCGCTGTTGGCAACACAGTGCACCGGCCAGGTATCCAGAAAATCCGGGGTGGGGGAGAAGTGTTCGCCGGGGTCAATGTGCCAGTCCTTTGTGGCCACCACGGCGCTGTAATCCTTGCCGTGATCTTTGACAAAGGTGGCTATTCGCCGGGCTACGTTGTTGCCGTCGGCTGTGGCTAGGGGGCCGCCTGGGCAGAAGTCATTTTGGACGTCAACAATGATCAAAGCTCGCATGACAACCAATGATAAACCAAAAGCCCCCAGTAGGCGTGAACCATACAGGGGGACATATGTGCGCCATCAGGGACTCGAACCCCGAACCCGCTGATTAAGAGTCAGCTGCTCTGCCAATTGAGCTAATGGCGCCGTTCTTTGCAACGAAGGAAACTATAACAACATTGCTAAAAAATATGCAAATCCACTGGTAGCTCCCCGCATAACGTCCAGTATCATGGGTGTCTGGGAACACGATAAGAGGAGTTACGGTTTTGTCATCAAAAAACGTGTACTCTCTGCTTAGAGACTTGCAAAATCATAGTGTTTGGAGAAAAATGCCGGGACTTCGCCCCCTCACCGCGCTAGGAGCGGTCGGGCTCCTCGCCGGGGCCCTCATCCTAGGTGGATGCGCCGCTGGTCAGAACAGCGGCGACAAAGCTGTCGATGCGGCAGCCGAGGCGTCGAAAAGCGCCGAAAACAAAAAACCTGAAGCCAACGTCAAAGACGGGCAAAAGGACGTCAACCCCGCCAAACCCATCACCGTCAAGATCGGGGATGGTGAACTCAGCACAGTCACCATGACCAACGAAGACGGCAAAGTCGTCGAAGCATCGCTGGACAAAGACAAAAAGAAGTGGGAAACCACCGAACCGCTGGGCTACAGCCGTACCTACACCCTGACCATTGAGGCCAAGGGTGAGAAGAAGCAGGAAATGAGCTTCAGCACCATCGATGCGACCAACACCACCACCGCGGCCCTTTCGCCGCTTCCCGAATCCACGGTTGGTGTCGGTCAAACAATCGGGATCAAATTCGACACCAACATCGAAAACCGTCAAGCTGCGCAAGACGCCATCACCGTCAAAACCGAACCCAAAGTTGAGGGCCAGTTCTTCTGGCTTAACAACAGCGAAGTCCGGTGGCGGCCCAAAGACTTCTGGGAACCCGGCACCAAAGTCGACGTCAAGGTGGACATCTACGGTGTTGACCTCGGCGGCGGAGTCTACGGTGAAGAAAACAACAACACCAACTTCACCATCGGCGACAAAGTTGTTGCTGTTGCCGACGACAATACCAAGACCATGACCATCAAGCGTGGCGAGGAAGTGCTCAAAACCATGCCGATCTCCATGGGATCCGGCAAATACCCCACCCCGCACGGGACCTACATCATTGGCGACAAGCACCCCACCATCGTCATGGACTCCTCCTCCTACGGACTCGCCATCGACGCGCCCGACGGATACCGCACCAACGTGCAATTTGCCACCCAAATGTCCTACTCCGGCATTTTCGTCCACGCGGCGCCCTGGTCAGTGGGATCCCAAGGCGTTGAAAACGTTTCCCACGGGTGCATCAACGTCAGCACCGACAACGCCCAATGGTTCCAAGACAACCTGAAGCGTGGCGATATTGTCCAAGTCCGCAACACCATCGGCGAAGAACTCTCCGGCTACGACGGACTCGGCGACTGGAACATCCCCTGGGAAACCTGGAGCAAAGGCAACGTCAACGAAACCTCAGCCTGGTAGGTTGCTTGAGCCTGGCTTGCTTGGACTTGCTTGGAGGAGCCCGCCCACCCCGCGTGATTGCAGGGGGCGGGTTTTTCATTGCTTACGCGGCACGCTCGCCAGCACGTCCAGCTACTGCACTCCCTCAAACGCGGTGAGGATACCCCGTCGCAGCGCGACCATAACCAGGCCGCCGAGAATAGCGGCGGCACCAATGACGAGGAAGTAGGTACGTTCGGCACCGGCGTCGCCCGCGTCGTAGTACCCAGCGAAGGTCCCGGACAGGGCGGTCCCAACCGCCAGGGAGAGGAACTGCAGGCTCATCATGCGGGTGGCAAATCGCGCCGGGGCGAGTCGGCTGGCCAGGGAAAGGCCGACGGGGGAGATCATGAGCTCGGCCATGGTGAACAGGAAGAGGATGGCCACCATGGCGAAGAAGGGCGTCGAGTTGGGGCCGCCACCCGCGAAAGGAATGAATATGAAAGCGGCGAGCCCGGTCAGCATCAGCGAGAGCGCGTATTTCATAGGGGTAGAGGGCTGCCGTTCGCCGAGTTTGAGCCACATGGTGGCGAAAATGCCGGAGAAGACAATGATGAAGATGGGGCTGATGGATCCGACCCAGGCGGGGCTTACTTCAAAGCCGCCGAAGGTGCGGTTGAGTCGCTGGTCGGAGTAAATGGCAATAACGGTGAATTGTTGCTGGTAGATGGACCAGAACATCACGGAGGCGAAGAACATGGGGATGAAGCCCAGGAGGCGGTGCTTTTCGGTCTGGGTTGTTTTGGGGGAGCTGTACATCTGGACGAAGAGCAGGACGGCTGCGATGCCGCCGACGATGCTGACAAAGTTGGAGAGCCACCCGATTTTCAAGATTCCCGTGGTAAAAAGCACCACGACCACGGCCACAAGCGCGAGGGTGATTCCCAGCACGCTGAGGATTTGGCTGCGCGGAGCGGGGTTCAACACGGTGCTGCCCACGGCACCGATGGTGTCTTTGCGCATGACGGCGTATTGAATGAGGCCGATGGCCATGCCGAACGCGGCCATGCCAAAACCCCAGTGGAATCCGGCTTGGCCCCACATCCAGCCGGTGACCAGTGGGCCGAAGAGCGCGCCGATGTTGATGCCCATGTAGAAGATGGAGTAGCCGCCGTCGAGACGCGGATCGTCTTCCTCGTAGAGTCCGCCGAGGACGGTGGAGGCGGTGGTTTTCACGCCGCCGGAGCCGAGAGCCACCAGCATCAGACCGACCGTCAGTCCAAGGATGCCGGGGAGCAGGCCCAAGGAGATGTGGCCGAGCATGACGATGATGGCTGAATAAAACAGGGTGCGTTCGGCACCGAGCACGCGGTCGGCAACCCAGCCGCCGCCGATGGCTGCCACGTACACAAGCCCACCGTAGGCACCGACAATGGCGGTGGCGATGGATTCGTCGATGCCTAAGCCGCCGTCGGTGGTCTGGTAGTACAGGTAGTAGAGCAGAATTGCTTGGAGTCCGTAGAAGCTGAAACGCTCCCACATTTCCACGCCGAATAGGTTGGCTAGCCCCCAGGGGTGCCCGAAAAAGGTACGCTCATTTGTTGCCATGTCTCCACAGTAGGGTAAAAGCCCCCGTAAGTGGGATACTTATCACAAACGCGACCGGAAAATTATCAACTTAACATTCGCGCCAACACGGGCCGCCACGCTGCGAGATCGTGCCCGCCGGGGAACACGGTGAAGGTGGATCGCCCGCCTGCGGATTCGATTCCGTCGGCCAGGCCCTGCGCAATCGTGAAGATCGACTGCTCGGGGCGGTCGCCGCGGTTCTCCTCGGAACCCACTGCGATGTCAACGGAAATGTTGTTCGCAAGCAGGGAGGACATGAGTTCCCGCGCGACGTCGATACCCGCAACCACGGCGGGGGAGAGCAGCACCACACGCTGCGCGCCCAACTCCACGGCCAGGGCGCAGGCGGCGAGCGCGCCCGCAGACATGCCCACAATCACGTCGGGCTGTTCTTCAATGTGCGCGCCCACGGCGTGGGCAAAGCCAATCGGGTCGGCAAAATCGCCCATACGCTGCGCCATGCCGCTGTTATGCACGTAAATCGGGGCGATGTTGAGGTCCAGGAAATCATTATGGATGCGCTGCATCACCTCACCGTCCAGGAACAGCACCTGGTTCGGATTTTCCAACGCGTAATGAATTTTATGTCCCGTCGCCAGCTTCTCGCCCGCCAACTGCGGGGCCGGATTGCCCAGATCAGCCCAATCATATTCCGGTGCGTCAGGCTGCTGCAGCACCGAAATATTCGGCTCCGCGCGCGTCATCGGATCCGTCCCGATCAGCCGATACAAGCTCGGCACCGTCGGATTTGGTGTGGAAAGGGCGGCGTCGAGAAGCGCGGGGGAAAGAGCCGTGACCTCAGTAACATTCGGAACAATCGCCCACGACACGCCCGAGGCATTCGGTAGCTCAGCCGTGAACGACCAGCCGTCCCCCGACCGTTCCATCGGAATCACGTTAGAACTCAACGCAGGGCACCACAGACCTGGCTGCTGCTCGCCCTCCCAGGTGAACGTAACTGAGGTGTAATTATTCAAAGTGCCCCTCCTTGCGCGGGTAAGGTGGCGGACATGCTGACGCCACCCCATACTATCCGACCATGGCCACTTCCACGAGCCTCCTCACCGCTTATCGACGCCGCCCGCGAGGCCCTCGCAGCCATCCCCGACACCCAGCAACGCGAGGAACGCGCGGAGCTTATGTACGGGGAACTCACGGCAACCGGGACGCCGCTTGTGGAAAACACGCTGGTTACGTTTGTGTGGTACGGCGATGCTCCCCACGGGGTGATTCTGAACCTGAACAAGGTCAGTGACATGCTTGATCCCGCCGATACGCGGCTGGAATCCATCGCGGGGACCGGGCTGCACGCCCTCACTTTAGATATGCCCACCGAGTGGATGGGAACCTACAACTACAGCATTCCTGGTTCTGAACTCCCGGCACCCATACTGCACGGCGGGGCAGACCGTGAGATGTTTGGGATGCTCCGCGCTAGCGCGGTTGAGGACCCACGTGCTCGCGAATACGTTGGTGCCGTTGGTTTCCTAGGTAACGCGCGGCTGGCTGTGGCGCGTGGGCGGGACGCTGACCGGGCGGTTTTGTCGGGGGATACGGAGGGGATTCGGGTTGCTCAAGTTATGAGCCCGGTGAATGGGGCAGAGCTCACCGCCTGGACCTGGAAACCAGCGGATGATGTTGCGCCTGCTGCGCGGCTGGTTGTTCTTGACGGGGAGACCTGGGTGAATCAGTACCCGCTGGTCAGCGCCCTGCAGGAAGTGCCTGTGCCTATCCATGCGGTGTTTATCGAATCCGGTGGACCCCAACAACGACAACTCGACTACACCAGCGACGCGGATGCTGGGCGTTCCTTCATCGAGCGGGCGTTGGGGCTGCTGGGGGACGGGAGCGATGCGCCTGTGATTGTTGTGGGGCAAAGCATGGGAGGGTTGTTTGCCCTGCTCTCCGGTATGCGGCACCCCGACCTCGTGGCGGCTGCCATCGCGCAATCGCCCTCGCTGTGGTGGAACGGCGGCGCATGGTTTGACGAGCGAAGCCGACAGGACGGCGCGCCCGCATATCTGCAGGTAGGGGCGTACGAATGGGATCTTGAACGGGATGTCCACCACGCCGCCGCGCTGCTCCGCGCCCAGGGGAAACTCCTCGGCTTTGATATTTATCCAGGTGGCCATGACGCGCTCTGGTGGCAGGCACTCCTGCCGGGGGTTCTCGCGGAGGTTGTGGGGAAGGTGTGATGGGGTGCGCGTGGCGTGCTTGGAGTTCACCGCCGACGCAGCATGAACAGCATTCCGAGCACAAGCACCGCAGTGGTGAGGATCGCTCCAGAGGCAATCGGAATGAAGGGGCTTGTGGGCTGGTTGTTTCTGGATGTTTTTCGTGCTCTGATCGCGTCAGAAACCTCCACAGCCTCGCCCGCAACGCCGTAGGAAAGCTTGGGTCCTGGTTCGGCGTTGCCCACGGCGCGCAGAGCTAAGCGGATAGTGGTGGACTGCGGTGTGTCCGCGCTGTAGCGCAGGGCTACGTTCTGTTCGCCGGCGAGGAATCCCCCTTTGTGGTCGAATTCGGTGTCTTCGATAATGTTTCCCCAGCGTATTTCTTGGGTGATGGATGTGACCTTGCGGACTTCCGTGGTGTCGAGTTTGAGCCGGTACGGGATGGTTGTTTCGCCGTAATTGTTGGTGCCTTCTTCGATGTCAACGGGGTAGAGGTTGGGCCCAATGACCGCCCAATTGATGGTTCCTTGTGTGGGCGGGGCTTCTATGGCTATTTGTAGTCGTTGCCCTTCGGCAATGGGAATTCGGAGCCATTGTGTTGTGCCGGAATGGAGTGTTGTTTCGTAGCTGCCTGCGTGTACTGTCGGGGCGTCGTTAAGCGTGGTGGCGGTGTGAAGAGTTGCGGCGGAGTTGTCGATGTCCATGCTGAGTTCGGGCGGTGGCGCGGAGGTAGCTATTGTGTCGGTTGTCGCTGTTGGGATTTTCCATAATGTGAAGTCGAGTGGGAGTTCGTGTGCGCCGCCGAGTGTGCCTTTTCGGGTGATCACAATGTCGTAGGTGCCGGGCGTGCAGTTGCCGAAAGTGTCGCCAACCACGTAAGACGTTGCGAATCCGCTGATGGGTTGAGTGAATTCATTGGCGGCTGTTCCGTCGCTGGATTCGGAGACGCAGTGGTTTCCGGTGGGGTCGATAATGTCGGCTGTTATTCGCGCCAGCCCGGGTATCGACGCCGCGTCTTCCGGTGGCGTGACCATCATTCCTAACGCCAGTTGATCACCATGTTTTAATTCGACTTTCCACCGTAGTGACTGTTCTGGCGAGAGAATAGTGTGGTGGCGAGTGGGGTCTGGTTGTCCATTTTTCACGCCGCCGACCTGTAAGAAAGGTATCGATTCAGTGGCGGGCGCCGGTAGCGCATTGAATAGTGAAATACCAAGGGCGCAGAGAAGTGCCGCAGCGCGTCTTCTGCGTGTTCCTTTCATACTATTTAGTTAACCATTAAAGAACGTTTAATTGAATAGTAATTAAAAGAATTTCATCCGCACGCACAAAAACCAGGTTTGTATTATCAAACCTGGTTTTTGTCTTTGGGGTGGCTGACGGGGCTCGAACCCGCGACACCCAGGATCACAACCTGGTGCTCTACCAGCTGAACTACAGCCACCATTGCTGCTGTTAAAAGCAGCGAGAACTATAATAACTCACTCGTGCGTTATTGCAAAAAGCGCTGGTACGAGGCCATCGATTCCTTCGCGGCGTCGATACATTCGGCGGTGGTGGGGCCTGGATCGGGTGTGATGAACGAGCGTCGATAATAGTCCAGCTCGCGGATGGATTCCACGATGTCGGCGAGGGCGCGGTGGGCGAGGCCCTTCTCCGGCTGGTTGAAGTAGACGCGGGGATACCAGCGGCGGGCGAGCTCCTTCAGGGTGGACACGTCGATCATGCGGTAGTGCAGGGCGCTGTCCAGCCGAGGCATGTGCTTGCGAATGAAGGAACGGTCCGTGGCAATGGAATTTCCGGCCAGCGGCGCGGGATGATCGGGATCGCAATGCTCGGCTATGAGGTCAAGAACCGCCTGCTCAGCCTGCTCAATTGTGGTGGTCGAGGTGCGAATCGCCTCCGTCAGGCCCGACGAGCCGTGCATGTCTGCCACGAGCTCATTCATGCCCGCCAGCTGCTCCTCCGTGGCGTGGACCACAATATCGACGCCCTGACCGAGGATGTTCAAGTCCGCGTCCGTGACCAGCGCCGCCACCTCCACAACGACGTGATGATCTGGGTCAAGACCCGTCATTTCGAGATCAATCCACACCAAACGGTCATGTTTCGACATAGCATTTTCCGACATCATTTTTTACGACATTTTCTTATAAAACGAACCAATAAGCGGGGAGGCAATACCCCTCGGCGCGACGAGCGACGCCACATTCAACACCTTACTTAGCGGGCCCGGAACCACACGGCGTTTATTCTTTGCCAACGCTTCGAGGGACTCTTTTGCGCAGGATTCATAGGTGGTCCAGAGGAAATCCGGTACCACCTTATCCACAATAGATTTCTCCTCCTCCGGGATTACCGCGTCCCGCACCGGACCAGGTGCAAGAAGCGTGCAGCTGACCCCCGAACCCTTCAACTCATAATGCAGGGCCTCCGTGAATACATTCACGCCCGCCTTGGTGAACACGTAGGTCGCATTATTTGGAATAGGGAGGTTGCCAGCAGCCGAACCAACATTGAGAATAGCACCTTTTCTATTCGCTAGCATTCGGGGCAGCACGGCGCGGGTGAGTTCAAAAACAGCCGTGGCATTGAGCTCGAACTGATTGGTCTCATACTCCCATTCCTGGTCCATGAACGGGCCGAAACTCGCAATGCCAGCAGAATTGATAATGATGCTGATGTCGCGGTCTTTGATGTCCGCGATGAGCTTGTGGCGCTGCTGCTCATCCGACAAATCGCAGGGAAAAACCTCGGCCGTGACGTTGTACCGCGACGTTAATTCCGTGGCAAACTGCTCCAGCACATCTTTACGACGCGCCACCAAGATCACATGGTGGCCCTGCTTGGCCAGATCACGCGCAATAGCCATGCCAATTCCCTGGCTAGCGCCAGTAATAAGTGCGCGAGAATCGGGGCTAGGGGAGGGGAGGGGCATAGTCGCAGTAATCCTTTAATCGAAAATAGTTCTGGGGTAGCTAGCTAAAAATATGGGAGATAGTTCGGTTTGGTGTCCATCGTACCGGTGCGAGGTGATTTGGCCGAAAAATGGCAGTGCGAGGTGCGGGGTGGCTTGGGACACAGGTATGGATGCAGACGAGGCGCAGGCGGGGTGCGAGCGGTGTTGGGGGTGGTTCTGGGGTAGCTCCGAAGGGCGTTATTTGAGAAATGCAGGAGGAAAATATAAGAATTTCCAAATATAAGCCTATGAAAAAGGAGTCTGCGATGCGTACACGCACAAAACTTGTAAGTCTGAGCCTGGCAGTGGTCCTGCCGCTCGCTGGAATGGTGAATGCTGGAGCTGAAGAAAAACCAGCTCAGGGAAAGCAGGAGACCGGGGTGGTTGCGCCCGCTGCTGGAAATGTGGCCAGCGGAAATCAGGCTGAGGCGGGCAAGGATGCTGCTTCCGGCGCGGGTGCTGCCTCTGGTGCAGGTGCTGCCGGGAAGTCCGGCGAAAAGGCTGGTGGCAGTAGTGCAAAAGTCAGCGGCAGCAGCGACAAGGTCAAGGGGAGTAGCGAACGCGGCCGGGCGGAAGCAGCGCCATTGCTGAGAACAAAGATAATAAAACCCTGAAATTCTTGGGGGTTATCGCCGGGATCGTGGGCATTGGTGGCCTCATCTCTGCGGGGCTCACCTGGGCGGTGCAACAGCGGCTGATTGCTAATCCGCTGCCGGGGATCATCCCCAATCCGCCAGCTCCTCCGGCCCCGGCTCCCGCACCTGCGCCAGCTCCAGTTCAGGCAGCACCTGCGCCTGCACCGGCACCTGCCCCGCAGGGTGGTAGCTTCAGGAACTGCGCAGCAGCCCGCGCGGCCGGAGTGCGCACCCCCATTCATCGTGGTGAACCCGCCTACGCGCCGCACCTGGATCGCGACAACGACGGCGTGGCCTGCGAGCGGTAAGTTCTGCGGTTGGGTGTTTGTGACTTTGTAGAGTGAACGATGCGTGTGCGTAATGTAGGGACAGCGGTGGCGTTGTCTGTGACGCTGATGCTCGGCAATGGTGGCACGGCTGTGGCTGTCGAGGCTTCCGGGGTGGAGGTAAAGGCTGCCGCTGACGGGAAAGTGGCTGGTGGGTCCGCTGCTGGAGGCACTGGTGGTAGTAGCAGTGACCGGGTTGATTCCACCGTTACCCTCATCGCCGCAGGTGGAATGATCAGCATTATCGCCGCCTGGGCACTGCACCGTGGCATCATTCCTGTAACTGGGTCGTCGGTCCCTGGTAGCTTGCCCGTACTTGAGGTTACTGGCGCTGGCTTCCCCACCTGTGACGCTGCACGCCGCTCAGGCTTAACGACGCCCATCCGCCAAGGCTAGCCCGGCTACTCACCCGCCCTAGACCACGACAAAGATGGGATTGCGTGTGAGTGAGGGGCGGTGAGGCGTGTTTTCCCCGCTGCGGCGGGGGATTTTTTGTGGGGTAGAGGAGCCGTAATCAGTGTGTTTAACCAGACAATCGGGGGTAAG